>Ga0182030_10007546_pt1 | contig 22687 bp, 19 predicted proteins | sample 812S3MmetaG_FD_121299 | JGI IMG/M metagenome (GOLD analysis project Ga0182030, IMG submission 121299) | Permafrost microbial communities from Stordalen Mire, Sweden - 812S3M metaG (Illumina Assembly) | ecosystem: Environmental > Terrestrial > Soil > Wetlands > Permafrost | place: Sweden...
GTCAGCTCGCGCACCGCGTGCTGGGCCTGGGCGACCGCCATGCCGTAGCCGGGGACGATCACCACGCGGTTGGCGTAGGCGAGCTGGATCGCCGCGTCGGCCGCGCTCGTGGAGCGCACCGTGCCCGCGTGCTCGCCTGCGCCTTCGGCGCCCGCTACGGCACCGTCGCCACCGAAGCCACCGGCGATGATCGAAGGAATCGAGCGATTCATCGCGACCGCCATCAGGTTCGTGAGGATCGAGCCGGAGGCGCCGACGATCATGCCCGCGACGATCAGCGCCGGATTGTTCAGCGCCATGCCCGTCGCCGCCGCCGAAAGGCCGGTGAAGGCGTTCAGCATCGAGATCACGACCGGCATGTCGGCGCCGCCGATCGGCAGCACGACGGCGTTCCCGAGCAGCGCGGCGCAGACGAGCATCCCGATGAACAGCAGCTGCGAGTGCGCGCCGGCGACGAGGTCGACGCCCGCCGCCAAAACGAGGATCAGCAGCACGAGGTTGACGATCTGCTGTGCGGAGCCGAAGCTGATCGGGCGCCCGGGGATGATTTCCTGGAGCTTGCCGAAGGCGATGTTCGAGCCCCAGAATGAGACCGAGCCGACGATCGCGGCGAACACGGAGAAGATCGCGATGTATGTCGGCACCCCCCCGACCTGGATCGAGGCGCCGGTCTGCAGGACGACGCCGTTGCCCAGTTCCCGGCCGAGATGGACCGTGTGAGAGCCGTAGGTCGAGCCGTAGTGGCGGAACTCGACCCAGGCGATCAGCGCCACGGCACCGCCGCCGACGCCGTTGAACAGCGCGACCATCTGCGGCATCGCCGTCATCTTCACGTTCCTCGCCGCCGGGATCCCCACGGCGGCGCCGAGCGCGACGCCGAGCACGATCAACCCCCAGTTGCCCTCGCCCGGGTTCAGCAGCGTCGCGACAACGGCGATCGCCATGCCGACCGCGGCGATCCTGTTGCCGCGCACGGCGGTCGTCGGCCCGGCGAGGCCGCGCAGTCCCTGGATGAAGAGGGCGAAAGCAATGATGTAGAGCACGTAGATGAAGCTTTCGCTCTGCAGGAAGATCGTCGCTGCGGGGAGGTTGCTCACGAGTCGCCCTCCCCGTCTTTGGTCTCCTCTTGCGCGGCGGGCTTCGGCTTCGGCTTGGCCTTGAACATCTCGAGCATCCGGTCGGTCACGAGGAAGCCGCCGACGACATTGATCGTGCCGAACGCGATCGCGATCACGAGCAGCGCCTTGCTGAGCCCGTCCAACCCGGGGAGGCCGACCAGCAACAGACCGCCGAGCAGGACGATCCCGTGGATCGCGTTCGTGCCCGACATCAGCGGCGTGTGGAGCGTGTTCGGCACCTTCGAGATCACGACGAAGCCGATGAAGCCCGCGAGCACGAGGATCGCGAGGTTGGTCGTGAGCGTGCTGGCGAGGATCATGCGCTCGCGGCCTCCACAGCCGCTTTGGCGCCCGGATGGACGATCTCACCGTCGCGCACGATGCAGGCGCCGCTGACGATCTCGTCGTCGAAGTCCAGGTGCAACTCGCCGTCCTCACCGACGAACAACTCGAGCAGCGCCTGCACGTTGCGCGCGAACAGCTGCGAGGAGTGCTCGGGCATCCCCGCGGGCAGGTTCAGCGGGGAGAGGATCTTGACGTCGTGGCGCACGACCGTCTCGCCGGGCTCGGTCAGCTCGCAGTTACCGCCCGCTTCGCCGGCCATGTCGACGATCACCGAGCCCGCCTTCATTCCCTCGACGGCCTCCGCCGTGACCAGCCGCGGCGCCGGGCGCCCCGGTACGAGCGCGGTCGTGATCACGACGTCGAAACCCTTGATTGCCTCGGTCAGCGCCCGCTGCTGGGTGGCGCGCTCCTCCTCGGTCAGCTCGCGCGCGTAGCCGCCCTCGCCGCTGGCCTCTAGGCCGAGGTCGAGCCATTGGGCTCCCAGCGATTCCACCTGCTCGGCGACCTCGGGGCGCACGTCATAGCCGGTGGTGCGCGCGCCCAGGCGCTTGGCGGTCGCGAGCGCCTGCAAGCCGGCGACGCCGACGCCCAGCACGAGCACCTTCGCCGGCGGGATCGTGCCGGCGGCGGTCATCAGCATCGGATAGAAGCGGCCCATCTGCTCGGCGCCGAGCAGCGCGGCACGGTAGCCGGCGACGTTCGACTGCGAGGACAGCGCATCCATCGCCTGCGCGCGCGAGATCCGCGGGATCGCCTCCATCGCGAACGCGGTCGCCCCGGCGTCGGCCAGCGCGCGCGTGGTCTGCGGGCTGGAGAGCGGCGCGAGAAAGCCGATCAGGATCGAACCGGACCCGAGCCGGCGGATCTCCTCCGCGTCGGGCGGGGCGATCTTCACGACCACGTCGGCGGCCCACACATCCATGTGATTCGGATCCCCACCCGCCCCAGGCGTGCCGACGATCTGCGCGCCGGCCTCCGCGAAGGCGGCGTCGGGCAGCAGGGCGTCGGCGCCCGCGCCGCTCTGGACGAGGACGTCGAGACCTTTGGCCCCCAGCTTGCTCACGACCTCCGGCACGAGCGCAACCCTGTGCTCTCCCGCCGCGGTCTCCTTCGGAACACCGATCCGCATGTGCGCCGAGAACGTATCCCATCGGGAAGACACGCGGTGTGCCGGTCGACACAGATGCGCGCCGCACGCCTATCATCGAAGGCCCCGGCCGATCCCGGGCGAGCAGCCATGACCGTCAACCTGACCCGCATCTACACGAAGCTCGGCGACGGCGGCGACACCCACCTCGGCGACATGAGCCGTGTCTCCAAGCTCGATCCACGGGTCGAGGCCTATGGCACCGTCGACGAGCTGAACGCCACGCTCGGCGTCGCGCTGCTCCAGCCCGGCCTTCCTGAGGCCTTCGCCGGCTGGCTGCGCCGCGTGCAGAACGATCTGCTCGACCTCGGCGCCGACCTCTCGGTACCCGCCCCCCCGGAGGGAGATTCCGCCGCCGCCAAGCGTGAGCGTGAGCGGCTACGCATCGGCCCCCCCTACACCGAGTGGCTCGAGCAGGCCTGCGACGAGGTCAACGCGACCCTCCCTCCGCTACGCTCGTTCGTGATCCCCGGCGGCACGGCCGCCTCCGCGCACCTGCACATCTGTCGCACAGTCTGTCGCCGCGCCGAGCGCCGCGCGATCGCCGTCGGCGAGGAGATCAACCCCGAGGTCGTGCGCTACCTGAACAGACTCTCCGACCTGTTCTTCATCCTAGGCCGCGCCGCCAACGAGGACTCATCCGACGGAGGCCCACCGGGGCGGAAGTCCGAGCCGCTATGGGACCCCGGCGCGCATGGCGCCAACACCGCTTCCCAGTCTGCTTGAGCGACGAGCGCGCGACTCGGCCTTGCGCAGGCCGGCGACGGCCAGCGCCGTCCAGAACGTGCCGACCAGATAGCCGCCGACGACATCGCTCGGCAGATGCCAGGCGAGCAGCACCAGCGAAAAGCCGACGGCCGCCGCGAAGATCGCACCCAGCAGCGCGACGGTGGGGCGCAGACGGTGAGGCGCGACGAGCACCACGGACATCGCCAGCGCGGTTGCCGCGCTCGCGTGGCCGCTCGGCCAGGAGGCGGCGCTGATCTCGTCTCCGTAGATCGGCGCGTGGGGATGGGCGAGCAGCGGCTTGAGCAGCTCCGCGGTTGCCGGAGCCATGCCCATCACGAGCGCGACGGCGAGCGCGATCCGCGGGCGCCCCCGCCGCAGCGCGACCGCCATCAGCAGGATCGCCCAGAGAATGTAGAGCGCGGGCTCGAGCAGGTGCAGCAGCGCGTTGGCCAGGTCGTCCGCGCGCGGGCCGCCGAGCAGCGTGAAGTCATACAGGGCGACCGCGTCTTTGACGTGCGTCGCCGGGACCAGCGCCGCGACCACCCAGGTGAGCGCGAGCGCGGCCACACACAGCCCGGCGACGAGCAGCGCCCCGGCCGCGCTCGGCGGGTGCGCGAGCCTTGCTCTGGATCTCGTCGCGTACATCCCTAGAGGGTAGGACGGCCTCTAAACGTCTGCTGAAGGACCAGAGGATGGGTGAGAAACGGCCATGTGAGCGCACCGGCTCGCGCCGAATGGCCTACGGCCCAACCGGGAATGTCTTGCCCGCCAGCGCGACAAGCGCCTGGGAGGTCACCCACACGGGCGTCTGCGCGCTCGTGCGGGAGTAGCGGACCGAGCCGCCGGGGGCGAGCAGGCTTTCGAGGTAGCCCTCGGGCGAGCGGCTGCCGCGGCGGCGGATGATTGGGACCCGCCCGCCCCGCCCGGCGGCGATCAGGCCCTGGATCGCCCAGGCGGTGGACTGGGCGTTCGATTCGCTGCCGTACTGCTCGGGAAAGCCGCCGTCGAGGTTCTGCGAGCGGATCAGGTAGTCCGCGGCCGCTGCGAGGACGTGCGCGTTGTGGGCGCCCGCGGCGGCGAGCGCCTGGAGCGCCGCGCCGGTGTCGTCGACGTCGCTGAGCGAGCCGTGCTCGCCGAAGGAGAAGCCACCGTCGGAGTTCTGTTGTTGCTCGATCCAGCCGGCCGCGTCACGGATCGCGGGGTAGCTCGGAGAGTGGCCGACGGCGCGCAGCGCGAAGATCGCGAACGACGTGAGGTTGACGAGGTGCTCGAAGGAGTTGTCGCTGTCGCGAGCCTTCAGCACTTCGGCGACGAGGTCGCGCCCGGCGAACGAGTACGACGAGGCCCCGCATGCGGCCGCGGCGAGGATCGTGCGCTCGGCATCGCCGAGACCGCTGAGAGTCGAGGCTTCCGCGCGCAGCGCGTCGAGCACCGAGTGCCCACCACGACTCTCCTGCGCCGGGTCGCGGCCGGCCGCGGCGAGGCCGATCGCCGCCCACGCGGTGTAGAGCTCACTCGAGCTCCCGCCCCTGGCGGCGCCGAAGCCGCCGTCGAAGCTCTGGGCGGAGGCGAGGAAGGACAGCTCCGGGGAGAGGGACGCGGCGGATGCGTGTCCGACCATCCCGCCGAAGGCGAGTGCCGTGATGAGCACCAGGAGTACGGGCCCTGGAATCGGTTCCCACGTAATCTCCATCCGCGCGCGCATCCGTGCGAGCAGCCGCGCGAGCTCGGGGCCGAAGGCGAGGCCGAAGAGGAAGCTCGCGACCGTGTCCGTGAGGTCGAACGGGAGGCCCGCGCCGACGACGACGAGGAACGCGGCGGGCGTGTGGCTGGCGCCGATCGAGAACGTGTAGAGGTTCATCATCTCCTTCGCCGCGAGCGCGGCGAAGGCACAGCAGAGCGCCAGCCCCACGCGGCCCAGGCGCCGCCGGCTGAGGCGGCCGACGAGCGCGCCGAACAGGCCGACGCAACCCCAGGCCGCCATCTGCCAGGGCGTATAGGGACCCTGGCCGAGCAGGAAGTTCGACATCAGCATCCCCACCGCGCCGACGGTGAAGCCGGGCAGCGGGCCGAGCGCGTAGCCGACGACGAGGGCGATCGCGGTGATCGGCTTGACGTCCGGCAGGGCGACGAACGCGTCACGGCCGAGCGCGGCGACCGCCGCGAGGGTACCCACGACCGCGACCATCCGCGCGGAGGGCCGGCGGCGCTCGTAAGCCAGCCAGCCGATCGCGAGCACGACGCCGACGACGAGGAACGAGGCGAGCGGCCAGCTCATCGCACGGCCCCGGAGACGATCTTGGCCGGGTCGGCGGCCAATCGGTTCGGAACCGCGGCGCCGGCCTCAGTTCCGCCGGGCGCGTGCGCGGACGCGGCCAGCAGCTCCGCGCCCTGCTCTGGCAGCAGCGCGCCACCGGCGCCGCCGAGAATGCGGGCGGTCTCGGTCGCGAAGTACCAACCGCCCGCGAGCAGATCCGCGGCGGAGCCGTCGGCGATCACGCGGCCGTCGGCGAGCAGCACCGCGCGCGAGGCGCAGGCGGCGGCGAACTCGGGATCGTGGGTGGCGACGATCACGGCCTGGCCCTGCTCGGCGCGGCGGCGGACCTCGCGCGCCAGCTCGGCCTTCGCGCCGCGATCCATCCCGCGCGTGGGCTCGTCCAGCGCGAGCACGATTGGAGTCCCCCCTGCCCCCTCGCCGCCGGTGACGATCGCGAGCGCGAGGCGCTGGCGCTCGCCGCCCGAGAGCTCCTTCGGGTTGCGCTCGGCCATCCCCTCCAGCCCGACGGAAGCGAGCGCCGCGGGGGACGCCTCTTCGGCGACGCGCTCGTGGATCAGGTAGTCGCCGGGATTCTGCAGCAGCAGCGCGACGCGTCCCGCCCGCTGCACGCGGCCCCGCGTGGGCTCCATCAGCCCGGCGGCGTGGCGCAGGAGCGTCGACTTGCCGGCGCCGTTGCGGCCCATCAAAGCGACGCTCTCTCCGGGCGCAATCACGAGGTCGACCCCGCGGAGGATCGCCGGCCCGTCGCGCAGCTCGTGCCAGACGCCCTTCAACCGCAGCGCCGGCGGGGCGCCCGCGCGACCTCCCAGCAGACCCCGCAGGCCGGGCGCGCGTCCCGATCGAGGGGGTTCCGCTGAGGTGTGGTTCTCCGCCGCCGGCGGAACGTCACCGACGGGATCCATCTCATCCGGCAGCAGACCGCCGGCGCGCAGCGCGGAGCGCGCCTGCTTGACACCGGTCGGCGCGGGCGACAGCCCGGCGAGCGCGAACAGCTTCGCCCCCGGCGTCTGCAGGTCGGGCTCGTGTCGCGCGGCCCATTTCAAGAATGACTTGGGATCGCCATCGTGAGCCACACGGCCCGCTTCCAGCGAAATCACACGATCTGAGGCGCCGAGGCAGCGCTCGAGGCGGTGCTCGGCAAGCAGGATCGTCGTCTCCCACTCCTCGTTCAGCCGTCGCAGCAGGCCGATCAGCTCGTCGCCGGCGACCGGGTCGAGCTGCGAGGTGGGCTCGTCGAGCAGCACCAGCTTGGGCCGGCCCGCGAGCGCGGCGCCGAGCGCGACCCGCTGCTTCTCGCCGCCGGAGAGCTCGTGCGTGGAGCGGTCGAGCAGCGCGTCGATCCCGAGCGCGAGCGCGACCTCCTCGACCCCGCGTGCGACCGCCGCATCCCCCTGCCCGCGACTTTCGAGCGCAAGCGCGAGCTCGGCGCGGACGGAGCTCATCACGAGCTGCGTCTCTGGGTCCTGGAAGAGCACGCCGGCATGGCCGCCGAGGTGGGAGGGCCCGTGCTCGCGCGTGTCGAGGCCGGCGAGCGTGACTGCGCCGGCGAACGTGCCGCCATGGAAATGCGGCACGAGCCCGCAGGCCGCGTGCAGGAGCGTCGACTTGCCGTGGCCGGACAGTCCCGCCAGCAGACAGAACTCGCCGGCTTCCAACTCGAAACTGACGTCGTCGAGCGCCGGGGTCTCGGCCCCCGGGTAGCGGTAGGTAACGTGGTCAAAAGTCAGGATCACCGGTCGATCCCCCGCCGGTCGAGGAATGGCAGGAGGATCGCGGCGATCAGCGCTGCGCAGAGCACGAACGTGCCCGTGTCCACCCGCATCTGCACGAGGGGATACGCCGCAAAGGAGGCCGCTCCCGTCAACCGCCCGGCCAGCGCGAGCGCGATTACGGCGAACGTCGAGCAGAGAAACGCGAGGTCGTGCCGCGACCACGGGTGTCGCATCCGCCGATCTGAGGAGCGCCGCGGGCGGGAGCGGCCTTCCGCGGCGACGGCAAAGCCACGCAGCTCGAGCGTCGCCGCGACCTCCATCGAGCGCTCGAGCGAGCCGCCGACGATCGCGCTGAGCAGCGCGACACGGCCGCGCACGCCGCGGGCTAGGTCCTCGGGGCGCGTGCGCTGGGCCTCGGCCAGACGCTGCGCATCGGCGCCGAGCACGGGGATCATTCGCGTAGCCAGCGAGGCGGTCAGCGCCGAGCGGAACGAGAGCCGCCGGAAGCCCCGCAGCAGCTCGTCGGGATCGACCGCGAGGCTCGCGAGCGTCGTGATCAACATCAGCAAAGTTACCTTCAGGGCGATCACCGACCCATAGACGACGGCCTCGACCGTGAGGTTGCCCTGGCCGAAGGGGCCGAGGTCGCCGAGGCGCGCGAACACCGTCAGCCCCTCGCGCGAGGCGAGTACGTTGATCGCGACAATTGGCAGGCCGACGATCACCGCGACGCGCAGCGTGCCGGCGAGCTGCCGGCCGACACCGGCGCCGACACCGGCTCCCAACACGGCGAGCGTAAGCGCCGCCAGTGGGATCGGGTTGTAGAGGAGCAGCGCCGCCGCGGTCAGCGCGAGCGCCCACGCCGCGCCGACGCCCGCCCGCGTGGCGTGGAGCGGGCTGGCGAGGCGGCGATAAAAGAGTAGGCGCGTACTTCTCACTTGCCCGTCCCCGGCACCGGCAGCTGCGCGCCCGTCGAAGCCAGCGCCAGCGCGAAGTGGTTTTCCAGGGAGCTCGCGTCGAACGCCTGCGCCGCGCGCGCGACGCCCGCTTCGTCGGTGCCGGTCACGATCCACACGATCGCGCCTTCGTCGTCTTTCGTGGCGGCGATCAGGCCCGCCCCCGCGGTGAGCGTGCCGGTCGTGCTGCCGTCACCGGCGAGTAGCGTGAGCGTCTGGCCGTTCGGCGCGAAGCGCGCGTAGACGCCGCTCGTGCGCGGCCCGCTTTCGATGCCGGTTACGCTCGGATCGCCGTGCACGGCCGTCCAGCGTCCGACGACGACCTGCAGCGCATCCGGCTCGGCGCCGCTGCCGATCGCGGCGACGGCGGCGGGGACGCCGAGCGCGCGCAGCCGCGCGATCACGGTGCGGCAGGGCGCGCTCTGCGCCGCGGCGCATTCGATGCGGACGGGCAGGCGTTTGCCTTCGGTGCCGTTCAGGAAAGGCTCTGGGTAGGAGCCGACGACGGCGGGGACGTCGTCGGTCTGGCTCCAGTCGTGGAGATCCCACCAGATGTGATCGCCCGGGTGGACGTTCGTCGCCGCCGCGCCCTTCGGCGCCTCGATCCCGTTGACGTAGTAGAACCAGTCCGTCGGCTCTCCCCCGCTTTCCCCGCCGGAGTGCCCGTCGATGCTCTCTACGAAGCCACCGCCGTACTTGGTCGTGACTCTCTCGTTGTTGCGCAGCAGCAGGCTCATGACCGTTTCCGAACCGTTCGCCTTCGGCGCGCCGGTCTTGGTGAGAACCTGCGCGCCGAAGTCGCGCGTGACCGTCAGGTGCACGCCGGTCGGCACCGGGCCGGGGCCGAGGCCGCAACCGGCGAGCCCCGCGACGGCCAGGACGGCCGCCGCGAGTACCGCGAGTCGGGCTCTGCTACTTGACCTGGAAGACAACGTGGCTGATTCCGCTCACGAGCCCTGTTGGCTGGCCGGCACTGTCGACGGCCTCGATGTCGTAGGTGTAGATCCCCTTCGGCAGCCGCGCCGGGAGGAGATAACTGAAGGACTCGCTTCCACCCACGGAAAAGAAGGTGGCAGAACCACACTTCTTGGTCCGCACGAAGCTCTCCCGCGATCCATTGAAATCAAAACAGCGTCCCCGGTAACGACGTTGCAGGCTGATCCTCACCTCTCTGAGCGTGTCTCCGGCCGGAACCTCGATAATTCCTTCCAGCACCCGTGGAGCGGAGCGACGGGAATAGAGGTGACCGTTTTTGACACCCGCGATCTTCGCCACGTCGGGCGCTACTTCGAGCGCTGATTTTGGGGGAAGGATTGGTGGGCCGCTGCATACGCAGGAAGCGTTGCCAACGCTGACCGACAGCGACAGACCGTTGGAGCGCACGGATTCGCTCTGGGTAGCCTTCAACGTGACCGTCCCGACCTGGGTCAGCGTGACCGTCGCATTGCCGGCCGCGTTGGTTGTGGGACTCGACGAGCTTGTATTCGTCACTCCATCCACAAGCTGCCCAATCGCCGCACCGGAGATCGGTTCACCGGTCTGACCATCCGTCACGTGAACGGTGAAGGGCACACCCACCGTGGCACTCGAAGGCCCGCTAAGGCTCAACAGGTGCTTCAGGTTGAAGTAGTTGTAGGCCCACAACACTTCGCTACCCGGGGCGAGCTGCAGTTGACATCCTCCAACAGTGGAGTAGGTGTAGTTAACGGCGAAGCCCCAGTACGCTTCATTACCTCCAGCGTCTGCAATATCGTCGCCAACCTGGCTGATGTCAAAATCATTGAGGCTCGAAAACCATTCAGCGTTGAAGTCCAGATGGTCCGCTGTTGCGGCATCGTAAAGTGCAGCGGTGGGCGTCGCTGCGGAAGGACCATAACCTCCGTTTGAGCCATTGTCCTTGAAGTCACAAGGCTCTGCGGTAGGGCTAGATTCTGTCGTGATCCCCGGAGGGTTGGGAATCCCTTCGGTACTAACTGGTCCTTCGAATAGGGTGTTCGTCGAACCCTCCACGCGCAGGTTGACGATGATCGGAGCCGCAGAAGCAGACGCGGCCAGTACGAGCACAAGCGAGATAACTGCGCCGGCCAGCATCGGCAAAGTACGACGGGATGCGTGATTCATTCAGTCCAACCCCTTTCCACGAGGGCTTGTGGGCTTTTCGGTCTCGGGCAGGTCTCCTGGCTTCCGGGCCTTCCTCCCGCGCCTTCCCGTCTCTCTTCGAAACAGTGGCTGCCCGTGCTCTTCTCACGCGCCTGCGGTTGGCATCCCCGGTCACAGTGGCGGGTCCGCGCCGGATTCTCACCGGCTTCCCTTTACCTCCGACCGTCTTATCTCCTGATGATCCTACTCCCCCACGCCCGCGAGGTCGCTGTCCACATCGGCGAGCGCCTTGCGCTGTGCCTCGTCGAGGGTCCCGGCCCCGGCGATCAGGCGGCGCGCGTGCTCCAGATCGTCCGAGCGCCCGAACGTCAACGCCGCCTTTACCTTCCCCTCCTGCAGATACCAGGTCGTGAACTCACCGTCGTCGTAGCTTCCCCGCAGGATCTCCTCGTCCCACGCGTACGCCGGACCGACGTACTCGAGCTCGCCCCAGTCGCCGAGCACCGAGTAGAAGTACGGCACCACTTCGTGGGCCACATCCTTTCCGAGCATGTTCAGCGCCACGGTCTTGCCGTGGTTGAAGGCCACATCCCAGTGCTCGATCCGGACGTGCCCACCATGCAGCACAGAGTCGTATTCGCACATGTCCCCCGCCGCATACACGCCAGGGACAGAGCTCTCCAGCCGCGAGGAGCAGCGCACGCCGCCGCGCTCGCCGATCTCCAACCCGGCGCGTTGCGCCAGGCCGATGTCCGGCGCGACACCCGCGCCGATCACGACCGCGTCGGCCTCCAGCTCCAGGCCCGCGCGCGTCAGCACCTTCGCCACGCGCCCCTCCCCCGCGAAGCGCTCGAGCTCGTCTTCGCCGTGGATCCTCACACCGTGCGCCTTCAGCAGATCTTCGACGAAACGCCCCGCCTGCTTGCCGAACCCGCGCTCGAGCGTGCGCTCCTCCTGCATCACGATCGTCGCTTGCTTGCTCAGCATCGTCATGCTCGCGGCGACCTCGCAGCCGATGTACGAGCCGCCGATCAGCACCACGTTCTCGGCCTCCGCCACGCTCGCCCTGATCGCGTCCGCGTTGCCCAGCGTCCGCAGGTAGTGGATCTCCTCGAGCTCGCAGCCCTCCACGTTCAGCCTGCGCACGTTCGCGCCGGTCGCGATCAGCGCCTTCCCGAACTCGACCTCCTCCTTGCTCGACAGCTTCGCCGTCTTCGTCTCGAGGTCGAGACCCGTAACGCTCGTCCGCGTCAGCAGCTCGATCCCCTGCTCCCCCCACCACTCCGCCGGGCGGAACAGCGGCTCCTCACGGCTCTCCTCGCCGCGCAGATACCCCTTCGAGCACTCCGGCCGGTTGTACGGCGCGTCGGGCTCGCGGCCGACGAGCAGGACCTCGCCCCCGGCGCCTTCCTCGCGCAACCAGCGCGCGCAATTCGCGCTCGCGAGGCCGCCGCCGATCAGCAGGTAGTCGACCTTTCTGTTGGCCATCCCGCCAGCCTATTCGACCGTACCGGCCGTGGTTGTTTGGGTTGGTCATTCAAAGACCCGGCGGGTGCCTAACCGACCATTTCGCCCACGTCGGGATGTGGTTCAGGATCCGCCAGCGTGGCCCGCTTTCGTTGCGGTTTGGACCAACATCGTTTCCGTATTCAAAGACGGTATCCAGACGCAAGCCCGCGATCATCATGAAAACATGCGGTTCCGAGCCCGCGACCGAGTAAATCGTCACCCACCTGCCCGGGCCCGGATCCCCCCAGTTGACGTAGTCCTGCGCCAGCGGGTTGTCTTTGACGATTTCTTGCAGCGACCGCACGCCGCTGCGGTACAGCACATAGTTGACCGTGCTCGAGCAGTCCTCCTCGGTCGCCCCGAGCGGGTCTGGATGGCCGCCGGGACCATAGGGCAGTTCCTGCAGCTCGTTGCCTGCGACGAGCATCGCCTGCACCGTCTCCGGCACGCCGGTGGGTATCAGCGCAACATGACCATCGCCCGGCGCCAACGTCGCGCGTTCGCCCGGGATGAACCGCACCGGCGTGGAGGTCTCGCTCGCCAGAGCAGTGTCCGCGCCCGCCAGACCGTCTCCGCTTGCGCCGCCTTCGCCACCTCCTTCTACCGGCGGGGCGGGTGAGCCACGGTACTTCGCCGCCCAGCTCTCGACCTCTTCCACGTATGGGGTTTCTTTGTTGTACGCAAAGATCGCCTTCTTGTAGTCGCCCGGAGCACCCGACGCATGCAAGTAGTTGGCCGCCCCGAAGATCGCGTCTTCCGGGTTCCAGCGGTCCGGCGTGCCGCCGTTGGGGGCGACCCCGTACGTCGCCCACGTACCCGCGAGGAACTGCATCGGTCCGCCGGCCCCAGCGGAATTCTCGGCGCCCTCCTTGGTGCACGACGGGGCAGGGTTGCGTCCGTGATCGCACTCGACCTTGCCGATCCCGGCGAGGATCGCCCAGTCGAGGCGGTACTTCTGCCCGGCCTGCTCGTAGTCGCTCAGGTATTCCGCCGGGATTTCCTTTCTCGCCAGGGCCGAGGGCCCGTCGGTCGCTTCGCCGCTCGCGGACGTGTCACCGAGGTCAGGGCTGCCGAGGCCGTGGGAACCGACGAGCATCATCAGCGTCATGCCCAGGAACAGCACGCCCAGCGCGGCGACGCCGGCGAGCAGCGCACCGATCGCCAGCGGTGGGCGGGGTAGACGAGAGGGACGCGCGCCGGCGCTTGCCAGTCCCGCGGTCATCGGCTTCGCTCCCGGCCCAGCTGACGTTTGCGCCCGGCGATCACCTCATGCGCGTCGCGCATCACGCTCGAGGAGGCCGCAGCGCCGTTCGATCTGCCCTCAGCTCGCCGGCCCTGGGGCCCAGTCTCTGGATTGAGACGTTTCGGCCGCGGTTTGAGCGATGCCGGCAGCTCGTATCCTTCGGCCTTCACCTGCTGCTCGAGCGAGCCGTCGAACAGCTTGTCCGTCTTCTTTCGCTCACGGGCTCCCAACGAGCCCGCGCCGGCCGCCGCGACTTCTCTCCCAGCCACGCTCGCCCCCTTGCGCGCGGTCAACTCTCGATCGATCTCCAACCGCGCAGCCCGTTTGCTGCGGGTGTCGAGCGCTTCGTACTGCCGCCGTCCGTAGTCCGCGATTCCCGCCGCCCCGGCGTAGTCGCGCGCCTTACCGGCCGGTAGCACCGCCTGTTCGTCCAGGAAGCGCCGATGCTTCTCGGCCTGCTCGCGCGTAGAGAAACTGCCCGTCATGCGCTTGGCCTTCTCGCCATCGCCCACCGTCCGCCGCGCGGTGGTGAGCGAGCTCTGCTCGCCATCGATCTCGCCCCGCAGACGATCCATACGATCCTGCAAACGCAAGGCATGCCGGTGATGGGCCTGCTCCTCGGTGCGGAACCGCGCCCCCGCGCGATCGCGCTCCAGCGGCGAGGAGAGCTTGGGGTCGTTCAGCGCCGCTTCACGCGCGCTGCGTGCTTCAGTCGCCTGTCCCCGCGCGGCGGCATGCGCGCGCTGCACCCGATCCAGCTGAGTGCGTTTTGCCGAGATCCGCGCTTCGGTCTCCGGGGCCGCCCGCACGAGCGTGTGCGCCTCGCCATGCTCACGCTCGAGTGAGCGTTTGACCTGCCCGTCGGCGATCCCTTTCGCCCGCGCAAGCCCCGCCTGCTCGAGCTTGCGCCGTCGCGCAACGCTCGGCGGTGGTGTGCGCAGCTTGTCTTTGACCCATTTCCCGGCGCGCACGAACTCGGGTGGGTTCTGCGCCCGTTCCCGCACCCGCCGCAACAGCGAGCGGTGCTCGTGCAGGTGCGCCCCCCGGTGGTTGCCTTTGGCGAAGCTGTCCAGCTGATGGCGCTTGAAGTACAGCCACCACCACATCACCGAGACGAGCAGCCATTGTGCAGCCCAACCGAACGCGTCGACATTCAGCAGCGTCCGCTGCATCAACAGCACGACACCCAGCAGGAACGAGTAGATCAGCTTCGCGCAGACCGCTCCGAGCAGTCGCGTCACCCAGTTCCCGAACGCCGCGCGGCCGCCGTCGCCAAGCGCGGGAGCGATCACCGCCGCGGGCGCGAGCAGCAGGAAGAACAGGCTGAAAATCGCCGCTGTCAGCAGATGCAGCGCGATGAAGCCGAGCAGCAGCACCATCCCCAGCACGCCGACCCAGAACAGGCACAGGCCGAGGACACGCCACAGCGTCCCACTCCCGGTGCGGAACTCCGCCTCGCTGGCCGTCGACCCCTCGCATGGTTCTTCGGAGCGTCCACACAGCGCATTGAACAGCGAGCTGGGATCGTTGATCGAGTTACGCTGCAGCCCGTTGGCGGGCAGCGCAAGGAACAGTTCGCCGTTCGTGCGCGCGGCGCTCAACAGTTCCGCGCTTTGTCCGCCGATCTTCCTCCGTTCGGTGGTGGCGATCCGGCGAGCCGCCGCTTGCAGCCGCGAGTCCGGGTGCGCGGACTCGCACCAGCGCACGTTGCCGAACTCCATGAAGCACCAAGGCCCGCCGATCGCGCCACTGAAGACACTCCGCATGCTTTCACCCAGCGTGCGACCGGAGTGGGCCGGCGTGCCCGTGGCCACGGCGGCGAGCGTGCCCAAGCTGGCCTCGTTGGCCCATACATCGAGCGCGCCGACGGTGCCGATCGGGTTGACGATCACCCACAGACCGCCCACCATCATCAGCCCCATCAACACCACCTCGCCGAGCGTCTGGGCCACCCGCCGGCGCACGATCCCGTGGTAGAGCGCAAGCACCGCCGCGATCGCGAGCGCCAGCACCAGCCACGGATGGGTGAACGTCGCCTGCGTCTCGCGCAGCCCCCGCGCAATACCGCCGATCGCGGAGCTTCCGAGCAGGTCGATCGTGTAGCACCACTCCAGCACCACGATCGCCACGTGCACGGCCACCACGAGCAACGTCCAGCTCCACTGCACCGGGTTCAAGATCTCCGTGTCGAGGTCGTTCGACCAATCCCCGACCCCGGTATCGAGGTGCACATCGAAGCCGTAGTCGCCAGTCGGCGCCTGCGCCGCCTCGAAGTGGGAGATCCGGCAGTCGCGCGCGGCCGCCGGCGACAGTTCGGCCGCAGCCCCCTCTCGACACAGAGGACTGCCCAAGCCGTTTTCCACGAGCGGGTCACCGCCACTCGTCGAGACCGAGGCCGATGCTTCCGCTTCGGGACTCAGACCCGTTCCCCCCGTACCCGTACCCAGCGGCGGTTCGCTCGGCGCCCGCCCCGAGCCTTTCGCCGGTGAGGCCTTTCTCGCGGCAGCGCTCGCCGTCCGCGCAGCGCTCGTGGCCCGTGCGCCGGGAGGAGCCCCCATGCATACCGCCACGCACGCGCACCCAGCCAGCCCCAGCGCTGCCAGGCGCGCGCGTGTCACCGTCAGAGCACCCCGGGCGTCGTCGAGAACGCACGCAGCAACGACGGCAGCACGACATCCACCTGGATCGCCTCCACCCGCCCGGCGTGGTCGCGGAACAGGCAGCGACCCGCCTCGAACTCGAGCAGGCTCTGGCGCATGCGCCGGTCTTCTGGATCCAACCCGAGCAACCGCAATGCCCGGCCGGCCTCCGCCTCCGAGCGCATCCCGAACACGAACGTCGCACCGAGCAGGTTCTCGAGCGACTCGCGCTCGCCGACGAGCGCGTCCGTGACGAGCTGCGTCGAGATGATCGGCACCGCCAGCTCGGAGCGGCCCATGCGCTGCAGCGAGGCGAGCAGCTGCCGGCCGACCGGGTCGCTCAGCAGGCGCCATCCCTCGTCAAAAGAAAAGAGCTTCAGACGCCCGCGCTCTGACCCCAGCAGGTGCATCGCGAACATCGCGATCAGCCGCACGATCTGCTCGCCGACGCGCTCGGCCTGCGAGTACTCTGCACGGCTGGTCCCGTGCTGGGGTCCGGGCAAGTCGCGGATCGGCAGGTAGGTGACCTGGCTCTGACCGACCGGCGGCAGCCGCACCGACGGGTCGGCGAAGCCGAGCTGGGTCAGCCCCGAGCGGGCATAGACCTCGAGCGTCTTGCCCACCTGCGCGTCGGTCTCGTCGCCCTGCGCCAGGGCGCGCACAACCTCCAGGCAAGTCGGCTCGCTCGAGCGAGTCAGTACGCGGTCGACGGCGCCGACGACCGCGGTCTCCCACGCCGGCTCGGCGCGCCCCGGGAGTAGGTCGCGCAGGAACGAGACGGCCGCGTCCTGGCGCAGGTGCTCGGGCGCGACGCGGAGTGGGTCGAGCACGCCGCGCAGCGCCGGGTCGGGCTTCAGCGTGACGCACTCGGTGTGCGGCGCGACCTCCTCCAGCAGGTGGAAGCGATGATCGCCCTTTGGATCGCAGTCGATGATCCGCGCCCCCTGGAGGAAGCCCTCGTACTTGAGCTTCTGATCGAGCGTCGTCTTACCGGAGCCGAGCGCGCCGACGCTGAGGATCGTCGTGTTGCGGTCGCTCTCGGAGCCCTCGCCGAGGTTGAACCTGACCGGCTGGCGCGAGCCCGTGAGCGTGTGTCCCAGATAGAAGCCCGCGCGCGAGCCCGCCTCGTGCGCGGCGGTCGGCATCATCGCCGCGACCTGCTCGGGTGTGAGCGTGTCGTCATAGCCGGAGACCCGCGTGCGCTGGCCGGGCAGGTGCTGCATGAACAGCGGCAGCTGGTCGCCGAGCGGACGGTGCAGACGGATCTCGCCATAGGCGCGCCGCGTCATCTCCACGCGCTCCTCGAGTTGCTCCTCGCTCTCCGCTCCGATCGCGAGCCCGAGCGTCGCTCGCAGCAACGGCGGGCGGCTGGAGGACTGCAGATAGGCCAGCAGGTCGCGCGCCTCCTGGGTGCGCTGGTAGCCGAGGTCTGAGACCCCCTGCTCGCCGTCGGACTCCGCGCGCACGATCTGGTCGGCGTCCTGGATCCGCCGGCGCGCGATCCGCAACGCCAGGCCGTTTGGAAGGAAGCGCGCGTTGAACGAGAGATCGACGCCGAACGGGAGCGACTCCGGCGGCGCGAACATCAGCTCCACGCGCGCGCCCGGGAACTGCGCCTGCTCGGGCAGCGCTCCCAGCACCAGCTGCGCCTGCCAGCTCGTGCCCGTCTCCGACTCGACCTTCAGAGCCCTGCCGCGGTGCTCGACGTAGCCGTCCAACCAGCGCATCACGTCGCCCTCCAGCGGCGCCAGCGTCGCCTCGCCGTTGCGCTCGAACACGAGCGCGCGCGGCTCGTGCAGCCCGTCGATCTCCGGCTCGCCGAGGCCGCGGCAGAAAGCGCGGCGCACAAGCCACTGCAACTCGACCGCGCGCGCCTGGCGGACGGGCAGGTAGTCGACCAGGCGCGCGTGCGCCTGGTCGGCGCGCACCCGCGCGCGCTCGAGCTCGGAGACCTTCATCACGCGCCGGTCCCGCACCGAGAGAGCGCGCCTGATCCCCTCCAGCCACTCGCGCGGGTGGCGCTCGGCCGCGCGCGAGACGTACGCGGCGACGTCGCGCTCGGGCTCGCGCAGGCTGACGATCAGGAACACCTCCGGTCGCGCCATGCCGATCTCACCCAGGTACTCCTCGTGCTCCTGGGCGTAGCGTCTTCTCGCACGCGCGTGTCCATCCGCGCCGCTGGGAGCGGGCGCGCCGCCGGGAACGAGACCGTCGTCTTCGAGCTCGCGCGCGTAGCGCCCGACCTCCCAACGCCGCCCCACGCGCAGGATCTGCACATCGGCCTCGATCGCCTCCAGCGCACCGAGCAGCGCGAGGAACCGCGCGCGCTTGCCGTCCTCCGACAGCCATTCGTAGGACTCGGTCTGCACCGCGAACACAGCCCAGCCGTCATCGAGCGCGTCGGCGAACACGCAGTTGCCGTACACGAAGCCGATCGGCGGCTTCACCGTCCCGCACCGACCCGCAGCTGGACGTTGCGCGCGAGCGTCAGCACCTGGCCCTGTGAGGGGGCAGGTTGGTCTGGCAGTTCGCGTAGCGTCAGCCTGGCCGGCCCGAGCGCGCCGCGGCGCTCGCTTCGCTCGTGCGCGGTGGTGACGAGCACCGCGCCGGGCCCGGTGTAGCGCAGCCGCCGCATCTCTCCGTCGGAGCCGTCCGGCAGCAGCAGGATCTCCTCGGGGCGCCAGCAGGCACCCGGCGCATCGCAGGGGCGTACGCCAGCGAAGCTGCGCGGACCCACCCGGTAGCGCAGCAGCGCATACGCCGCCAGGTGAAACGGCCGGCCCTCGATCCGGATCACGCTCAGCAGCGTCGCGCTCGCGGCCGGCAGCGCGAGATCGCGCAGGTACCAGGGCAGCATCCCGACCGCCGCTCCGACGAACGGGAGGCTCGAGGCGAGCAGCGTCGCCACAAGGATCGCGAGGAAGTAGATGACGCCCCGCACAGGGATCCCGCCCGGGTTCAACCGCAACTCATCGACGCGGTAGATGCGCCGCTCCAGGTCGAACACCGCGCGGTATGAGCGAATCTCGATCATGGCCGGATCTCCGACCCCGCCAGACCGATCGCCGGCCAGCGCGGTTTCCCCGCCAGATTCCGCAGTCCCCTGATCCTCGCCATGTCAGGCCCCGAACAGCGAGGTGACCGTGTCCTGCAGCAGGCTCAGGCCGGCCGGCGTGGCGAGCAGCACCGCGACGATTCCCACCGCGAACACGCCTGCCGCCTCCTTGAAGTCGCGGCGGAAGGCCAGCACGATCGCGGCGATCGCCAGCGCCAGCCCGATCAGGCTCATCGCGACGGTGCGAGCCGTATCGCCGGCTTTCGCGGCAGCCGATTCGAGCGAGGTCCCAGTTTTTTCGGCAGTGACCGCTTGCGAGGAGCCGCCCGCGATGCTGGCCTGCTGGGAGCTGCCCTGCTGGATCGCCCCCAAGGGAACCGCGACCGCGGCTTGTGCGACGGGCGCTCCCGCGAGGAAGCACACGCCGGCGAGCAGCAGGACCGTGCGGGCGCGAGCGAGACGGGTCTCCGGTAGCTGGAGGGGGTCGGAGAGTTTCATGCGAACTCCTCTTCTGTTTGGGTTTGTTTACGTGTCGGGGTCCATCTGGATCGCGGAGATCTCCCAGCGACCCTCTACGCGGGCCACGTCGAGTTCGTAGGCGAGCGTGTAGTGGGCGCCGCGCGCGTCCGCGGCCGCCACCACGGCGAGCACCGCGCCGGCGCCCGGCGCCCAGTCCAGGCGCTGCACCGATTCCAGGGTGAGCGCCACCGCCGGCAGCGAGACGTGCGCGCTCGCGGTCAGGTCAGCGGCGAGCTCCGAGGCGGAGGCGGCTAGGTAGTTGCGCAGAGCGCGCCCGAGCACCGTCGCGAGCGCCGGTTCGCCGACTTCGCGCAGATGCGCCTGTGCCTGCGTCTGCGCGGGACCGGAGGCGGGCGCCCCCACGAACGCTGGATAGCCGCCCAGCGCGAGGTTCCCGCCCGCCGTGCGCAGGACGCTGACGGTCAGATAGAGCAGGCCCGCGTCGTCGGTCTGCGCAGCGACCGTGTAGACGTGCTCGTCGGGCGCCGATTCGCGCCCCTGCACGACTTCGGCCGCTTCTACACGCTGCTCGCCGCTCGCGGGCGGTTGCAGTCCCGCGTCGGGGTCGATCCCGGGTCCGACGAACGGAGCGAGAGCGTCTTCGTGGGCCTGCGGTTCGGCCGCGTTCCAGGTGAGATAGCTGCGCGCGAACCGCACCGCGAAGCCCTCGGCGGCGAGGTCTGGCGGCGGGGGTATGTGTGCGGCGACCGTTGGCGCCTGTGGCCGCGGCGGATCGATCGCGAAGCGCGCGCTCGCCGCGAGCCCCGCAACGGCCAGGGCACTCAACAGATAGCGGGGCCATTCGCGCGCCACGCGGATCTGCCACAGCGGCCGTGTCCCGATCCTCACCTGCGCGTTTGGAGTGCTCGTCCGCATCGCTCAGCGCTCGAATCCGAACTCGGCCTGACCTTCCGGCGCCGGATGCGCCGGAACCGCTGCCACCGCGGCGGTCGTCGTGCCTCCCGCTTCTGGTGCGGGCTGTGCGGGAGTCGGGGCTGGAGCTGAAGCGGGGGCCGGAGCCTGGGCCTCGGAGGCTTCACCCGAGGAGGGACGACGATGCGCATAGCCAGCGAGGACAGCAACACCGGCTGGGTGGCGTGCCGGATGATGGCCGGAGAGGGGATCGGAGGAGTGGGGAGCAGGTCCTCCTTTGCGGCCTGCACCTGACCGTGACGGGACCCGCGGACGCACCGTTTCGAGAGGACGCACGACCACCGGCCGCGAAGACTCCACCTGGGCTCGCGCATCGTCGGTCGCGGACGCGGAGCCCGCGACTCGGCTGGTGCGCGACGCCGCGAGGAGGCTCCCGCGTTGCGGCGCACTTCCGCCGTGGGTACGCGCGAGATTCAGGCAGACCAGGACGCCGACGGCGCCGAGGACCCCGGCAAGCATCGCCACGCCGGCCGCGCGGCGCAGGCGGTGTTCTTCGCCCCTGCCGACGTCCCACTCCGCGTGCCGCCCTGCGGGCTCCCCAAATGGCAGGGACGGTTCCTCATGAGGCCACTCCTCCCCAGTCGTGGGCTCCGGCTCACCGACCGGCAACTCTCCTGTACTCCCGAGCTCGGCCACACCGACCGGCCACTCATCAACGCTCGCGAACTCCGCAGGCTCCGACTCCGCTGCGTGCCACTCCGCGATACCCCCGAGCTGTGTCCCGGCGCCGCCGAGATACTCCTCCTCGGAGTAGACGCGGTAGACCTCGCGCGGGCGCCGGCGCAGGAGCATCATGTGGGCGCCCCCGCGGTCACGCGAGCACCGCCGCTGCAGGCGCCACGCGTGCGGCCGGAAGCCGAGGCAAGGAGGAACCCGACTTCCGGCCGCTTGCGCGCGGATGGGAAGCACCGTGCGGTCGTCCGTCCGATCGACCACCGGCGTCCCGGGGAACACCTATGAATGGGGGGAGTGATTTTCATAGGAGTTCCCTGTCTCCTTCTCCGACCGCGGTGCCCAAACGGGACATGCGGCGCGGAAAAGTTTCTTCGCATGCCTCCAGCAGCTCGCGCAGCCGTGCCCGCGCGCGCTGGGAGACCTTGCGGTACTTGTCCTTGGACCAGCCATGGCGCTCGCAGAACTCGACGCACTCCATTCCCGAGCTGGCAAGGCTGACGAGCACGAGTCGTTGATCGGGGGTCAGCTCTCCGATCACCTGGCCGAGGCTGCGAAGGTCCAGGCGCAGCATCACCTGCCTATCGATCTCGGCACGGACGTCGGCGACCTCGATGCCGTGGATGCCGTCCCCCAAGGGGAGCGCGTGATCGAGCACCGCCTGCGCGGGGCTGCGCCCGCGCAGCGCGCGGAGCCGGTCGTAGATGCGCGAGACGAAGCGCTGCTCGAGCAGGTTCGCCATGTGCGCGTGGGTCATCCGCGCGCCCGGCGCACCGCCCTCACTCGCGCGCGCCTGCGCGAGCAGCTCGAGCGTGGCCTGGCCGAAGCAGTCCTCGAGATCCTCCTTGCGCAGGCGATGGCGGTATGAACGCAGCAGCAGCTCGCGCCGCGCCTGCGCCACCAGCGCCATCTCCTGCACCCGGTCGGTGCGCATTTTCGGCTCACATCGGGTAGACACGCAGAGATGTCGATCGTTCGCACCTGCAGGCCCCCCTCCCAATTTGCCCGCCGCCGGGACGGCGCACGCACGCGGCGAGCGCGCGACGCGCCGACGGACACGGGGATTCGCCGCCGCCGATGAGCCTCACCGACCACCTCCACGCACTGGATCGCCACCAGCAGCGCAGTCCGCGCCTGAGCTTTCCCGCCGCGGTCATCAAGAAGTTCGGCGACGACGGCGCCTCCCAGCTCGCGGCGTTGATCGCCTACTACGGCTTCGCCTCGCTGTTCCCGCTGCTGCTGCTGCTTGTGACGGTGCTCGGCTTCGTGCTCGAAGGCGACCCGAAGGATCAGGCGAGCGTGCTGCACTCGGCGCTCGGCCAGTTCCCAATCATCGGCGATCAGCTGCAGAGCAACGTCCACTCGCTCAAGGGCAGCGCCGGCTCGCTCGCGATCGGCATCGTCGGGCTACTGCTCGGCGGCCTCGGCGTCGTCGGCGCAACCCAGAACGCCTTTCAGCAGGTCTGGCACATCCCGCGCAAGCACCGGCCCAACTTCCTCACCTGGCGGCTGCGCGGTCTCGGTCTGATCGCCGTCCTGGGCGTGCTCCTGGTCGTCTCGACCGTCGCCGCCGGCTACGTGACCGCGCAGACCGCGGGACCGATCGCCGTGATCGGCGGCGTGCTCGTCGCGCTCGTCTTCAACCTGCTGCTGTTCCTCGCCGCCTTCAAGTTCCTCAGCCCCGAAGAGATACCCACCCGCGACCTGATCCCGGGCGTGATCTTCGCGGCGA
>Ga0182030_10007547_pt1 | contig 22680 bp, 13 predicted proteins | sample 812S3MmetaG_FD_121299 | JGI IMG/M metagenome (GOLD analysis project Ga0182030, IMG submission 121299) | Permafrost microbial communities from Stordalen Mire, Sweden - 812S3M metaG (Illumina Assembly) | ecosystem: Environmental > Terrestrial > Soil > Wetlands > Permafrost | place: Sweden...
ATTGTTCGTGCGTGGCGTTGTTGAAGCAGCCCGGTGTGTAGTCCATGGGACCGGCGAGCATGCGGGTGAAGGGGATGGTGACGTTGTGTTCAGGCGTCGAGCGGTCGCTCCACTTGTTGTATTCCAACCCCATCACTCCTTCCCGGGTAAGGAGATTGGGATAGGTCCGGCGCAGGCCCGTGGGCTTGAACGCTCCGTGATAATCCAGAACCAGATGATGCTCGGCGGTCTTGCGGGCAAGGCGCTCGTAAAAGTTCACCATCTCCTGCGTGTCGCTATTCATGAAGTCAACCTTAATGCCGGCAGCGCCCCACTTCGCATACACGTCTAAGGCCTCATCCATCTGCTTATCAAGAGCTTCCCAGTGAAGCCACAACAGCACTTTCACACCTTTCTGCTTGCCATAAGCGATGATCTCCGGGATGTTCACTTCGGGAACGTAAGTCAGTATGCTTATCGGATGCGTGAAGTCGTTCTCCCGCGTGGGGGACCATCCTGCATCCACGAGCATGTACTCAAGATGATGCTCGGCGGCGAAATCGATGTAGTGCTCCATCGTGGCGGTGTTCATTCCCGGCTGGAAGTTGACGTTCTGCGCGAAATCGCCTGACCACCAATCCCACGCCGACTTGCCGGGTACGATCCAGGAAGTGTCGGTGATCGCCGACGGCGCGCTGAGGTCCAGAAGGACATAGTTGGATTCAATCAGGCCGCCGGGGCGATCGTTAATCAAGAGCACGCGCCAGGGCGTTGCCTTGGGCGTGGAACCGATGACCACCTGGTCCATGCGCTCGCGTGCGGGGGAGAGTTTGCTCACCAGGGCATTTTCGAATCCCGGAACCCCGCCTACGTACATGCCGGCGTAGTCGGTGAGGTCGGCTTCCAGGAGTCCCACCCAGGGCCCGCCGGGAATCTCCACCAGCAGCGGCAGGTTGATGATGGAAGCAGGCTTGATCATATTCAAATTGGTCCGGCGATACTCGCCTTCGTTACTGGTGTTGAAGAGGCCCATGTTCAGGGCAAATGCGGAAGCGTCGCGAGCGAAATAAAAGCCGGTGTTTTCCGCCATGAGCGTGAACTTTTCCAGGACGCTTTGCTGGGGCAGGAAATACCGGAAGGCGGCGACTTCATTGTAGGCGCGGAAAATCACATCCACCTGGCGACCGGGCACCGGTTTTTCGCGCAGCGAAATCCGGAGTTGATTGTAGTGGTCGGGGACCTCCCGCAGCGCGCCGAAGCGGTTCGTCCACTTGTCGTCGCGGGAGTGGCGGTCAGTGCCGGCAATCTCAAAATCATGGTCCAGCGGGGGAGCGCCCTCGAAGTCCAAGCCGAGAGGAGAGTCCGTCAACACCGGCACGCCGCCGTAACTAACGCGGTAGTAGGCGCGCACGCCGGGAAGGTAGGGTTGGGGATTGGACTTGAGGGTGAAGGAAATCACCACCTTGCCGTCGGGTGATGCGACGGAAAGTTCATCCGCGGCGCAGGCGGAGCGAGCCGGCGCCAGGCTGAGAAGCAAAACGGCAGTCGCGAGGGTGTGGGAAGTGAATGCGCGGGACAGGGGATTTTCCTCCAATTGAGCGTTGCGAAACTGAGTGACAATTCCCCCTCACCCCCGGTCCCGATAGGCGTTGGATTAAGGCCCATTCCGAGAGAAAGTGTCAGATCCAGCCCTCTCCAAGGGGAGAGGGTGCCCGACGGAGGAGGGCGGGTGAGGGGTCATTTCCGTTCCGGGCTCACGGGGTGGGAATGCGCACGACTCGGTCATCCCTCACCCGTCCCGCGCCGGCTGGTGAGAACGCCGGTCGCGGTCCACCCTCTCCCCAGGGAGAGGGCTGAGAATTAAAACCCTTACCTCTCATGCTGTCGGGCGATAGCTTATTTTAGCGCCTATACCAGGCCCCTCGCCCCCTTGGGGGAGAGGGTACCGCGTAGCGCCCGATGAGAGGGTTCCTAGATCACAATATTGTGCAGACCTCACTCGAAGTGCCTTCCGGAGCCGGAGGTCAGGCGCAAAGGTGCTTGATTTGCCGGCAGGCTAATTCGTATTGGGGGAATTTTTTCTCGGCCTCGCGGAACTCCCGCGAGTGGACCACTCTCCGCTGCCCGCGCCGTTCGACCGGAAACCGGATGTGCAGCATCTCGTGATAAACGACGTATTCTACCAGATAGCGGGGAACCGAAGGCGAATCGAGTTTGCGGTTGATGATAATCGCCGCGTGACCGGAATCGTAATGGCCCAGAATGCGGCGGGAATTCCTGTGGCTCCAACCGAGGCGGGACGTTGGGATTTGGCCGTGGAAGAAGCAGTGATTCAAGCCTTGGAAAATCTCTTCCAGATCGTGATGGCGGCCGCGGGCGGGCAAGTGGCGTTTGGATCCTCGTTCGCGGCGCGCCGCGTCAATACGCACGCGCATCGCCGGCCGGAATGTATAGGCGAGATAACACTCGCGGGCCTCGCGGGAAGGGCGTCGCCGGAAGATTCGCGCTAAAAGAATCTCCGCCAAGGCTTCCAGAACCAGCGGCGAAGCTTCCTCCAGCAAGTCAGACACGCGCGCTTTTACCACACCGTCGCGCAGAGTGATGGTGCTGCGCAAACCCGCAAAGGGATGGAATCGTGCGCTGATACTCACCACAGGCGACTTGATTCGCAGGCGGGAGAAAACCCGCTGGAAGGTTTCGTTAAGGTCGGGTGGAGGCGCAAGCGGCAGAGCGAGTTGTTCGGCTTGTGGCATAGGGTAGTGAATTGTGGTTAGCGGATAGTTCGCAGTTGCTCGCCTAGCCGGGATTTCTCACCACGACTCTGGAAGGGCGCGGGACGTATAATGGGCGGGAGCCGCGATTTCGGCGGGGCTGAAGCCCCGCCCTTCCAGCATCATTCAAACGTGGTGAGAAGTCCGGGCTAGCCACAATACTGTTCACATAAAGAGGTGGGAGGAAATTATTTATCCGTCTGTTTCCGAGAGACCCCCTCACCCACCGCCTTGCGGTCCCCCTCTCCCCCAAGGGGGCGAGGGCTAAACTCAATATTTAAGAGCCCTCTCCCGGAGGGAGAGGGGGGACCGCAAGGCGGTGGGTGAGGGGGTCTCGGGAACAAAAACAAATTCTGAATGACCTCGTAAGTGAACAGTATTGGGGCTAGCCACTATCCGCTAACCACTGATCTTCAGTCCTCATCCTTATCGGTGGGTGGGCCCTTCTCATGCTCTTTCTTCCGCAGCTTTCCTTCTTCCTTGGTTTGTTTCATTTCCTCCTTCTGGCGATCTTTAACGGTCTGGGCATCGGCTTTTTCTTCGCGCTTCAGTTCGCCGAACAGCTTCGTCTGCTCCGAGAGCGCTTTGGTAGCGCCGTCGAGCGCGTCAGTGAAATCATCAATGGCGTCGTTGAGCGTTTTGCCATAAGCGGCAGCATAAGGATCCGGTGACTGATCGACATGCCGCATTTGATCGAGCTGGTGGGGGCCCATTTCCAGAACCTTCTTCAGGCCGGCGCGCATGTCGTCGCGACGATCAAAGTGGTCTTCAATCCAGTCTTTCAGGGCATCGGTGATGCGAATATACTGGTCGAGTTGGGTTTCGAGGTAACCGGGAATATCGTAATCCGGGTTTGGCGGCCGGCTCCGGTAATCATCGAACCGCGTCAGGCGGTCTTGCGCAAACGACAAATATTTTTCGATGCGGTCCGAAGGCGCCTGCGCTTCGCGCAACTGGTCCACTTCATCGTCGCTGAGGTAATCGACTTTTTCCGCACCCCACGCGACAGCCAGGGAAATTACGAATAACAGGATTGAAGTCATCAAGGTGCGCATACGGCAATCACCGCACTTGCGTAGGGCTGCCCGGGCTTGCGGCCGCCGGCGGAGCGGGCGAACCCTTGCGGGGCAGAGGGATGTCGCCGGGGAAGAGCGCGTGGAGAACCTCGACGCGCATCTCCTCCAATTCCTGCGCCGCCTTCGCCAAGGGGGCACGGTCGAAGTAACTCACGTTTTGCCCCAAGTCTTGCAGCGAGCGCACATGTTCGCGGAGCGAAATCTCAAGTTCCCTAAAACCCTCCGGTTGTTTCACCGCCTTGCGCCCGGAACCCTGGAGAAGCTTCCAGGAGGCTTTCAAGGTGTCGACAAATGTGCCAAGGAGCTTTGTGGCCGCCTCGGTTTGACCCGCCAAATAGGCATCATGGACTTGGATGAATTTTAGACGGGCGAGCTTGATTTCGTCCTTCGCCTTCTTGACGGGATTCTGTTCGCTCTTGATCCGTTGCAGCAGTTGCTCTTCGGTCTCGCGTGCCATGGCGCACAAGCCGGCTAACAAAATCGCCCCTATAGCCAACCAGACCGATAAGACTGTCCAGGGTCCCCGTGCCATACCCCTAGATTATAGCTATTTTGAAAGCTCCCGGCGGAGAAGCTTTGCCCGTTGGGTGGCCTGCCATTCCTGATCCGGATTCTTGCCGTTCGAAAGTTGCAGGAAGCGTTCGTAATTGGCCAACGCTTCCTTGCGTACCATGAGGTGATCGTAACAGGTGGCGAGCACGAAAAACACATAGGGCGCCGCGTCGGGTGCTTTCGCTAACAACTCAAGAATTGGGATCGCCTCCGAATACCGCTTTTGCAGGTCCAGGCTGGAAGCCAAGCCAATGGCGGAGTCGCGATTGTGCGAGTCCTTTTGCAGCGCGGTGCGAAACTCTGCCTCTGCTTCCGGGTATTTTTGCTCTTTCATCAGTATCTCACCGAAAGCACGGTGGAGATCCACAACATCCGGCTGCGCCCTCACCGCCAGGCGATAATACTTCTCGGCTTCGGGCAGCTTTTTCAATCGCGCGTTAACGTCACCCAACGCTGCCGTAAGACCGGGCAGATCCGGTTTGATACGGTGGATGCTTTCCAAAGTATCGCAGGCCTTGTCATCTTGCCCCTGCTGTAGGTAAAGCCTTGCCAGGTGGAATTGCGTTTCCGCGTCATCCGGCCGCGATGCCAGGTATTTTTCGAAATGCGCAACCGCCTGCGCGGTGTCGTTCAGCGCCTCAGCGGCCAGGGCGGCGCCCAGGTCCGCCGGCACGAGTTTTGGATCCGCGGCCAGGGCCTGCTGAAAGGCGGCAAGCGCCTCTGCCGGGTGTTTCTGTTGCAGTTCGAGCGTGCCGAGTTCGAATTGGGCAGTGTTCATGTGCGGGTCGAGGCGGCTAACCTCGTGAAACTCTTTCAGGGCAGCCTCCGGCTGGCCGGTCTGGGCGAGAGCTCGCGCGTAATACAAGTGGGCGCGGGCGTGGTCCGGTTTCAGGGTCGTGGCCTTTTGCAGATGATCCAGCGCTGCTTGCGGCTGCTTCTGTTCCATCAGCAGAATCCCCAGGTTTAGTCGCGCGGCAAAAAGATCGGGTGCAAGGTCCAAGGCCTTCTGGTAGGCCTTGACCGCTTCGTCCGGTTCATGCAGCCCGGTGTAGGCATATCCGAGGTTGAACCAAGCCTCCGGCATGTGGGGTTGAATCGCCACGACCGATTTCAACGCCTTCACCGCTTCGGCGAATTCCTTCCGCTCGAGCGCTTCCTCCGCCGTATGCAATAACCCGGAAAGCTCCGTGGAGCCGGCCGAGGTAGGGGGCTGCGCCGGGCCGGGCCCGTTGCCCAGCTTTTTCAGCAACTGAATGAGGCTCTCGGCGGCCCCCGCCTTGCGCAAGTCGCGTTCAAGCGCGGGAGTCACCTTGAAGTCGACGCCATCCCTCCGCGCGAAACCTTCGATTTCCCGGGAGGGAACGCCGGCCTGAAGCATCTTGAGGGTTTGTTCCTGCGATAGTGGCGCGCTTTTCTCCTCACTCGCTGCGGGTAGGGAAAATGGCGCAACGGCCGCGCTCCGGGCCGGAATCCCAAGCGGGACGCGAGCGGGCTCTGTCGCCTGGATCACCCCTGCCGAAGATGTTGCGACTGCCGCGAAAAAAACGAGTTGGCACGAAAAGCGCATAGCATCAGGTTGAAAGTCCCGCCGTGCTAACTGCGTTGAAGGAATTCCCTATCGCCGTCGGCCTAAAGCCCTCGCTACATCACGTCGGCCGTGCAAAATGCTGACTATTTGGAGAGGCTTGGTGTCAGGCCGGTAGACAACCAGGTAGGAATAGACGGGGAAAAATCGTACATTAGTCGAAGTTAAGTCTCGCCGCCAATGCCCCATGTCGGGGAAATCGGCCAAGTATGCGAACTTGCTCCGCATGACCGATTCTACCCGGTCGGCTGTCTCTTGGCCGCTCTCAGCTTTCACATAACGCCAGATTTCCACCAAGTCGCGGGCGGCCTCAGGAGCGAGGGTATAGCGCCACTTCATTCCGCGTGGGCTTTCAACTCTTTGAGGTGTGCGTCCAGTTTGCCTTCAGGAATGCCTTCCCCGCGGTCCAGTTCTTCGATGCCCCGGTGAATTTTCGCATCAATCACATGGCGATTTGCGACGAGCCATTCGTCCCGCTCCTGCAAGGCCTCGAGGGCTCTGTCGATGACATCGCCCGGGCTCTTATATGCGCCAGAGCGCACTGCCTCGGCGACGCGATGTTCCTGTTCGGGCTTCAAACGGACGATCATGTCAATCCCCCCGGGCGGCCTTCCCACGTCAACCCCTGCTGCCAGTGTAGATGCCGCGCCAGGCTCTGTCAAACCCCTTCCGGCACTCGATGCCTCTGCCTTGCAATGCAATAAATTTTTTTTGCAAACATTTTTCGCCTTATCCGGGGCGACTCTCCTGCCCATTTAAGAGGAGCCATGGTTTGAGCCTGCGCGCACATGCTGACGGGCACTCGCCGGCACAGATCGAGCTTTTCACACAGGCTTGGAAGCCCCGTCCTTCCCGAGGCCCCTAAGAGCCTCGAAGCGTAATGAGAAACCCGGTTCAAGTGCGCGGTTAAAGAGCGCATGGCATCAATTCTTTGTTTTCACCACACCGCGCGGAGCCTTGGGGCCGGGAAGATACTTTGCCAGAAACTTTCCCGTCAACGAAAGGCTGTTATTCAGGAGGCTTTCCGGCGGTCCCGCCGCCACAACGTATCCCCCGGAATCACCGCCATCGGGGCCGAGATCGATAATCCAGTCCGCGGTTTTCAAAACGTCCATGTTGTGTTCAATGATCAAAACGGTGGCGCCGGCTTCAATCAGGCGGCGAAAAGCCGTCAGCAATTTGCTGATGTCGTCAAAATGGAGTCCCGTGGTGGGCTCATCGAAAATGAAGAGGCTGTTTTCGCTGGCCCCATGCCCCAAGTGGGCGGCCAATCGCACGCGTTGAGCCTCGCCCCCGGAAAGCGTCGTGGCTGATTGTCCCAGCCGCAGATACCCCAGTCCAACTTCCTCCAGCACGCGGATCTTGCCGGTCAGCTTGGGGACATTGGAAAAAAAGGTCAAGGCCTCTTTCACCGTCATCTGCAACACATCGTAAATATTTTTCCCTTTGTGCTGGATCTCCAAAATGCCGGGTTTGAAGCGGCGGCCGCGGCACTCCTCGCAAACCAGTTCCACGTCGGCGAGGAATTGCATTTCCATGGTCACGGTGCCGTCGCCCTGGCAAGTCTCGCAGCGTCCTCCGGGAATATTGAAGGAAAAATATCCCGGCGTATACCCGCGCTTGCGCGCCTCCGGAATGGAGGCAAAGACACCGCGAATGGCGTCAAAAGCCTTGATATAGGTGACGGGATTGGAGCGCGGCGTGCGGCCCAGCGGCGATTGATCGACCAGCACGATTTCCGCAAGCTGCTGATCGCCTTCAACGCGTTCGCATTCGGCGCGGGGCGCGGGCAGGCCGCGGCGCGAGATGAGCGCGTTGTAGAGAACATCGTGAACCAGGGTGGACTTTCCCGATCCGGAGACGCCGCTGACGCACACCATGAGTCCGAGAGGAATATCCACATCAATGGACTTCAAATTGTGCTGGCGCGCCCCGCGAATTCGCAGCCAGGCCTTGCCGGGCTTGCGCCGCTCCTCCGGAACGGGGATTTGCAGTTCCCCCGAAAGATAGCGCCCCGTCAGCGAATGCGGGTCAGCGCGCAGCCCCTCCATATTGCCCGCATACATGATCTGGCCGCCGTGCTCGCCGGCGCCGGGTCCGAGGTCCAACAGTTTGTCGGCCTCGCTCATAATTTCCGGATCGTGCTCGACCACCAGCACCGTGTTCCCCAGATCGCGCAGGGTTTTCATAATCTCAATCAGCCGGCCGGTGTCGCGGGGGTGCAGGCCAATGGAAGGCTCATCCAGAACATAAAGCGCCCCCACCAGGTTGGAGCCCAGCGCTGTGGCGAGCTGAATGCGCTGGGATTCACCGCCCGACAACGTGGAAGCCAGCCGGTCCAGGGTCAGGTATTCCAGCCCGACGCGGTAGAGAAACTTCAGGCGCGAGCGGATTTCATCCAGAATTTTCTCGGCAATCGTCTGTTGCTGCGGCGAAAGGCGCAGCTCATTGAAGAAGTGGTAGACGTCCTGGATGGACATGCGGCAGACTTCGGTAATGTTTTTCTGCTGTACGAGCACGTTCAAGGCTTCGCGGCGCAGGCGTCCGCCCTGGCATTCCGGGCACAAAGTGTAGCCGCGATAACGGCTGAGGAACACGCGCACGTGGAGCTTGTACTTCTTTCGCTCCAGGTACTGAAAGAATCCGCGGATGCCCTCGAAACCGCCGTCGCCCTCCACCAGCCAGCGGCGTTGGTCTGCGGTGAGCTTGTAATAGGGGACGTCAAGGGGAATTCCCCCCGCCCGCGCCGCGCGGCGCATTTCATTCTGGGGCACACGGTAGCGCGGCTTGGTCCAGGGTTCCACCGCGCCGTCAGCCAGAGTTTTATTCTTGTCGGGAATTACCAGGTCGAGATCGAAATCAATGGTATTTCCGAATCCCTGGCAACGCGGGCAGGCTCCGTAGGGATTGTTAAACGAAAACAGACTCGGCTCGGGGTCCTGATAAACGATTTTACAGGTCTTGCACTCAAAGCGCTCATTGAAGACCCATCGTTCCGCTGGTGCCATAGGGTCCGGCGAAACGAATTCCAAGATCGCTTCTCCGGACTCGCGGTAGCAGAGTTCCACCGAATCGATAATACGTTGGCGAATGTCCGGAGCTGCAGCGAGGCGGTCCACGAGAATGTAAACGGGCTGGGCGAAATCCACATCGAGCAAGGACTCAGGCGTGGAGAACTCAAAAATCCGGCCCTGCTGGTATAAGCGGTTGTAGCCCCGTTGGCGAAGGGCGAAGAGCCTGGGTTTCAAATCCTCACCGGGCGGCGCGGGGGCCGCCGCTACAGGGGAAACACTTGCATCCCCATCCGCCGCCGGCTCTTTGCGCCTTGCCTTGCCGCCCCGCTTCTTCGCGTCAGGGGCTGACGGCTTGGCGACCTTTCCATCAGGGGTTTCGGGATTTCGGGATTCCACCGGGGGTCCCGGGTTTAGCTGAAACAAAACATAAAAGCGGCGGCCTGGTTCCTGCGCCAGAACCTTTTCCGCGATGGCATCAACATGGTCCCTCTGCACCACCTGGCCGCATCGGTAGCACATAGTGATACCAATGCGTGCAAAGAGCAGGCGCACGTAATCATAAATTTCCGTTGCCGTCCCCACCGTCGAGCGCGGGTTGCGCGTGGTGTTTTTCTGGCGAATCGCCACCGGCGGAGCGATGCCGGAGATTTCGTCCACGTCCGGCTTCTCCATGCGCTCCAGAAATTGCCGCGCATAAGCCGAGAGGGATTCCACGTAACGCCGTTGGCCTTCGGCATAGAGTGTGTCAAACGCCAGGCTGGACTTCCCCGAGCCCGAAAGCCCCGTGACCACGGTGATTTTGTTATGGGGAATTGTGCAGTCGATATTCTTCAGATTGTGGACGCGCGCCCCGCGGACAACGATCTCCTCACCGAGCGAGCTTGTCCGGGCGGCGGCGCGCGCCTGAACCTTGGCCATTGCTTTTCCCCACCCGGCGCGGCCGTCTGGGGATTCTGCTGCTCCCGGAGTTTCAACCAGCGCGCCCGGACTGAGGGATTGATTCTCGCTTGTACTCAATGTTCGCCTGCTTTTCAGCCGGCAAGCGCCGGCCCGCCGGCTCTAGCGCCGCGGGTGGAGAGATACGGTGACTCATGGGCCCCAAAGCCTAAACGAACAATTATATGTCGCAGGGAATCGACTTGCATAGTGGAAGAGTTCAGGACCGCGTCTAGTTCTGGCAGTTGCGGTTGAGGGAATTGTCCAGGGGGGCGGAGCTTTAGCTCCGTCGTGGAATCTTGGTCGATTGTCGGGGCTTTACAGGCTGCGGTGCGAAAAAAACGTGCTGTCATCCTGGGGACATTCGCTGTCATTCTGAGCGCAGCGAAGAATCTCGCTCTGCCCGCTCAGGGTAAACTGTGCAAGGGATCTCGCCCTGAGCATTTTCAAGCCAACGCGAGATTCTTCGTCGCCTAGGGCTCCTCAGAATGACAGCATTGACGGGTTTTTCCGCAGCCGGTAAAGCCACGCCCTTCCGGGAGCCATAAATAATCGTGCCTATTGATGCAATTCGGCATGCGACCGCTTCCAGCTTCAAGGTGATGGTGAAGCCGCCGGTGGAACGGGGTGCCGGGCCACCAGCGGCATGGCAAGGTAACAATTCTCACTGAACCGGCGGTTCTTGCGGTTTCCGGGTAGGCCCACCGGGAGCGCCTCCAGGACCGCCTGGGTGGCCAGGAGGCCGTCCTGGGCCGCCGCGCCGCTCGGTCCCATGTTCGCGCTCTGGACCGCCGCCGGCGCCGCGATTTTCCATAAAGGTCTTGACCTTCTTGATCTGCTCGGGCGTGAGCACACTTCGCGCGGAAAGCATTGTTTGCACGCGCTGCTTTTCCATCTTCCCTCGCAGCGCGTTCACCTCATCAAGTTTCTGCATGATCGCGTTCTGATCAGGATTATCCGCCCGCAGGAGCTCACGAAGTTCAATGTGGCGCAATTCCACATCGGCGCGAGTTTGTACGGAAGCCTTCTGGGCGTCCACACTGATCGTGTGCAAGCGTCCCACCTGCTCGTCCGTGAGACCGAGATATTGGCGCACGCGGGGATTTTCCGCCATGCGCATAAGACCCCCGCCGCCACCAAATCCGCGGTGGCCGCCGCGTTGCCACCCCCCCCCGGCGCCCTCCGGGCCCGCCCTCCCGCCTTTGTCCTCCGAATTGGCCTTGGCCGCCTCCCGCAAAGCGATGCTGGCCGTCGCCCCATTGATGCTGTCCGCCGCCGCCCATTTGATGCTGGCCTTGCCCAGGGCCGGGCCCTTGCGGAGCGTCTTCCTCAGCCCAACTGACAATCGCCGCCGCCAGCAATACCATAAGACCTAGTGTTCCAATCGCAATTTTCCGTCGCATACTCAAATCTCCTCCCGTCACCTTAGCTTGGACGGAGTATACACCCGACTCGTTACCCCAAGTACCCGCCAACATGCATATTTAACAAGAGTTTACAAGGTGCCATGGATTTAACAAACTTAACGAACGGTCCTCCCTCCGCGAGTGATAACACGCATGGAGGAAAGAAAGTTCTACGGAGTCTTTCCCAGCATTGAAAGCGCAGACTTTGCGCGGAGTAAGCGAGTTGATGCAGGCCTAGCCGGAAAGCCAACGGCTTTCCGCCCCGACGCTCAAGACCTATCGGCATACCACGGAGGATGAAAATGCTCCGGGCAATCACCCTGCTGATTCAGGAGGGTGGGCGCGCAGAGCGCCGGGGTAGTCAGACACCCCCCGCTAAGCGGGTGGCTTGATGAGTGGGGCCGCCTCGAAGGCCGACCTCTCGTAACGTTCGATTTGCTTCGATGCCGGCCGTCGTCGAAACCCCAAAGGGATTGCCATTGAGTAGCCGTGGGCAAGGGCACGCTTTTTGTGCCCGCCGCCCACGGATCGCATCGCTACCTATTTTACCGGCCCGGAAGGGGTCGAAGGGTTCGGCCCCGCTCGAATGGGTGTAGGGGCGGTTAGCGAACCGCCCCTACTTTCCCTTGTTCCCATCCGTAGGTTCCACCTACGGCCACTCACGGTGTTCCCCTTGCGGGGAACCCGGCAACGGTCAAACCTCTTCGCGTCTCACGGGTCGAACCAGTGGCTTACCTCGGGGACAGGTATTACTTGGCGCCATGCATGGCTTCGTCAATGAGCTTATAAAAATCGGTTGCAGCCGGAGCGCCGACAATCACTCGCCCATTTATAAAACTGGTGGGGGTTTGTCCGATACCGAGCGCCTCCCCTTCCCGCATATTCGCTTCGACACGGGGAAGAGAGGCCCGTGCGTCGATGCAGGCAGCGAGCTTCATGTTATCGACCCCAGCCTCCGCGCCGAAGTGCAGCAGCATGTCACGGGCATGGTCGGCGCTCAGGCTCTCCTGATTCTTGAAAACCGCGGAGCGAAAAGCCGCGTACTTGGAGGGGTCGATCTGATAAGTGCATTGCGCGGCGATCGCTCCCGTGAGTGTCCAGTCATGGATGGTGACAAGAGGAAACTCCTTGAACACCACGCGCAGCTTGTTGCCGTATTTGGGGATGATGTCCGTCTCCAATTCATTCTGCAAGGTGGCGCAGACCGGACATTGGAGATCGGAGTACTCGACCAGCGTCACCGGGGCGTCGGCGGGGCCCTGCGCCGGTTGGTCCGTGAGTGAGATCAGCCGAATAATTTCCCCGGGCGGGTCGCCGGCAAAATTGAAGATACCGCCTTCAACCAAATAGTGCATGTCCTTGGAGACGAAAAAAGGCTGCGCTCGCTTGTCCTTGCCGTCGTCGAGTGTGACCGTGGTCTCGAGGAAGTCCGAGTAGGGGGTTTCGCGCAGGTCGGTCATGGTGATCTTGACCGAGTCAGGAATTTTGAAGCGATCGCGGACAAAGCGAATAATCTTTTCGTGTACTGCAGGTTGATTGGGGACTTGTGCGATGAGGGCGGGCACGGCCGCCAGAACCGTCGCCAGCAGACCCAGAAGGGCGAAGCATCGAAGTGGAAGTCGGCTCATCAAAACGGTGATCTCCTTTCGCTCGAACCTCGGGTGATGCACGAATCGGGGAAAGCGCGATTCTAACCATGGCGCGCGACAAATGCAATTTCTATAGGGGAGCGGGATATGGGGCTCTCCCGGAATCGCCGGCCAGACAGGTTAGGGAGGAATCTTTCGGTGCTGTCATCCTGAGCCCGTTCGCTGTCATTCTGAACGCAGTGAAGCATCTCGCTCTGCCGCTCAGGGTAAACTACGCGGAGGATCCTGCTCTGTGTATTTTCAAGGCCATGCAAGATTCTTCGTCGCCTACGGCTCCTCAGAATGACAGTGCCAGGGGCTTTTTCGCAGCCCGCAGAACCCGCCGCACACGGCCCTCCTCATTTCCCTGCCATCAGCTTTTCAATCTCCTCGGCCGCACGCGGCAGGCGGCGGGTTAGCAGTTCGTTGCCGTCCGGAGTGATGAGAATATCGTCCTCAATCCGGACTCCAATATTCTCTTCGGGCAGGTAAATGCCGGGTTCGATCGTGATCACCATGCCCGGTTCGAGTACACGGTTATAATCGATGGGATCGTGAACGTTAAGACCGACAGGATGACTTAGCCCATGGAAAAAGTACTGGCCGAGCGGCTGGCCATGCAAATCCTTGCCGTGCGTGTTGATGTAATCGAAAGCCAGTTCGTTCAGGCCCTTGGCGCCACCGCGGCCCACGTAGACGCCCGGCTTGGCAGCCGCCAAAGCGGCGTTCTGCGCCCCCAGGACGATTTCGTAAATCTCGCGTTGCCGCGCCGTGAAGTGGCCGTTCACCGGCAGGGTACGGGTAATGTCGCTGGCGTATCCGCTATAGGAACCGGCCACGTCCATCACCACCACGTCGCCGTCCTTCATCTGGTTTGAGTCCTCATCGTAGTGGAGGACCGTAGAGAAGAATCCCGAGCCGACAATGGGTGGATAGGCAGGCCACTCGCAGCCCCGGCGCTCAAATTCATACTTCATCAGAGCGGAAATCTCGTATTCCCACAGGCCCGGCTTCATCGCCTTCATGGCGGCAAAGTGCGCTTCCACCGATGCGTCCACGGCCTTGCGAATCAGCGCAATTTCTCCCGGACTTTTCACCCCGCGCAGGCGCCCGATGGCCAGCCGGACGTCCGCCAGCGAGGCCTGAGGCGCCATGTCGCGAAGCTTCTTCACCATCTCTGCTTGAGAGCATTCTTCCCCGCTTTCGGGCTGCGGAGTGAGCTCCGTGTAAATTTTGGAAACCCCCTTGAGCGCTGCCTGGAGGTCGGATGCGAATTGCGAGAGGTCGTGAACCGTATGAAATCCCGTGCGGGCAGGCGCGTCGGCGTCGTCCGGCCCCAGCTTCGGCCCCGTCCATTTCTCCTCTGAGCGGTTGTGCGACGGAATATACAGGATCTCTTCTCCCAACTGCGGCTCCGCGCCGGACGCATGAGCCTTCGGCGCCAGCAGCATGATAGCTTCCGGCTCATTCCAACCGGTGAGGTAGTAGAACTCCTCATTCTGCCGGAAAGACGTGACACTGGCCGCCACATCCGCCTCGCTATATCCGTAAAGCACGATCACACCATCGCCGCCCGTGTCGCGAATCAGGCGCTCGCGCCGCTGGTGAAATACAGAGAGCGGTTCGCGCTCCCACGCGCCCGCCGCACGCGCCAACCCCAGGATGGCTGCCACAGCAAGCGCCACCACCACAAGCATCCCGCCCCGAAACCTTATTTGCACGAGTCCCCCCTTGGGAATTGACCGTATAGCATAACCCGGTGGTCAAGGGTTGCGAAGGCATATTAGCGACGCGGCGCGGGTCACGAGTGATACATCGCAGGGGGTCCAATCAACCGCCCGGCAAGCTTGCTATTGAATTCGCCCCCGGCTTGACTTATAGTGACGCCCCGATGATGCCGAGGCTTGCTGTTCAGCCTAACCTCCCTCGCGCCTGAGCCGCGGTCTTGGCAAATCAAGTGACGCGGGTCCAACGTACCAGCCCCTCTGTGGCGATGCGATCCGCAGGCAGTGCCACCCCCCCGAGGAGGTCATGCAATGTTTTCTTCTTTTCGTTCATTCCCTCAGAATCTACGCTTGTTCGCTTTAATCGTTGTCGCCGGAGGTGTTCTGGTAAGCTGCGGGCCCACCACCAACCAGCCTGCCGGCGGGACCAGCGCTTATGACCGCGCCAAAGACGCCTTCAAAAGCGGCCAACTGGACAAAGCGTTGGACCTCACGGATAAACTGGCGACAGCTACGCCGCCCGTGGATTCCACCGACCGCGCGCGGGTGCTGCGCGCTGTAATTTACACCGGCGAACTTAAGAGTGCCAAGGAATTGGCCGAAACTTACAGCAAGGGGGCTGAGAAGGCCAAGAACCCGCGGTTCCAGGCCGATTATCGCCGCCTGCACAACGACAGTCTCGCGAATGCCGCGAAGGCGGCGCTGAATCTGGCCGAAACCGCGCACCAGATCGCTCCGGACGGAGCGATCGCCAAGGAACTGACCTTGGAGGCAAGCTACCCCACAACCGAAGGTCCTGCCGAAGTAAAGCTGCTGGCGCACGTCGAAGAGGGGGGCTGGATCGAACCGGACGAGCAAGAGAGCGCGGCGGCGGATGCTCTTCGCAAAGGCATCGATGACGCGCTTGCCGATGTGGTTTCCGGAGACCGGGCAAAAGCTCGCCAAGCCCTTGCCGGTGGTTCCACCCAACTGGATGGCGCCGCTTTTGCCATTTTCCTCGCCAAGGAACTGGCGGAAGGAGCTGTTATCTTCGATCGCCACCATAGCCGCGATCCGCAGAAATTGATAACGCTTTGCGACGAAGGCGAAGAATCCTTGAAAGCTGCTCTGGCCCTCCTGAAAGACACGCCGGATAAAGACCAGGAAAAGGAAGCCAAGAAGCTTCAGGATAAGTTTACGACCATTCGCAAGGACAAGTAGACTTCCCTCCTCCCGCCGCGTGAGGGCCGTCCCCGTGGGGGTTGGCCCTCCGTGGTTCCCCAAACACCAGGTGTGGTGTGCCCATCGGATACTCCATTTCCAGCAATCGGGCGCGGAGCCGGCGTAGCGCGCCTGTTTTTGCGCCCGCGGCTCGTCCCCAACCGGCAAGTAAAAGCCGCGGACCTGCATAAACGGAACCGGTCCGCGCTATCCTTCTCATAAACACAGCCTGAAATTTCCTTGGGACAATAGCTAACCCTGTGTAAAATAGTTCACTCTCTGGCAGGCTGACTCATGTGGAAACCTTGCAAGATGTTGAAAGTAGTTGTGCTCGCGACTTCCATCCTGGCGTTGAGCCTCGCCCCCGCCGGCCCCGCGCCGGCCCGGTCCGACCACCCGAACGACGAGGATGATCGTCATTACGCGGCGCGCGGTGTCGTAATGATGATGGACGGCGATCTCGACGGCGCCGTCGAGGTTTTCCACCAGATCGAGCAGAAAGACCCGGAATCTCCTCTGGGCTATGTGTTGGAAGCGAACGCGACTTGGTGGAAGATCTATTATGTTTCCGCCAATCTGACCGATCCTGATGTCTTCGACGTCGCCAACATGGAAGCCACACCCTACGACTCCCACTTTGAAGATGTCGATCGGGTGGCGATTCACAAAGCCGAAGACCGCATCCACCGGCATGATGATCTTTCGCGCAGCCTTCTTTACGAGGGTTTTGCCTATGCCTTGCGCGCCCGGCTGGACGGCCTGCATGATCGGGACCTGGCCACGGCTCGCGCGGGGAAAAAGATGCGCTCGCTGCTGCTTCAGGCGTTGGATCTTGATCCCAGCCTTTCGGACGCCTATCTGGGCGTCGGCATCTACAACTATTTTGTCGACACGCTGCCGGGCATCGTTAAATTCCTGAGTGTGTTCATCGGGCTACCGGGCGGCAGCCGCGCGGAAGGGCTTCAGCAGCTCCAGCTCTGCGCCGAGAAGGGCGAATTGGTGCGGCCGGAAGCGAAGTTTTATCTCGCCAAGGACTACACGCGCGCCAGCGAAAAGCAGTTCGCGAAATCAATGGCCCTCTTCGCTGAGTTGCAACAGGAATTCCCCCGCAACCCCCTCTGGCCGATGCTGATCGGCAGCATCCATTACCGCATGGGAAGACCCCAAAAAGGCGAGGAAATCTACCGCGAGGTCTATCTGAAAACCGCGGGAAAGAATTCCATAGTGGAGAAAGCCGTGCACCATGCCGCCGGCCAGGCCCTGGAGCGGCAACATCCGGAGCAGAAGTTCCCCTAAGAGAATCGGCTCATCGGCCCAACAAGAGATCGGGTGATCCGATGATCGGGTGATCGGGTGAACAAAAGACTGCTCGTGAAATCACCGCATTACCGAATTCGAAGTTCTAGACACGCTACGGGTTCGTCTGTTCCCTCGATTCACCGGCCATTCCTAGACCAATTTCCTCAATGGCCGACGCAACGATAGCCCAATAAAAGGGTCCTTTGTTCGCCCGATCACCCGATCACCCGATTAGTTTCTGTGTTTGCTCATGCGCGTGGTAGGAGCTGCGGACGAGCGGTCCGGATTCGACATGGCAAATCCCGGCGCTCTCGCCTTGCTGTTTGAGGTGGGCGAATTCTTCTGGTGAGTAAAAACGCGCCACGGGCAACTGTTCGCCCGAGGGGCGCAGGTATTGGCCGATGGTGACGATATCGACGCCCGCGGCGGCCAGGTCTTTCAGCACCGCGCAGGTTTCATCGAAGGTTTCGCCCAGTCCCACCATCAAGCCGGACTTGGTGGGAATCGTGGGAGCAATTTCGCGCGAGCGCCGCAGCAGCCGCAGCGACCGCTCGTAACGCGAACCGCGCCGCGCCACGGGGTAAAGGCGGGGCACAGTTTCAGTGTTGTGATTCAGAATGTCAGGCCGGGCGCGCAGCACGATTTCGAGCGCCGAGTCGGAGCCGCGGAAGTCCGGAATCAGCACTTCCACCTGGCAGGCGGGAATCCTTTCACGCAGCGCTTCGATGGTTTGGGCAAAAATCGTCGAGCCGCCGTCTTCCAGGTCGTCGCGGTCCACCGACGTTACCACCACATACTTCAAACCCATATTGGCTGCGGCCTCGGCCACGCGCGCAGGTTCCGCCCAGTCCACCTCGCCCGCCGGCTTGCCCTTGGGCACGGCGCAGAAGCCGCATCGCCGAGTGCACAGGTCGCCCAGAATCATGAAGGTGGCCGTGCGATGCTGCCAACACTCACCAATATTCGGGCAGCGCGCGCTCTCGCACACCGTGTGCAGCCCCAGGCCCCGCATTAGCCGTTTCAGGTCGAAGTAGTTCTCGCCCGCGGGCAGCCGAACTTTCAGCCATTCGGGCCGGCGGACGGCCGCCTGGGGCAAACCGATTTGTACCAAATCGCCCATTTAATTCATTGTAGCCCGACTGCCCGTGCGACACAACCGCGTATCGGGTGTTAATTGCCTTTGGATTGCCGGAGTCCAAGCAATAGAAAAGTCAGCCATTTTGTCATTAAGGGTCGCGCCAAGGGTGATTCCGCTAGAAGCTTGGCACAGTTCCCCTGAAAGAGGGGCGTGCGTCTCATGGAGAGGCGCCAAAGAAGCCCTCCCAGACCGCGGGGATAGCTTATGCCGCGCCGGGCATATGCCGATAGAAACGCATGGAGGAAAAAGGGGAGGGTGACGTGGGTTCCGTCGACTCCGGAGAGAAATCTCTGTTGAGGGTGGTTCGTCTTCACTGTGCCCTAGTCGAAGCCTCATCCGCTGCCAAGAAACCGCATGAGCATTTTGGAAAGGTCTAATGCTGAACCCGGGAGGCACCCTGCTGCCGCAACCCCATCCGCGCTCGCCAGCGTCCTGGTGATCGACAATGAGGAGATCGTTGGCAACACTTTGTGCGGCCTATTGAAGGCGGAAGGGTTTGATGCGGTCATGGCGCGGAGCGGGGGAGAGGGCGTGGAGTTACTGCGCGGCCGGCAATTCGATGTGGTCATTGCCGATCTCCTGATGCCGGGGATGAATGGCCTCCGCACGATCGCCGCGTTGAAGGAAGTCGATCCCGACGTCAAAGTCATTATTCTGACCGGTCATGCCACGGTGGACTCCACCATCGCCGCGCTCCGGCAGGGAGCTTGTGATTTTCTGCTGAAGCCCATCGGCATGGCCCAGCTTCGCCCCGCGCTCATGAGGGCCCTGGAAGTGCGGCGCATCGCTCTGGACAATGCCCGCCTGCATAGCGAACTCTCGCACCAGGCCGAGGAACTCGATATGGCCAAGGGCCAAGTAGCCCGGGCGGAAGCCCGCGCACGCGCCGTAATGGAGACGGCCGGGGAGGCGGTAGCCCGAGCGGAAGCCCGCGGCCGCGCCGTAATGGAGACGGCCCAGGAGGCGATTGTCATCCTCGACAAGGAGGGAGTGGTTTGGGACCTCAACCCCAAAGCAATGGAGATGTTGAGCAGGCGCCGCGAGCAGGCCGTGGGCAGGAACCTCGCAGATTTTGCCCTTCCCCCCAGACTTCGCGATGGCTTCAAAAAGCATTTGGAGACTGCCTACCGGGAAGGAAAAGATCCCCCCAACGGGTGCCTGGAGGTCTACGCTCTTCGGGAAAATGGCGAAGAGTTTCTCATCGAAATTTCGACCGCCGTCATCGAAACGCCCCAGGGCAAACTCCTGAGCACCTTCGCCCGCGAAATCACCGACCGCAAGCGTGCGGAAAGGGCCACGCAGGAAAGCGAGGCCAAGCTCCAGGCAATTTTCGATGCCGTCAGGACTGCAATCTTCGTCATCGATCCCGAGACGCACCGAATTATGGATGCCAACCCCGTTGCCCTGGAATGGGCCGGCGCAACACGAGAGCGGGTGGTGGGTTCTGTGTGCCACCCATTCGTTTGCACGGCAGACGCGGGCCACTGCCCGTCTACCGATCTCGGACAGATGGCGGATGAATCCGAACGAATACTGCTGACCGCCACAGGTGAGAAGCGTGCCGTCATTAAGACCATTCGGCCCGTAGTCATCAACGGCCGCAAGCTTCTCCTGGAAAGCTTTGTTGACATCACTGCCCACAAGCAGGCCGAAAAGGCCTTAGGCGAGGCGGAGGAACATTTCCGCTCACTATTTGCCTCCATTCCCCTGCCGACCTTCTTCTTTGATGCGGAGTCCCTACAGTATCTAGAGGTTAACGACGCCGCTGTATCTGCAAGCGGTTACTCCCGCGACGAACTTCTCAGGATGCGGGTCGTGGACCTCGCGTCGCCAGAAATCGCCCATCGTGTTGTTTCCAAGATTCAGGCGCTTCGCCCCCACTACCAAGAGCACAGCGAGGGGCGCTATCGACTTAAGGACGGACGACTTATTGACGTGGAAAGTGACTTCCGTAGCTTGGATTTTCGCGGAAAGAGAGCCGTACTCTCAGTTTCCCAAGACGTCACCGCGCGCAAGCGGGCGGAAGGCGAAATGGCCGAACGGCACCGTTTGGCGTCCCTGTTGGGCGATGTGGGAGTGGTGCTGACTCGGGCGGAGAGTCTGAGCCAAGGCTTGCAGCAATGCGCAGAGATCCTGGTCCGCAACATCGGCGCTGCCTTCGCCAGGGTATGGACGGTGAAGGAAGAGGAAAACGTCCTCGAACTCCAGGCCAGCGCCGGGATGTACACCCACATTGATGGTGGCCACGCCCGCGTTCCCATGGGGAGGTTTAAGATCGGGCGTATCGCCGAGACCGGGCAGCCGCACTTGACGAACTCGGTGCCGGAAGATCCCTGGGTGGGGGACCCGGAATGGGCGCGGCGAGAAGGCATGGTGGCGTTTGCAGGCTACCCCCTGAAAGTTGAGGAGCGGGTGTTGGGAGTGGTGGCCGCGTTCGCGCGCCAGCCCTTTACCGAAGTCACACTTCAGGCCCTTGCGGCCGTGGCCGACAATACCGCGCAGTTTATCAAGCGCAAGCGCGCGGAAGAGGCGTTGCGCGAGAACGAAGATCGCTATCGCGACTTGGTGGAAAACAGCTTCGTCTTGATCGGGACTCACGACTCAAAAGGAAGGTTTTTGAGCCTCAACCGCGCCCTGGCCCACCTTCTGGAGGCCACCAACGCGGAGGAGATAGTGGGCCGTTCTCTCACTGACTATGTCCCTCCGGACCTTTTGCCTCGGTTCGACGAGTATCTCGAAACCATTCTTTGCAAGGGTCACGCCGAGGGTTTGATGGTGATCGCAACCCCCAATGGCAAGCGCAAAATCGTCGAGTACCAGAACACCTTGCGCAGGCAGGACCCGAAGGAACCCATCATCCGCTGCATGGGCCGGGATGTGACGGACCGCATCCAGGCGGAAGAGGCGCTGAGGGCTTCCGAAAGTCGCTACCGGCTCCTCTTCGAGCGCAACCTGGCCGGCGTGCTGTGTAGTACGCGCAAGGGTCGAATCCTGGACTGCAACGAGTCGCTGGCCCGGATGTTGGGCTACGACTCGCCCCAAGAGTTGATAGATGCCGAAGTCGGCCAAATCTGGGACGATCCAAACGACCGGGAGAGGATGATTGCCGAGCTGAGCGAACACGCAAGCCTGAGCAATTACGAAGTCCGCTACCGGCGCAAAGATGGCAAGCCAGTCTGGGCGCTTCTGAACATCCAACAGTCGGGGCGGGAAGGTGGAGAGGACCCCCTCCTGGAAGGTACCGCCGTCGACATTACCCAACGAAAACAGGCGGAAGAGAGACTCCTGTTGGCGCAGTTTTCTATTGACCACGCCTCCGACGCTATCACCTGGCTGGACTCCCAAGGGCGCATCGTTTACGTCAATGAGGAGACCTGCCGCTCCCTGGGCCGTTCCCGTAAGGAGCTCCTTTCTTTAACCGTCGCTGACATCGATCCTGATTTTCCACGCGAGGCCTGGGAGAGGGAATGGGAGAGAGTCAAAGCGGCGGGCCCGGCAACCTTCGAAGCTCGTCATATTACCAAGCTCGGACAAGTCTTCCCCGTGGAGGTCACCACGAGTTACCAGGTGTTCGGCGGGAAGGACTACCTTTTTACGTTCGCTCGCGATATTACCAGGCGCAAGGAGGCCGAACGGCAAATCAATCTTCAGGTCACTGCCCTGAAAGCCGCCGCCAACGGGATTGTCATTACCGATCAAAAAGGCCAAATCCTCTGGGCCAACCCCGCCTTCACACGCCTGACGGGGTACGAGGCCGGGGAGGTTGTGGGCCGAACGCCCAGTGTGCTGAAGTCCGGGAATCAAGACAAGAGCTACTATGAGGCGCTCTGGCGAACCATTATGTCAGGAGCCGTGTGGCAGGGAGAGCTTGTCAACCGGCGCAAAGACGGCACCCTTTATACCGAGGAGATGACGATCACTCCCGTGCGTTCGGATACGGGGGCCATTACCCATTTCATCGCCATTAAGCAGGACGTCACCGCCCGCAAGCGCGCCGAGGAGGAGCTTTTATTAAAGACGGCACTTCTGGAGGCAATGGCGGAGACTACCATCGATGGGATTCTAGTGGTGGATAAAGCGGGTCATGTCCTCCAGGCCAATAAACGATTTGCCGAGATATGGAACTTGCCCGAGAGCCTCATCAACACGAACGATGACGCGAAATTCCTTGAGCATGTGGTAAATCAAGTAATGGACCCGGTCGCATTTCTGGAAAGAGTGAAGTACCTATACGCCCACGAATCTGAGAGGACGCGGGAAGAGATCGAACTCAAAGACGGAAGGGTATTCGACCGGTACTCTTCACCTCTCCAAGATCCCAAAGGTAAGGACTACGGAAGGATCTGGTACTTTCGCGACATCACGGAAGGTA
>Ga0182030_10007548_pt1 | contig 22680 bp, 19 predicted proteins | sample 812S3MmetaG_FD_121299 | JGI IMG/M metagenome (GOLD analysis project Ga0182030, IMG submission 121299) | Permafrost microbial communities from Stordalen Mire, Sweden - 812S3M metaG (Illumina Assembly) | ecosystem: Environmental > Terrestrial > Soil > Wetlands > Permafrost | place: Sweden...
CCGCAATGGCCTGAAAACTCTTTCTGCGTGATTTGATCACCTCGCTGACGCCGGTGAGTGTTCCCCCGGTGCCAACTGCGGAAATGAAAATGTCGGTTCTTCCGTCGGTGTCCGCCCAGATTTCTTCCGCAGTCGTCCTGCGATGGATTTCCGGATTAGCCGGATTGTTAAACTGCTGCGGGATCCACGAATTGGCGATTTCCTTGTTTAACTCCTCAGCCTTCTGGATCGCCCCTTTCATTCCCTCCTGGGCCGGAGTCAAAACTAATTTCGCCCCGAGCAATGCCAGCAGGGTGCGGCGTTCCACGCTCATGCTCTCCGGCATGGTCAGAATCAGTTTGTAACCCCGGGCGGCGGCGACGAATGCCAGTGCAATCCCGGTGTTGCCCGAGGTGGGTTCGATGATGGTGGTGTGAGGATTCAAGGTGCCGTCCCGCTCCGCCGCCGCGATCATGGCGAATCCAATGCGGTCTTTGACGCTGCCGAGGGGATTAAAAAACTCGGCCTTCAATGCAATGACGGCATCCAGGCCTGCGGCCAGGCGGTTGAGTTTGACCAGAGGGGTTCGGCCCACTGTGCTGATAATGTCAGGATATAGAGGCATAATGTGTTCTTTCTCAAAGTTTGGATTTGTTATACATAATCATGTCTACCAACTTAATAGAGATTAATATTGCTCTAAAGTCAAGCTCTCCATTTGTTGTCATTTACCAACCATTTTTTGTCAGGGTCATGGAAACCTCAAAGAACACGGAGCTTGGTGCGTCTATAAAGAATCACCAACTGGAGTTTGGCTTGCCGATTGCATTGTCAAGAGGAAGTATAACGATCGTCCCACCTATGACCAGGCGATGGCGTTGTATCATGACGTGCTGCCGTGGTCAGTGTATGCGTTGCGCGCCGTGGCCAAAACGGCCTATGACAATCCCCTCGAGTACGAAAAACTCATGCTCCAGGCGGCAGAATTGAATCCGTCCGCCTATTACGATCTGTCGCAATATGCTTTTGAACACAATCAGGAAGACAAGGCTGCGCAATACGCCGACAAAGCCGGCGACATGGATTCCGACCGGGTCCGCGCCGCCAATGCTTCCGAATGGCGGGTGCGTTATCATTTGAAAAAAGGGGAAACGGACACGGCGCGGCAAATCGCCGATGCCGCCGCCGAGGTCTACTCCTCGGGCGGATTGATCGCCAAGGCTGTTTTCATGGAAGTGACCAGCAATTATGACGAGGCCTTCGACTGGTACTCCAAGAACGCGGAACGCTACGGGCAATCAGGTCCGCTCATCGCTTTCTGCGAGCGTTACAAAACCCTGACCGGCGATACGCGATTTGATGCGGAACTGAAAAAGCACGAGAACACTTTGTTTCCAAACGGAAAAAAGAAGGTAACCCTGCGCGACTTTCACGGCGCCCCGGCCGATGGCGTGTCACTATTGGAAGAGAGCGAACTGATGCGCGCGGCCGGCCTGAAAAAGGACGATGTCATTGTCGCCCTGCACGGCGTCCGCGTTTCCAACCAGGAACAATACACCTACCTGCGGGATTTGCAGACGTCTTCGGAGTTGGACCTGATTGTATGGGATGGCGCCTCATACCGCTCCGTTAAAAGCAGCCCGCCCAACCGCCGCTTCGGGGTGAACCTCGGTGACTACAAATCGAATTGAGCGGCTGTAAAATCGATTTGACATACACGGCGGCTTGACACGGGCCGGAGAGGCGGTTATTTTTGCATTGTGCAAATTACGAATGGCGCCGCCGAGGCTCAACCGGTGGTAACGCTGACTGAATGTGCCGCCCGCGAAGTCGCGGCCAAGCTGGCTGGCGATCCTCAAGGAGCGGGAAAAGGACTGCGTCTCTACGTCGAGCGGGGAGGCTGTTCCGGCATGCAATACGGCATGGTCTTTGATGAAAAACGCCCCGATGATTTCGAGGCCGCTTTTTTTGGGGTTTCGGTGTGGGTGGACGCGTTCAGCGCGAAATATCTGCGCGGTTCGGTGGTGGATTTTTCAGAGGCTTTGACCGGGGGTGGTTTTAAGATCACCAATCCGCAGGCGGCGCATAGCTGCGGCTGCGGCAAGTCGTTTGAAACGGCGCCCGCGGAAAAAGTTTCCGGTTGAAGCGATACCAAAGCCAGCAATAAGAAGGAAAGGAATACCTATGGATTCTGCCATGGAAAAAGTAGAGGCGGACGCAGGAGGCAACGCCACCGCGCCATCCTGGACAAGGGAAGGCCCTGTTCTCATAGTGGATGACGATCCTTACGATGCCATCTTGGCGGAGGGTGTCATTGCGGAATTGAACCCCAAGTTTACCGTGCAAATCCTCAGTTCGGGAGAGGATTTGGTGGGCTATTTGCAGGGAGAAGGCCTTTATCAGGATCGAAGCCGCTATCCGTTGCCCGGATTGGTTTTGCTGGATTTGAAGATGCCTAAAATGGATGGTTTTCAAGTGCTCGAATGGCTCAAAGCGCATCCCGAACACGCGGAAATTCCCATCGTGGTGCTGAGCGGCTTTGTGGACATGGTGGAGCAAGTGACCCGAGCCTATAATCGGGGCGCGCATTCTTTCCTGACCAAACCGATCCAATTGCGGGACATCCAGAGCATTCTTTCGCTGCTGAAGATTTCCATTTAGAAGTTCGACGGGCGCGTCGGGGTTGGCTAGTCTCCGCTCGTGGTTTTCGATTCCAAAGCGCGCCGACTTGGGTTGGCAAGCCGATTAAAAACGATTCATTCCCGTGGGAGACGACGTGAGGAGTCTCAAATTCCCTCGAACATAAAGCCTGGATCAGAGACTCCTTCCGTCGTCTCCTGCTTTTTAAGCAGTTACCTGGCGGGAATTTTGGCCCTTTTGTTTCTGGCGCAAATGGCGCTGGCGGGCTCACAAACTTTTCGCGTGGCGACTTTCAATATCGAGAATTATCTCGACGCGCCTTCCGGCATGCGTCCGGCCAAATCCCCGCAAGCCAAAGCCAAAGTCTGCCAAAGCATTGTGGCCATCAAGCCCGACGTGATCGCTCTCGAAGAAGTCGGCTCCACGAATACGCTTTTTGAATTGCAGGCTTCCTTAAAGGCCGCTGGTTTGGATTTGCCTTATTGGGACCAGGTCGCCGGCTACGATACCAATATCCACGTCTCCGTCCTGTGCCGGTTTCCCATTGTGGCCCGCCATCCGCATACCAATGAAAGCTTTTTGCTGGAAGGGCGCCGCTTTCTGGTCAGCCGCGGATTTGCCGAAATGGAAATCCAGGTCAATGACACGTATAAATTCACCTTGATCGCGGCCCATCTCAAATCGCGCCGCCCGGATCCCGCAGCGGACGAAGAAGAATGGCGATACGAAGAGGGGCTGGCGTTGCGGCGGGTAATCGACGCCCGCCTGACTGCGGACGCGGGGCAAAAACTGGTCGTGCTGGGAGATTTCAACGACATCAAGGATTCCAAGCCGTTGCGCGCCATCATGGGCCGGGGGCGCACCCGTTTGTTCGACACTCGTCCCGCCGAACGCAACGGCGATCAACCTGCCCGGGCCGGGAAAGGCCACGAGTTGCGCAACATCGCCTGGACGCATTTTTACGCCAAAGAGGACGTGTATTCGCGGATCGATTACATTTTGCTCAGCCACGGCATGGAACGCGAATGGCTTCCGGCGGAGACGTATGTGCTGAGTTTGCCCGATTGGGGACTCGCATCAGACCATCGCCCCCTGGTGGCCGGCTTTGTGGCGGAAGACAAATAGTCTTTGAAGAATTACGATGCGACTATTCCTTCCCGGCAACTGGGACGGCTTTCATCAGATGTTGCCCGGCCGGAACTATCCTTACACCGGCCCACTTGAACAATGTGTCCAAGGCGTAAGCCGCTTCGTCTTTGCTGAGTTTTGTCACAGTTCGCAACTTGAGCATGGCTGAGCCCGGAGCCGGAAATGGCTCATCCATCTTGAGTGTGCATCCGAAAAGACCCGTGTAAACATCGGCGGCCTGCATGATGGGGACATTTTGGAAGTCATACTGGATATTATGAGGACTCTCGGATTCGGGGATGTTGTTTTTGAAGTTTTCCGCCTTGATCCGCGGAGCGATCTCTTTTGGCACAAGCATGGCAAATATATCGCCGTCCGGAATGCATGTGATCCCCTTATCGGCCAGCGCATTCTCAATGGCATGAACGGCCTCACCCCGATTTCCCGCCTGCGCGCTGAATGTGAAGTCTGTTTCGCGAAGTAGCGGATGACGTAAAAGAGTGCGTCCGAGAAGCGTCGAGTACAAATCCAACACAGCATCAAAGTTTGCGCGTTCGAACAGGATAGTGGGTTCCGTTTCCGCATGATTGTTTTGGCTCTGGAAGTTCAGAGCCAGGGTGGCAAGCACCTTGTTAGTAGATACGTCCGCAGTTTCGTTTTTATAATCAATTTTGACCAACTCAATCTGATCTGCGCGCCCTCCAGTTTCGCCTTCCGCCAAAATCACCGTTTCTTTCTCAATTGGGGATGCAGGCTGTTTTTGCAAAACAGCCTGTTTTAGGTCAGGCAAATTGATTATCCCGGACAGTCTCCACCCAGGCTGATCAATTTGTGCGGACAGTTGGCGTGAGAAACACAGCAGGAGTAACAAAATTATTGACCTCGTCCACGTGGCACCCATGCGCATCGGTTTTTGATGTATAATAGCATCGAACCACGGACACGAAGGCATCCGCTCCTCATTGGCACAACCGAAACTGTGGCGTTGCTCAGTCATTTTGCCGAAGATAATAGTGGTTCGGCGACTAGGAGGAATCAAGCCTGCATGGCTGCTCGTCGGTTTCCTCCGAAATTGCGACCTCCTCGCCGGTCGGCAGGACTCGCCAACGATAGGCAGGCATGACTGTCAACTGCACCGCCACAAGCTCTTTAATCCCCTGCAAATAGGAGACGGTCTCAAATTATCGCCATCCCGTAGCTCGCTTTACGGCCCAGGACCAATGGCGGCTTGGGGAATTGCTGGACCAATTTTGTATAACCTACCACTATAAATACTGTATCAATGGCCAGGGTCGGGAGGCAAAACGCTACGGACGGCAGAATCAAGATGTACAAGATCGTCCAGCCCGCCGCCATTTCGGGTTTTTTGCAGGTCAGGGCCAGCCATATTCCGAACCAGCCGAGGGCGAAAAAATCGCCGACCATTTTCCCGAGTTGCCAGCCGAGAGCGATGAGCTGAAAATAAAAATCCAAATGTATTTGATTTGCGCTGCCGAGGTCCAACGAGAGCATGGCTGCCAGTTGCGAGGCGACAAGAACAATGACCGGCCAGAGAAAGATTTGTCGCAAGGCCAACCATTGCCCCCGCAGCATGGTCCGCCCGTCCAACGGGGTGGCGCGGAGCAGTTCCAGTGAGCCGTTGCGACGCGCTTCGCTAAAGAAACGGCACGCTTGAATGGCAAAAAGCACCTTGAGCAGGAAATAAAACGGCATGGCTATATAGGTGCTTAGGAATCCCGCCATCGGTCCGCTCCGGGAATACGTCAACATGATTGCTCCGCCCGCAATGGCCAGGCCCCAGGCCGTCCAGCGCAGCCGCCGGGAGTCGTCCACCAGCCACCAGACCGGGTTGACGTCCAGCAGGGCGCGGCGCCGTTGCGACTTTCCGGCAAAAACCTCGCCCGCGAAAAGCCGCCGCCAGAAGCCGGATTCCGCCGCGGGTTCGATGAAATGCGGCAACGACCACGCGGCCACTCCCAGGAATATCCAACCCAATAGATGGGAAACGCCGAGTGACAACCAAAACGTCGGGCCCTGAAACATATACCCGGCGTCGGAGGCCAATAGAAAAGGTTGGGCGGGGCTAAGCGTGCCCATCCAAAACAAGGCCGGAGCGAATCGGGGCGGCGCCAATCCAATGCAGGCGCGGGCGACTTCCCCTATGGCCACCAATCCAATGAGCACACCGAGGGTATTGGCCATTGTTCGATACGACGACAGGCAACGCGAAGAAACCCAGAGCGCCGCCGCAATGGAAAAAAAGAGGGTGTTGATCAGCGCCAGCGACATGCGGCCCAACTCGGGGCCGGTCACCCCGCCGCCCAGAAGGCTCAAACCGAGAATGGGGAGAACGGCCAGCAACCCGTAAAAGGCGTTCAAGGAAACCGCGATGAATTTCCCCAGAACGACATCGTAGCCTTTCAAGTCAGTCAAAAATAAAAATCCCAGGGTCCCTTCGCGCCGTTCCCGGCTCAGGCAATCCGCCGCCAGAAAAATGCCGGCCAGCAGGCAGAGTATGAAAGTGTAATATGAGACGACGTTGAAGACTTGTTTTCCAGCCGAACCGGGACTCATGAGGGCAAAAAGCGAGACCAGACCGGCCAGGGCCAGCGCCAGCAGGGCAGCGCCGCCGCGGATGGCATAGGTGCTCTTGCGGCGCGATGCCAAACGCAACTCACGTTCCACAATGGGCAGAAAGGTCATGGGACCCCCCGGGCCGGAAGCTTTCCTTCCGCAACCGTTCTTCGAAAATTTTTCCTCAGTTTGAAGCGGCAAGATACACTCATCAAAAGATCGATGGCCAGGCCGGTCAGGCCGATTACGGTAAATGATAGTTTCCAGCCGAATCCGGGGTGCGAGCTTTCAAAAAACAGGACATAGATCGTTGCGCAGACAGCCCAAGCCAGCAGGGGCGGCGCGAGGATGAAAAAGATCGACATCACGGCGGGGCGGTTGGGCTTCGCCGCCCGCAAGCCGAACCACATTCCGGTCCAACTCAGCGCGTACAAATCCGCCAGCAGAAACACATTGAGCATCAAGTGCTCCCAAAAGAGAAAGGTGTGATCATGCGCATTTCTCCATCCCATCCAAAGGCAGACAAAATTCGCCCCGAACAACGTCATCGCCGGCGGGCCAAATTGCCGCAGCAAAGCCAGCCTCTGTCCGCGGACAATTTCCCGCGCCCCCAGTGGCGTTGTCAAAACTAATTCCAACGCGCCGCTGCGGCGGTCCTCGCACAAAGGGCGGCTGGCCGCCCGTGACAGCCCGATCTTCAGAATCAGATTTAAGCTAAAAAGGAGGGCAATGATTACATCCGTATCAGAAAGATCGACTTGGCAAATACGGCAAAGACCAATCCAGAGAAGGGCCGCGCCGGTCAGGACCAACAACAAGGGCAGGCTGCCGGAGGCATTGGGGGCAGCCCGCCAGAGAAAGGCGTTGATGTCCAACAATCGCCTGCGGGCAGCCTCGCGGCGCGCGGGCGAACCGTCCCGCAACCATCGCCATTGCCGCCGGCCAAAGCCGGGATTCTGATTGACAGAGGCGTCCTGCCACGAACGCGGCGTCCACCAGCAAGCCAGCAAAAGAAACGTCCAGGCATAAAGCTGCGTGACGAGGGTGTTCAATACAAAGCAGGACGCGCCGGCCCCTTGCTTGTATAGATCATCGAAGGCCAGGAAGCAGCCAAAGGCAGGACAGGGCACGAGCGCCAGACTGAAATCATAATTGGGATTGGTGTTGCTTCTCCAGGCGACATAGAGCGGCGCGGCTCCCAGAATAATTGTCGCCAGCAGAATGGCCAGGGCAAGGGCTTTGGAGTCGCTGCGGCAGAGCGACGAAGCGAGGATGCCGATGCTGAGCAGAAAAAACAGCAGATTGACGGCGACCAGCGCGATGCGCCCGAATTCGGCATGAGTTACGGAACCCATCAGGAAGGGAATCGCCAGCACGGGCAGCACCGCCAGCATGCCGTAGAACGCGTTAAAAGAAGTCGCCGCCAATTTGCCGACAACCACGTCGTATCCTTTCAAATCCGTGAGAAAGAGCAGCCCGAGCGTCCCTTCTCTTTTTTCTTCGCTCAAGGAATCGAACGTAACGCCGATGCCAACGGCGGCGGTGTAAACGAATATCAGCGCGGCCAGGGTGGCAAACAAGGCGCCGCCGACCTCGGCGGGCGGCTCGTTGCGCATCACGGCGAGCAGCCAGGCGGCCAGCCCGGAGCCGATCAGAGCGGCCGTGAAGCGGCCCCAATACGTGCCGCGGCGGCGCGCTGCCACACGAAGTTCTCGTTCCACAATGGGCAGAAACGTCATGGAGCGGCATTGTTCACTTTCTGCCCCGGGCTGCCAAGGGGATAGTTGAATAAGGCTTTGTCATAAGGAGTCTAGCTGTATTAGTTTATCAATATGATTTTTTTAAAGCGTCCCGCGGCGGCAGGTGTCGGAGCAGGTTTGGCATTGGCCGCAATGATGGCCGCCGCCAAGCCGGTGGATTTTGTCACGGAGGTCAAACCCATTTTCGAGCAGAATTGCGTGGTCTGTCACAATCCGCAGCATTCCAAAGAGAATGGCAAATATCGTCTGGATGTGAAAGCGGAGGCCTTCAAACCCCATAAGACCCACCAGACCATTAATCCCGGCCATCCCGAAGACAGCCTGGTTTATGGCAATCTCCTTCTGCCGCTGGGGGATGATGCGCACATGCCGCCCAAAACGAAGGATCCGCTGAGCAAGGAACAAATTGCCACGGTGCAGCGCTGGATCGCCGAGGGCGCCAATTGGCCGGATGACGTCACTCTTAAAACGGTGCAAAGAATCAATTTTGTCCGCGACGTCCAGCCCATTCTGGAAGACGGCGGGCCGCTTTCTGAAAAGTCGAAAGACACTTTGAAATTGTGGATCGAGCAAGGCGCGCCCTGGCCGGATGGTTTGAAACTCGGGGATGGCAAAGTCAGCGCGAAAAATCCAGCCCCGCCGGCCGGAGGCAAAGTGGATTTCGCGGCGGACATACAGCCGATTTTTGAAGGAGGCGCCCCGCTGTCGCAGGCGGCCAAAGACACTTTGAAAACCTGGCTGGCACAAGGCGCGCCCTGGCCGGAAGGGGTGGCCATCGGAGGCGGGAAAAAGGCTGCCGTCTTTGAGGACATTCGCAAATTCGTCCTCGCCACCAGCAAGGAGCAAAGCGAGGCGGACATGAAGCCATATACAAATACAATTCCCGGCACGAAAGTTGATTACGCCATGGTGCCGATTCCCGGCGGCGAATTTCTGATGGGCAGCCCGGCCAGGGAAGCGAGCCGAAACGCGGATGAAGGCCCGCAGCACAAGGTGAAAATCGAACCGTTCTGGATGGAAAAATGCGAAGTGACATGGAACGAATACGAGCTGTTCATGTACCCGGAGGAAAGCAAGCAGGCCGCCTCCACCAGCGGCACCAGCAATTACACGAGCGCCCTGGCCGATGCCGTGTCCCGCCCCTCCAAACCTTATGTGGAAATGAGTTTCGGCATGGGCAAGGACGGCTACCCCGCCATCAGCATGACCCAACATGGCTGCAATATTTATTGCCAGTGGCTCAGCGCCAAGACCGGTCATTTTTACCGGCTGCCCACCGAAGCGGAATGGGAATATGCCTGCCGCGCGGGCACCACGACGGCTTATTTCTTTGGCAATGATCCGAAAAATATTGGCGACTACGCCTGGTTCGCTGATAACAGCGATTCAAAATATCAGAAGGTCGGACAGAAAAAGCCCAATCCGTGGGGCCTTTACGACATTATCGGCAACGTGGATGAATGGACGCTGGACCAATACGACGCGGATTATTACAAAAAATTCAAGGAGACGGTCACTGAACCGTGGAATAAGGCAACGCAAGCCTATCCCCACGTGGTGAGGGGCGGTTCCTGGCAGGATGACCCGGATAAACTGCGCAGCGCCTGCCGTCGCGGATCCAGCGCCGACTGGAAAATGCAGGACCCGCAATTGCCCAAGAGCGTCTGGTACCACACCGACGCGCAATTTGTCGGCTTCCGCATCATCCGCCCCTTAAAGACGCCGACGGCGGCGGAAATGCAGAAGTATTGGCACAGCGGCGTGGAGAAGGATTAGCGCGCTTGCGTTTGGTGCGTGAATAAGAGAGCCTTTTGGCAGTCCAATTTAAACATCTATGTCACAAGAAATAACTCGATCTGACTTCACCCGCCGCGATTTTCTGAAAGCCTCCACGACTCTGGCCGCCGCCGCCGCTTTGGCGCCGGGGGTCTTCGCCGCGAATGATGAAACGTTAAAAATTGCGCTTGTTGGCTGCGGCGGACGCGGCGCGGGCGCGGCCAGCCAGGCATTGAGCACGGCGGGGCCGGTGAAATTGGTGGCCATGGCCGACGCCTTCAAAGATCGGCTCGACAGCAGCTACGGCGCTTTGAAAGCACAGCACCCGGACCGCGTCGATGTGGCGGAGGAAAACAAGTTTGTCGGATTCGATGCCTACAAGAAGGCCATCGCGATGGCGGATGTGGTCATATTGGCTACGCCGCCCGGATTTCGACCGCCGCACATTGAGGAAGCAGTGCGGCAGGGCAAAAATATTTTCACGGAAAAACCGCTGGCAGTGGATGGGCCGGGCGTGCGCAAAGTTCTGGCGGCGGCGGAGGAGGCCAGGAAGAAGAATCTCAAGATCGGCGTGGGTTTGCAGCGCCGTCATCAGTTGGGTTATCTGGAAACCATCCAGCGCCTGCATGATGGAGCCATTGGCGATATTGTGGCCATGCGCTGTTATTGGAACGGCGACGGCGTGTGGACGCGCGCGCGCAAGGAATATGAAGCAATGGCCGGACGGCCCCTGACGGAAATGGAATACCAGATGCGCAACTGGTATTATTTTGTGTGGCTGTGCGGCGACCACATATGCGAACAGCACATTCATAATCTTGACGTGATCAATTGGGTCAAGCAGGGGCATCCTATCCGCGCCTGGGGCATGGGCGGCCGCGAAGTGCGCAAGGGATTGGATCATGGAGAGATTTTCGACCATCACTACGTTGAGTATGAATACGCCGACGGCAGCCGTTGCGCCAGCCAGTGCCGGCATATTCCGGGCTGTTGGGTTTCCGTGTCTGAAGAGGTGGTGGGCAGCAAGGGAACTTGCGATGTGAGCGGGCACGTCATTCGCGGAGGAACACCCGCTCCTCTGGCCCAAGCGCACCCAGCATGGCATTTTCAACATGGCGCGCAATCCCTGGTCCAGCGGAACGAATCCGCTGCACATTCCCAGCACGGAAGGCCAGCTTCCGCTCAACGCGACCAAGTGACCTGGCATTTTACCACCCGCGGCGCAAAAGATCCTTACCAACAAGAGCACGACGACCTTTTCGCCGCCATTCGCACTGATACTCCCTACAGCGAACTGGAATCAGGCGCGTTTAGTTCCATGACCGCGGTCATGGGCCGGATGGCCACGTATTCGGGCAAGGAAGTCACATGGGACCAGGCGCTCAATTCGACTCTCGACACGATGCCGAAAACTCTGGCGTGGGACGCGACCCCGCCGACCCTGCCCGATAGTGAGGGCCATTATGCCATACCCGTTCCGGGTGTGACGGCGGCGCTCTGATTTCAGTCAAATAGAAATCAAGCGCTTTCCAAAATCGCCACGGCGGTGGCCTGGGTCGCAGTATGGCTCAGGCTCAGATGCACGATGCGCGCACCGCGTTCGCGCAGCAGGAGTTCGCCTTTGTCGTGCAGCACCACATAAGGCTCTCCGGATTCCTTGCGGCAAATTTCGATGTCCTGCCAGCCCAAATGGCCGCCGATGCCGGTGCCGAAGGCTTTCGAGATGGCTTCCTTGCCGGCAAAACGCGCGGCCAAAAATGGGCCGGGCACTTTGTGGGAAAAGCAATAGGCCATTTCCGCCGGGCGCAGGATGCGCTGCAGAAATCGGTCGCCAAATTTTTCGAAGGCAGCTTCTATGCGCTGCACGTCAATAATATCAATGCCGGTGCCGAGGATCACAAATGTGGGAGGGGTTCAAGGTTGGCCGATGGTTTCCATGACCAGCAGCATTTCGCGCACGGCGGTGGAAAGACCAACCACCAGGGCGCGGCTGATAATGCTGTGGCCTATGTTCAGCTCGGCAAGGTTGGGCACTTGGGCCAGCGCGGGAATGTTTCGATAATTTAATCCGTGCCCGGCGTTAACTTGCAGGCCCAATTGCTGCGCCTGCCGCGACGCCGCAATCAATCGCTCCAGTTCCAGCGCTCCCTCGCGTTTGCGATGAAAATTCTCGGCAAAAGCGCCGGTGTGCAATTCGATAAACTGGCTGCCGACCCTCGCGGCGGCTTCGATTTGCGCCGGGTCCGGAGTAATGAAAAGACTGACTTGGATGCCCGCATCATTGAGCTGCTGGCGCGCTTCAGCGAAGGCCAGCCAATGGCCGGCCACGTCCAATCCCCCTTCCGTTGTAACTTCGGCGCGCCGCTCAGGCACCATGCAGACAATCTCCGGTTTGACTTGCAAGGCGATGGCCAGGATTTCCGGAGTATTGGCCATTTCCAGGTTGAGCCGGGTCTTGACCACTTCGCGAAGTTTTCGAATATCGCGGTCCTGCATGTGCCGGCGGTCTTCGCGCAAATGGGCCGTGATGCCATGAGCGCCGGCGGATTCGCAGATAAGCGCTGCGCCGATCGGGTCCGGTTCGCCGCTTTCCCGCCCGCGATAGCGCGCCTCGCGCAAGGTGGCCACATGATCGATATTCACTCCCAATTTGACCATAAGCCTGCTAGCGCGGCAGTCCCGGCCCGGAAACCTTGGGCTGCGGCAGTAAATTCATGTTGACTGGTCCGGCCGGCGTGTCGGTCAGCCAATGGGAGAGCAGAACGATTTCCAGGCTCGAAAATACCAGGGGTGAATTTCGAACGACGGTCACTTCATTCGGCCCGCTCTTGGTGACTTCGGTCACGGTAAAGCCGGGCATGCGGGTCAGTCCGCCGAGCCATTGCTCTTCGATGCCCAGACGCGATGCGACCTCAGATGCGCCCGAGCCCTTGGCCAGGGGGTGGCCGGAGGGACCCACTCCGAGGGCCTCCAGGATGGGCAGCACTTGCGTCAAGGTCCGCAACTCGACCAGGCGCACCCCGGTGCGTTCCCAATCGTAATAGACCAAATCGCGCCGGCCCTGAAACTGCGTCCATAGTTCGTTCGGAGCAGGCCCGCTCCCCTGCGTCAACGGAAACAGCCCGGCCACCAGATATTGGCCGTTGCTGGCCGGGGCGGCTCCCATGGTCGGCGATGTCAATCCGAATTTCGTCCAAACCAATTGCGCCTGGGCGGGGTTCCATTCCAGCTTCGTTCCATTGAGGCCTTTCAATCCGGGATTCAGCGCCGTCATGGCCTGGGTGGACAACTCTCTCATGACGTTGCTCGGGTTGTCCGTCGGCCATGCCATGTAGGTTTGAAAAGGCATCTGCCCCATTGACCAAAAATAGAACTGATCCCGCAACGGATTGGTGCAGAGCTGCGCCAGCGTGTCGTCGGATTTAAAAAACGGTTCGACGTCCTGACCCGTGGCAAAGCTGACCAGCGGTTGCCGAACCAGGTTGGTCGGAATGCGCCACGGTTGAGAGTGCCACTGGATTGGCTGGCTGTAAGTGACCTTGCTGATCATGTGAAGGCCTCCTTTTTCCGCGCTGATGCCAATCTGCGTGCGGCCTAATCTTAATGGGCAGGAAGAAACAGGAAACCAACTGGCCATGCGGGGCCAATCCACCACCGCCTCGAACCAATTGGCCCCCAGCGCCGGGGCGGGCCGTCCCGTTTTTTGAATTTGTTGCAGATAGGCGGCGCGCACCGAACTTAAGTCTCCGCCGCGGCCCACCAGCATCCAGTCCCGGGCGGACACGGTCCAGAACGAATCACTGGCGCCTTTGTTCCACTGCCAGCCGGTAAAAGTGTCGGCGCGCAGTGGTTCGCCGTGGCCGCCGCTGGCCTTGTTTAAGTTTTGCTGCCAAACCTGAGCGCGTTGCGGATCAAGGCGCACCGCCACAACATAATTAAATGGCTTGCCCGGAGCACCGCCCATGCTGGCCAGCGATTCGGCCCGCACCAAGTCATCCAGCAGCGGCCGGAGCAAGGCAACGTTCGTCGAACTAGTTTGAAAATGGAGCGCGGCAGCCAGGCTTGCGGAAAGCCGGTTGAACACCAAATCTTCAAAGGGAAGGGTCGATTTTCGAGTGAGGGCTTTGGTGGCGGTGGCCGCGTTGGTGTTCCCGGCCAATTGCGTTGCGCCCAGAAAATGATATTGCAGCACGACATTTTCCGGCAAGTCGGCCCCGCGGCACAAAAAAGTCAGCGCCAGTGCGGTTGCGCAGGGACAAAGCCATCTGAACGAAGTGCTGAGAATTCGCATATAAAGTGCCTTTGATTGCCAAAATCCCGGCTGCTTTGCAATTTTTTTCCGGTTGCTTTTAATCCGTGGTGGTAGTTCCTTGGCACGGATGTTACGCCGCTTCATCATTTACTGGCTCCCTTTATTGCTCTGGATGGTGGCCATCTTTAGCGCTTCCACCGATCTGGGTTCGCCTCAGCACACCTCCCGTTTTGTCCGGCCTTTCTTGTTGTGGTTAAATCCGCATATTTCCGAGGCCGCGATTGACCAGGCGCATTATTGCATTCGCAAAACCGCTCACTCTGTGGAGTACGCCGTGCTCGGCTTTCTCATTTGGCGCGTCGTCCATTCCGCCGCCGCGATGGCCTCGCGCTCCACTGCCAGCCAGTTTCGCCTGGCGCTGCTGCTTGCTGCGTTGTACGCGGCCACCGACGAGGCGCATCAAATGTTCGTGCCGAGCCGGAATGCCGCGGTGGCCGATGTGCTTTTGGACACCTGCGGCGCGGGTCTCGGGCTGGCGGTGACGTGGTGCATCGTTCGATTGCGTCGGTCAAAATAGTATGAAGCGGCCGCTTTGCGCAGTGGCTTTGCTTTATCTTGCCGGCATTCTTTTGGGTCAATGGCTTCATCCGCCGCTCACCGCTTTGTTTGCATTTTCATTCTTGACCGCTTTGGCCTCGCTAGTTTGGGCGCGGGGACGACTCTCCTTGCTAGCCTGCCTCCTCGTGCTGGCCGGTTGGACCAATCTTAACTGGCACACGGCCGTTCTTTCGCCCAACGATCTGCGCTTGCTGGCCGGCTCTGAGACAGCCGACGTCCTCCTGCGGGGCACTTTGAACGCCTCGCCTTTGCCGCGCATTTACGAACGGCAAGGTACGGAACTTTGGCATTCCTCCACCGTGATCAACACCGAACAAATTCGTTTTGCCCGCGGATGGGTGCCCTGCTTCGGCAAAGTCATTGCCTACGTCCCTGGACTCCTTCCCTCCAACTTCGTCAGCGGGCAACGGGTGGAAGTCGCCGGCGTGTTGGGGCTGCCGCCGGGTCCAAAGGCGGATGGATTGTTTAATCCCCGCTCTTATTTTCAGCACGAGGGCATTTATTACCAATTGCGCACCACTTCGGCGCAATCCTGGAATATTGGAACGCCCGCCGGCAAGATGCCGCTTCCGGACCGGTTCTCCATCTGGGCCAGAAAAACGCTGGGCCTGGGTTTGGGGCCGGAGGACGGAGCCCTGCGGCTGATTTGGACGCTGGCGCTGGATTGGAAGGCCCCGCTCACGGAAACCGTTGAGCAACCCTTTATGCGCGCCGGCACCTATCACATCTTCGCGGTGGATGGTTTGCGCATCGGACTTTTGGCCGCCATCGGGATCGGGCTTTTGCGCGCCTTGCAATTGCCGCGGGCGCTTTGCGGACTGCTTGTGATCCCTGTCATTTGGTTTTACGCGGGCCTCACCGGCTGGCCGGCCTCGGCGGTTCGCGCCTCCATTATGATGACCATTGTCATTCTCGGTTGGGCCAGCCATCGCCCCGCTGATCTGATGAATTCACTTTTTGCGGCCGCGTTCGTGATCTTGTTGTGGGATCCGTGCCAGCTTTTTCAGCCCGGCTTTCAACTTTCTTTCGTGGTTGTTTTTTGCATCGCCCTGCTCTTTCCCGTCATCCGCCATCGTTGTCAAACATTATTATATCGCAGGGACCCATTCCTCCCCGAAAAACTCAAGCCGCGCGGCCCGGCTGTTTTGCAGGACGTGTCGAACTTTGCCATCGATACGTTCGCCGTCTCGCTGGCGGCCTGGCTCGGCTCCATTCCGCTCGCGGCGGCCTGCTTTCACCTCCTCACACCGATCAGTGTTCCGGCCAACTTCCTGGTCGTGCCGATCACGGCGCTTGCTTTGATGAGCAGCATCGGGAGCCTTTTGACCGGAGCCTGGTGGCCCGCAATGGCGGTTCTCTTCAACCATTCAAGCTGGTTCTTCATGAAGGGCATCATCCTGTTGAGTGCCTGGGCCGCTCAATGGTCGCCAGGCGCCTATAACGTTTCAACCCCCTCGCCGGTCACGTTTGTTTTGTACTATCTGGTTCTTTTTACGGTTGTCACGGGGTGGATCTTTCGCCCCAAATTCAAATGGCCTGTCGCCCTCTTGATTTTTGTCCTGAGCTGCTGCTGGCTGGCGCGTTGGAGTAATGAAGCCAAAACAGCCCGTCTTCATTTTCTCCCGCTCAACGGCGGTTCGGCCGTCTTTGCGGACAATGCCGTCTTCCGTAAAAATTTTCTGTTCGATTGCGGCAACAGCCAGGCGGCGATGTCCGTCGTCAAACCCTTTCTGCGCGCCCAGGGTGTCAATACTCTTGATTCCTTCGCCTTGACTGTCGGGCATGTGCAGGACGCCGGCGGGGCGGCGGTGGTCTTGACTAATTTTTCGGTGGACCGCCTCTTCGTCAACCCGGCCCGGGACCGCTCCTCCGCCTACCGCGATGTCATCAATGAAGCCAAACAAACCGCGCGCTGGCAGCCCTTGCAGGCGGGCGACGATGCCAAAGGCTGGTCGGTCCTGCATCCGAAGCCGCCCGTCCAATTCGATAACGCCGACGATAACGCGCTGGTTTTTTGGCGGGAAATTAAGGGCCATTCTATTCTGTTACTGTCAACGTTGGGCCGAAGGGGGCAGGATTCATTGGTCGAAAACAATCCAAATTTGCGGGCGGACATTGTCGTTGCCGGCCTGCCGGCGACAGACGAGCCTCTGTCCGAACCGCTCCTGCATCTGATACAACCGAAGCTGATAATCATTCTTGATTCGGAATTACCCGCCACTCGGCGAGCCCCGGCGAAGCTGCGTCAGCGCCTGGGCAACCACGGTCTGCCCGTCATTTATTGCCACGATGCTGGAGCGCTGAAATTGAGCCTTTGGCCTGGTGGTTGGAACGTGCAAAACCCCGCCGGGCAGGTTCTATTACGAGCAGGCCAATAAAACAAGGCCCTGTTTTTACCACGCAGATTGTCGATTATGCGGGCCGCGCAAACGTTACCGGGGTGCATCTTGACCCTGACCCAATAGCCACAGCCCATCTTTTTTAGGTAGAGACGCCTCGCCGAGGCGTCTGGGGAGGCCGCGCAGGCCGCGCAGCCCTGCCACGGGGTAGATCAGCAGTTTTAAGGCACGCCCCATTCAATAATGACCCCCCAAACAAATCAATTGCATTCCGTGGTGCAACGCTTATTCTAAAAGGCTCGTGAACAGCGAATACATCAAACAAGCTTTGGCGAAAGTTGGCAACCCCAACGTTTTGGTTAATCTCATTTCCAGGCGGGTGCGTCAGTTGACCTCGGGTGGCGGCGCCAGCCGGCCGCTGATTGATCAAGCCGGCACTCTCGGCGCAGCCGATGTCGCCCTGCTGGAAATCATCGACGGCAAAATGGACTATACCATGTCCTCCAGCACTGAAGAGGAAGAAGAAAGCCAGCCTGTGGCCCGCAAACGCCGCCGCTCCGCCTAACCAGCGCCCATCCTCGCGGGATTGCGCCGGAAGGATCGCCTTCGGGTTTCCTGTTTATGGCCGAAATTCTGCACAACGCCAAAGCCCGTCGCGATTATCATATTCTGGCCACCTACGAGGCTGGCATCGTTCTGCACGGCTCAGAAGTCAAGGCCCTCCGCGCCGGCAAAGCGCAAATCAGCGACGCTTTTGCCAAGGTTGAAAAAGACGAAGTCTGGCTGCATAACGCCCACATCGACGAATACGTCCAGGCCAACCGCTTCGGCCATATCCCCAAGGCCCCGCGAAAACTTCTTTTGCACAAATCGGAAATCCGCAAACTCCTCGATCTGGCCGCCAGCAAAGGCAACGCCCTTTTCCCCCTTTCCTTCTACTGGAAAAATGGCCGGGTCAAAGTCTCCCTGGCAGTGGGCAAGGGCAAAGTGGAATTCGACAAACGCCAGGACATTAAAGAACGCGAAGCCGACCGCGAATTGAAACGCGCCGCCATGCACCACCTGAAAAGAAAACAGGGATAACCCGGGCGCGACCGAAAGTATCGATGGAGAACCCTTTCTAAAAGGGCAAGGGAGCGCGGACGTCCCGTCCGCCGCCTTCGGCGTCTCGCCGAAGGCATCAATTGCGCCTACGCCTTCGGGGCTGCCGCTGCCGCTTCGGGTTTCGTCCAGCGCCGCTTGGGTGCTTTGGTCACCAACCCTTTTTTCAGAGCATTGGCCGAGACTCGGATATAACGCACCTCGCCGTCAACCACCGCCTTGACCCGTTGCAGATTGGGCTCAAAACGCCGCTTGGTGATGGCCGTAATGTGGGTGCCGATGCCGCCCTTTTTCTTGGCTTTGCCACTGCGCCAAATGTGACTGCCCTTAATCGAGCGTTTTCCAGTAAGTTCGCAAATTCTAGACATAAATAATCGTCAAAGACCGGCAAGCATATCCAGATCCTTCCGCGATTCAAGATTTATTATTGGCGGCAATTTCTTGTTGAATCCACCCAGACATGGCATATAAGTGTGGATTGGCGGCTTTTTAATATGGCCTTTAGCATTCTTGGCAAGCGCCTGGCAGCGAGTCTGTTGGCGATGGCTTTTGCGACGTCGCCTGCACTCCATGCCGGACAGGTCGGCCTCATCAAAATTGATGGCGCAATCGGCCCCGCCACAGCCACTTACATAAATCGCGCCGTCGACCAGGCGGCGGCTGACCAGGATGTCTGCCTCGTCATTCAACTCGACACCCCAGGCGGTTTGCTCGATTCCACCAAACAGATTGTCGAAAAACTTCTGAGCGACGTCGTTCCCACCGTCGTGTATGTCGCTCCTGCCGGCGCCAGCGCCGCCAGCGCCGGGACCTTTATCACGCTGGCCGCGAATGTTGCGGCCATGGCCCCTCACACTACCATTGGAGCCGCCCACCCGCTTTCCTTGACCGGCGGCGACGAAGGCGGCGGCAGCAACGATGTCCTTCGCACCAAACTGGAAAATTACGCCTCCAGCCAGATCGAAACCATCGCCAGCAACCGCCAGCACAATGTGGAATGGGCCATTTCCGCCGTCCGCCAAAGTTCCTCCATCACGGCGGATGAAGCCCTGCGTAAAAAAGTGATCGATATCATCGCCCCCGACCTCCCCGCCCTCCTGAAAGCATTGGACCAGCGCAAAATCGGTTCCACCGTCCTGCATACCGCCGACGCGCGAATCGTGGATATTCCCATGGTGCCGCGCGAGGAGATTTTTCAAATGCTGTGGCGGCCTGAAGTCATGTTCCTCCTGATGCTGGTGGCGATCTACGGCATCATCGGCGAGTTGAGCAATCCCGGGGCCGTCCTGCCCGGCGTCGCGGGGGCGGTGGCCTTGATTTTAGCCCTCTACATGGCGGCCATTTTACCCATTAACATCGCCGGCGTGGCCTTGATTGTCGTGGCCGTGGCCTTGTTCATAATTGATATTTTTGCCGTGACCCACGGTATCTTGACTGCCGGCGGAATTATCGCCTTTTTCCTTGGCTCCATCATGCTTTTCAATCGCGAGCCGGCCTTTCGTTTGTCCCTCGGCTTGATCATTCCGGCCACGATTGTGACCGCCCTGTTTTTTCTGTTTGTCATTGGGGCCGGGCTTCGCGCCCAGTTCCTGCCCGCCAAAACCGGCCCGCAAACCATGCTGGGCAAATCGGCCCTGGCTCTGACGGCCATCGGCCCGTCGGGCGGCCAGGTCATGATCGAGGGCGAGTATTGGCGCGCCGTCAGCCAAACCCCGCTGCCCAGCGGGGCGGCGGCCGAAGTGGTCGGAATCGAGGGGCTAACTCTGCAAGTCAAACCTAAACCTGAAAAACATTATGGATAATCAAGTACAATTAGCCGTTAAACTCCTGGTCTGGCTTGTGCCGATCATCATTATTCTCTCCATCGTCCTCCCCGCGGCCATGCGCATCCTGCGCGAATACGAGCGCGCCGTCGTCTTTCGCCTCGGCAAGCTCATCGGCGCGAAGGGGCCGGGGCTGGTCTTTCTCATTCCCGTGGTGGACCGCATGGTGCGGATGGATTTGCGCGTCATCACCATCAATGTCGCCAAACAGGAGGTGATGACCCGCGACAACGTGCCTGTCACCGTCGATGCCGTCGTCTACTTTAAAATCGTTGATCCGGAAGCGGCGGTGGTCAAAGTGGAGAACTTTTTGCAGGCGACCTCGCTTATTGCCCAAACCACCTTGCGCAGTGTTTTGGGCCAGAGCGAGCTGGATGAATTACTGGCCCATCGCGAAACGATTAATCGCACGCTTCAGGAAATCATCGACGGCCATACCGGCCCCTGGGGCGTCAAAGTCACCGCCGTGGAAGTGCGCGACGTCACCTTGCCTGATACCATGAAGCGGGCCATGGCCAGCCAGGCGGAAACCGAACGGGAACGCCGCTCCAAAGTCATCAATGCCGAAGGCGAATTCCAGGCCGCGGAAAAGCTCGTGCAAGCCGCTGCCATGATCTCCACCCAGCCCATCGCGCTGCAGTTGCGCTACCTGCAAACCATCAATGAAATCTCCGGCGACCGCAACACCACCACCATCATTCCATTGCCCATAGAGTTGTTCACCCCGTTTCTGAAAAAGCCATGATTGGCCGCGTCAATCGTTTGGCGGGCGAGAAGTCGCCTTACCTGCTGCAACATCAGCACAACCCGGTGGATTGGTTCGCCTGGGGCGAGGAGGCCTTCCAGCGGGCGCGCCAGGAGAACAAGCCGATTTTTTTGAGCATCGGCTATTCAACCTGCCATTGGTGTCATGTCATGGAGCGGGAATCGTTCGAGGACCAGGCCACCGCCGATTATCTCAACGCCCACTTTGTCAGCATCAAAGTGGACCGGGAAGAGCGGCCGGACGTGGATAAAATTTACATGACAGCCGTGCAGGCCATGGCCGGGCAGGGAGGGTGGCCCTTGAACTGCTTTTTAACGCCGGATTTAAAGCCGTTCTACGGCGGCACCTATTTTCCCCCGGAAGGCAGGCACGGGCACGCCAGTTTCTTGCAAGTGCTGCGCCAGATCGCCAAACTTTGGGATACGCGCCATGACCAGGTGCTGGAGACGGCCAGGGATTTCCACCAAAAACTGGAGGGCTTTACCCAGCGGCAGTCCAACGATCTGTTTCTCTCCCCCGCTTTGCTTGGCAACGCCGCGGCGGTCTTCAAACGGGAATACGATGCCGAATTCGGCGGCTTCGGCGCCGCCCCAAAATTTCCCCGCCCCAGCGAACCGGCCTTTCTGCTGCGCTACGCCATGGAAGCGAGCGAGCCCCAGGCTGTCAAGATGGTGCTGCACACCTGCGACGGCATGGCGGCGGGGGGAATCCACGACCAGATTGGCGGCGGCTTTTCGCGCTACTCGGTCGATGCCAGGTGGCTGGTGCCCCATTTCGAGAAAATGTTGTACGACAACGCGCAGTTGGTGACTCTTTATCTTGACGCCTATCTTGCCGGCGGCCAGCCGGCCCATGCCGAGACGGCCCGGGATATTATCCGCTACGTCTTGCGCGACATGACCGATGCGGAAGGCGGATTTTATTCGGCGGAAGACTCCGACAGCGAAGGCAAGGAGGGTAAATTTTATTGTTGGACCAAGGAGGAATTGGCCGGGTTGTTGACGGCGGGCGAATTCAATGTGGCCTCGCGCTATTTTGGAGTGACCACGGGAGGCAACTTTGTGGATCACAGCGATCCCGAGCCGTTGCGGGGGCAAAACGTCCTCAGCGTGGCGGACCCGCAATTGACGCCCGACGAGCAAGTCCTGCTGGCCTCGGCAAAGAAGAAGATTTTCGAGGCGCGCAGCAAACGGGTCCGGCCCCATCTCGATGACAAAGTGCTGGCCTCGTGGAATGGCATGATGCTGGGAGCGCTGGCCCGCGCCTACGCCGTGCTGGGCGACCCCGGGTATCTGGCCGCGGCTGAAAAGAACCTGGCCTTTCTGCAGGCCGAATTATGGGACGCGCATGACCGAATCCTCCACCACCGGTGGCGGAAAGGCGGGCGCGACTCGGTGCAATTATTGACTGCGTACGCCAACCTGCTGGCCGGCACGCTCGATTTGTACGAGGCGACCCTGGAGCCCAAGCATTTGGATTTCGCCGTGGCGCTTGCCCAGACCATGCTGCTCAAGTTTTACGATGCCGCGGAGGGAGGGTTCTATGAAAGCGCGGCGGAAACAAAAGACCTGATCCTGCGGGTCAAGGAAGATTACGACGGCGCCGAACCTTCCGGCAACGCCACCGCCGTGCTGGCCCTGTTGCGTCTGGGAGCGATAACCGAGCGAAAAGAGTTCAAGGAGGCAGCCGAGAAAACGGTGCGGCTATTGGCCCCCCGCCTTCAGGAATTACCCCAGGCGGTGCCGCACCTGTTGCTGGGGCTGGATTTTCTTTTGCGCGAGCCCAAGCGGGTGGTCGTCGCGGGCGATCCGCGCCAGCCCGAATCAGTGGCCCTGCTCCATGCCATCCACAGCGTTTATCAACCGAACAAAGTAGTGTTAGGCAACAGCGGCGCCGTGGACGACTTCAGCAAGACATTGCCGTC
>Ga0182030_10007549_pt1 | contig 22680 bp, 21 predicted proteins | sample 812S3MmetaG_FD_121299 | JGI IMG/M metagenome (GOLD analysis project Ga0182030, IMG submission 121299) | Permafrost microbial communities from Stordalen Mire, Sweden - 812S3M metaG (Illumina Assembly) | ecosystem: Environmental > Terrestrial > Soil > Wetlands > Permafrost | place: Sweden...
CTGACTTGCTGACTTGCTGACTTGCTGACTTGCTGACTTGCTGACTTGCTGACTTGCTGACTTGCTGACTTGCTGACTTGCTGACTTGCTGACTTGCTGACTTGCTGACTTGGACCGTACTTGCTGACTTGGACCGTACTTGCCGCGATCAAGGCGATCCTACGCTTGCTAATATTCCGGTCATTCTACTCACGGCGCAAGCGGGCCTAGCCTCGCTGCGATGCGAGTGCGGCAAGAAAACCCCGAGTTGCGCGCTTCCGACAAGACGCCCTTCAACGCGTTGGAAGGCGAGCGTTAGGCCCAAGATCAAGATTAAGAAAAGATAAAACTGCAAAGGGCTCTCATCGCACGACGCTGGGTTGTCATTCCATCGAAACACTTTTATCAATCATACTTCGCCCTAATGATCCCTGACCTTTAGGAGCCATCATGACGCGCGCCGTGCTTTTGCTTGCCGGGTTGATTGCGGCTACAGCGGCCCAAGCCGCCGAACCTATTCGGATCGGCATTACGACCGTCCTCAGCGGGCCGACTGCGGACAGAGGGCAATCTGAACAATACGGTGCACAACTGGCACTGAACCAAGTCAACGAAGCTGGCGGCGTGTTGGAGCGGCCGGTCGAGGCGTACTACGCCGATAACGCCTGCAAGCCCGCGGTCGGCGTGCCCGAGACGAAGCGGCTTATCGAACAGGAACATGTTTCTGTCCTGATCGGCGCACTCTGTACCCCGGTCACGCACGCGATCATGCCGGTGATTGCGGAGGCCAAGATGCCGTTGGTAATTGCAACCTCGGCCGGGCAGGATTTTGTGGATGCCTCGGGCGTTGGCGGCAACGACTACGCATTCAAGACGATACCGTCCGAGGTCGACATTGCACGTGGGCTGATGCGTTGGTTGGCATCGAAGTCGGTAAAGTCAGTTGCTATCGTTGCCGCTACCGGCGGCTTCCCCCAAGCCAATGCGGTCGCAATGGCGAAGGCTGCACAAAATGCTGGACTCCGGGTTACGGCCCAGGAAACATTGACGAAAGACACGACTGATTTTGCCCCTGTGCTGGAAAAGCTCAAGTCCGGCGCTCCCGACCAAGTCGTGACCATACTGGGACCATTCACCGCCGGATTTTTCAAGGCCTACGAAGCGTCCGGCTGGAAGGTACCGCTGACAGGCCGCGTGAACTTTTCGACCGCGCTTGCTGCGGTGTCCCCGCAATTCCGAGATTCTGGAGCCTTGTCGAGCATGACCGGCATTGCGGTTTTTACACCGGTGCAAGATACATCCGGCATTAAGGCCTTCGTTGCTGCCTACCGCGCGCATACCGGACTCATGCCAACGCAGCGGTCCTTCTTCGTCTATGAAGCCACCCTGTTGGTCGTGGACGCGATCCGCCGGGCGGGGTCCGACAAGCCCGCCGCGATCCACCAGGCGCTGAAGACAACAACGATGCCTTCGCTACTCGGCGGCAATTATGCACCGGACGACCATAATCACGCGCATACTCCGCTGCAGATTCTGGGACTGCGTGACGGCAAGCCGGCGGTCATTGCAACCGAGTGAGGTGCCGCAGCAGAACGAGAAAATAGCTGCGATTAATCTCATTGCGGACGCAAACAAAATACAGTTCGCAAACGACGGACGGGTGTCGTAGTTGACGATAGCAAATTGGTCCGCAACCATTATAGAGTGAAGGCTTCTTGCACGAGTCTAATCGGGAACGACTATGCCCTTGATCGATGTTCACCAGCATATTATTCCCGATAACTACAAAAGCGAGCTTGCGCGTGTCGGCATCCTCGGCAGTGGAGAGAACCCCTGGCCAGCATGGAGCATCGCGCGCCAGCGCGAGCTTATGGACGAGATGGGCATCGACGCCGTATTGCTGTCGATCGCGTCGCCGGGCGCTTATTTCGGCGATATCGAATTCACCCGGCCGCTGGTGCGCATGTGCAACGAGACGATGGCGCACATGGTCGGCGACCATCCCGGCAAATTCGGCGCCATGGCCTTCGTTTCGCTGCCCGATGTCGAAGCCGCATGCCGCGACGTCGCCTACGCGCTCGATGTCCTCAAGCTCGATGGCATCAATCTGCAGACCCACACTGCACACCGCTATCTCGGCCACCCGGAGGAGGACGAACTCTACGCCGAACTCAACCGGCGCAACGCGGTGGTGTTCGTGCATCCGCAGCGGCCTCAGGTCACCGGCATGGCGGAATACTCGTTTCCGGCCGGTTATACCGAACTGACCTTCGACACCACGCGCGCCATTACCAACATGCTCTACAACGGGACTCAGGAGAAATACCCTAACATCCGTTTCATCATGCCGCACATGGGCGGCGTGACGCCGTTCCTGTTGTTCCGTTTGAGCGGCCTGGACGCCGACCCCAAGCTTAAGGCCAAAATTCCGGCCGGGGTAAAGACCTATCTCAATCGTCTCTATTACGACGTTGCCCAGTCGCTGTCGCCGCTCGCACTACGCGCGCTGATGGAGGTCGCCGATCCGTCGCGCGTCTTGTTCGGGACCGACTATCCGTCAGCGCGCAACGTAGAAAAGGTTATGCGTGACAGCATCACCGCCGTGAGCGATTTCAACGGCTTCGATGACGCCCTGCGCGACAAGGTCATGTCCGGCAATGCGCAAGCGTTGCTTCCGCGTTTTGCGGGCGTCGGCTCGGCAGGGATTAACTAATTTCAATCGCGCGATTGCGCGCGATATTGCTTTAGCAATTCGCGGCCGTAATCGTTGCCATTGGGCGTACGCACAAGGCCGTGCGCGTGCCGGCGGTTATAGCCGGTGTCGGGCAACGCGACGCCGGGTTGATGGTAGAATTCGATGAATATCAACGGGCTGTGGACGCGGTAATAGAACGGCGCGACGTCGTTGAATTCACCGATCCAAGCGAAATAAGTTGCGTCGAAATGCGCCGTCACCTCTTCCAGCCGGACCTGGGCATGCGCGGGCGCCAGGCGGTCGGTGTAGAGTTTAATGAGGTCGAGTAACTGACCGCGCTGCGCCACTGTCATGTTGCTGGCAGCGACACCGGCGTAGGGCGCCACCACGTTATCCTGGAATCCCGAGGCGAAACCGTCGAAGGGCAAATCCATGCCAATGGTGGCTGTCGCGCGCTGCGCTGGCGTCAGCCCCTGCATAAAATTCCAGCCGCGCGATTCCTCATCGCGCAGAACGGTAAGGCCGGCATATTTTCCAGCCTCAGCCAGGATCGGCTCGGAGCCGAGCAGCATCGGCGTCAATACCACCTGGTCGCCCAGCACGAAGCAGTTGATATTGCAATGATGACCGTCGAGCTGCCAGCCCCAGGGCCCGTCGGCGGAGGGCTCCCCGAACAGGCTAATCCAGTAGAAATATTCGCCGAACTCCAGCGGCAACCCCGTCATCTCGGCCAACGTCTCATTCAGCCTCATAGCATTACGCGCGGTTTCGTAAGCCTGCGCGCCGAGGCTGATGCGCAAAAGTTCGTAGACCAACTCGCGCTGACGAGGGCTCAGCTCGACGAGGCAGAGCCCGTGACGCATGAGGTTGCGGTGAATATTGCTCCAGGTTCGCCACATCTCGCCGTCGACGTCGAATGTGACGGCCTTACTCTGAGCCTCGTCCAACGACGCCAAGAAATTTGCGATGGCGGTGGCCATCGGTTGCGTCGTGAAACCAGTTCGCCGCAACGGAAACAGCCCGGGCACAATTTTGCCGTCCGAGGTCATGCCCCTGAAGGCCTGGGCCAGCAATTTGTGCCAGCCGGCAAAAAGGTCCTGAAGCGGCTGCGACACCGTCGAGGTGTCGACGCGCGGTGGCGCGAGTAGTGGACGGTCGTGGACGGCGGTTGAACCCGGCATGGCGAACGTTTCTATCATCCCCGCACTCTATGTAGAAGGACTACAAGGCTACTTGGCCTTGCGTCGATGTGCTGTATTTGAAAACACGGGCGTGGTGAAATAGGGCTACGCGCCACAGCTCACCATGCAGGGCCTTATCGACGACTTCGATCGTTTGCGCTCGGCGCTGGAAAAACTTGCTAAGGACGGCAACGCTATCCCGTTCGACCAGCTGCGCCTCCGCGCTCCGCTGCCGCGACCCGGCAAGATTCTCGCCTGCTTCGCAAATTACTGGGAGCACGCACAACGCGAGCCGCGGCCGTTGAACATGTTCATGAAGAACCCCGATCCGGTGATCGGCCCCGGCGACACGATCATGCTACCGGAGTACACCGTGCCGTGGATGTTCATGCATGAGGCGGAGCTCGCGCTGGTCATGAAGGGGTCAGCGAAGATGGGAGCGCGGCATCTACATGGGCGTGGATTCCACTAACCCTGACGCGATCAAGCGCCATCGCCCCCAGTCCTAGTTGCGCTGCTGGCGATGGACAACAAGCTCTTTGCCAGACATAATTTGCGCAAATAAATGCGCCGGACAACGGCGGGTAACAAGGGGAGACGCCGTGCAAGCCTCGACAAGCGCTACCCGGAGCCGCAATCCGAATATTTCGCCGGAAGAATGGAAGGCGCGTGTCGATCTCGCGGCCGCGTTTCGGCTCGCCGCGCTGCAGGATTGGGACGAATTGCTGTTCGCGCATTTGTCGGCGCGCGTGCCGGGCCATCCGAATCAGTACCTGATGCATCCGGCCGCTATTCTGTTCGAGGAGGTGACCGCCTCGAACCTTCATAAGCTCGACGACAAATGCAATCACGTCGATCCGAGCGACGAGATGCCGCACAAGTTCGCATTCCCGTTCCACAAAGGCATCTACGACGCATATCCGCAGGCGCAATGCGTGATGCATCTGCACACCAAATTTGCGACCTCCGTGGCGATGCAGGAGCAAGGCCTTATTGCCGGCAATCAATACGCAATGTGGCTGGGACCGATCGGCTATCACGATTACGAGGGCTTGCTGTCAACGGACGAGGAAGGCGTGCGGCTCGCCAAGAATTTCGGCAAAAGCCAGATCGTATTGCAACGCGGCCACGGCTTCGTGCTGTGGGGCCATACGATCCATGAAGCTTATATGATGGCGTTCCTGCTGATCCGCGCCTGCGAAACGCAGGTGCGTTCGATGGCCGGCGCGCTCAAGCCTTACGTTCCGCCGCAGTCCGTGCTCGACGCGACCATAGGCCAAGCCCGCATCATCACCGACGGCAACGCGCCGTTCAACCAAATGACCTGGCGGGCGCTGCTGCGCAAGCTTGACCGCGACGCACCCGATTACAAGACCTGACCCCAACCCTCGCGCCGCTCTGCGATGCCGCGACCGCGCTGGTTGCTGCGCAGCGGGTTGGAATTCTTACGGAGATCAACATGTCGGCCATGGAACGTAGCGTCACCGGAAGCTCGCTTCCGATCTATCACCGTTCGATCGACTGGGACGCGCTTTACAACCGCTACCCGGTACCGGACGTGTTCGAGCGCGGGCGCTGGCGCTGGTCGGCGGACGAAATCCGGGCGTTTCAGAACGAGCAGTTTCTCGATCTGATGACGACCGGGTGGCAAAACGAGTTCTACAAGCCCCGATGGAAGGCCGTCGGCCTCGAGCCAGGCGATATCAAAAACATCGACGACATCGGTAAGCTGCCGACTTTCGATTCCGCCGATATCAAGAAAGACCAGGAGAAAAACCCGCCTTTCGGCCTGATCAACGGCGACATCACCAAGCTGATGCAGACAACGCCAATGAAGCTGCAAACCAGCGGCGGTACCACCGGCAAGCCGCGACCAACGCTTTATGCGCCGCAGGAATGGGAAATGAACGGGCTCACGCACGCCCGCAACCTTTATATCGTCGGCGTGCGGCCCGGCGATCGCGTGCAGATTCCCCACACCGCCTCGCTCGGCAATGCTGGCTGGTGTTGTTACAAGGCATGCCATGATTACCTCGGCGCGCTGCCGATCACGACCGGCACCGGCGCGGTCACTAGTTCGCGTCGCCAGATCGAAATCGCGCAGGATTGGGGCACCAATGTCTGGTATGTGCGACCCGAATACGCCACCCAACTCGCCAAGGTCGCGCGCGACGAGCTGAATTTCGACGTGCGCGACCTCAAGACCAAGTTTCTCGGCTGCGGTCTCGGTCCCGATGTCGACAACGCATTCCGCAACCAGCTTGAAAGCCTGTGGGGATGCGACGTCTACGACATGTACGGCACGCACGAGATGGGCATGGGGGCGTTCGAATGCCGGCACAAAGCCGGGCTGCACTTTCACGAGGACTCGACGTTTTTTGAAGTTGTCGGCGTCGAAGACGAAAAGCCAGTGCCGAACGGCGACATCGGCAACATGGTGTGCACCATTCTGCACCGTCGCCAGCAGCCGATGATCCGATTCAATCTGCGCGATCTCACACGCATCGTGTCCACCGAGCGCTGCGAATGCGGCAGCTGCTTTCGCCGCATGCAGAAGATGCTGGGCCGCAGCGACACCATGGTGCGCATCCGCGGCGTCAGTATCTGGCCACAGGCCTGCCTACCGGCGATCAAAAGCGACGACCGCACTACAGGCGAATGGCTCTGCATCGCGGAGCGTAACGTGCGTGACGGTGTCGTGCGCGACGAAATGACGATCAAGGTCGAGGTGCGCGACGATGCGCCCGGCTGGGACGGATTGAAGGATCATATCGAGAAGCGGCTGCATTCCGATCTCGGATTGAAACTCGCGGTCGAACTCGTGTCTGAAGACGCCCTCATGGAATGGTCAAACCGCGGGCGCGAAGGCAAGCCAAAGCGGATTCTCGATCATCGCTACGACAAGAAGTGAGCAACATGCGCTATTTCGACTGTCATTCGCATTTTTCGACCAAGGCCGGCCTGCACCACGCCACGCAGGAGGACTACGAGCAGGCGCAACGCGTCTTCAAACGCAAGCGCACCTTCGAGACGGAACAGGAGATGGCCGACGGATTCCGCAAACGGAATGTGCGCACGATTCTCGATATCTACCGCACTTGGCGGATGACGGATGAAGACGAAATCCGCGCCTCCAACGACTACGCGGCCGAATTCACGCGTAACAACAAAGATATCGTCTACGGCAATTGGCTCGCAGCCAATCCGGCAATGAAGGATTTCTGGCTGAAGGAATTTGAGCGGCTGGCCGCGGCCAAATCAGGTTTCCTGGGTTTCTGCCAGAGCCAGAATAGCCTCGGCTACCCGCCAAGCGATTCAATCTGGGATCCGTTCTATAAGCTTTCGATCGACGCCGGTGCGCCGGTTTTACTGATGACGGGCTTGACTGGCATCGGTCAGGGCTTGCCCGGCGGCAAAGGCATCATCCTCGAGCATGGCCATCCGCGCCATGTCGACATCGTCGCCGCACGTTTTCCGGGCCTCAAAATTCTGGCCGGCCGCCCAGCGTGGCCCTGGCAGGACGACATGATCGCAATTCTGCTGCACAAGGCGAACGTGCAGTACGAGGTGCACGGCTGGTCGCCAAAATATTTTACGCCGACTTTGAAAAAGGAAATAGGCAGCCGGCTGCAGGATCGCATCATGTTCGGCTGGGACTGGCCGACATTGACGCTGGAGCGCCTGGACGAGGATTGGCGCTCGCTCGGCTACACCGAGGAAGTCTACGAAAAGATTTTCCACCGCAACGCCGAGGTATTCTTTTCCGGCGCAGCACCGGCGGCAAAATCATGACCGATATCGCAACGCTAGCCGCCAAGCTGCGCCAGACCGCCGCAAATGAGCACGTCACGCCTGGCGAGCTTTCCGCTTTGGTTTCCGACCTCTTCGTTCAATGCGGAGTGTCACGCATCGATGCCGATATCGCGGCCGAAGTTGCAGTTTGGGCGCAACTGCATGGCTCGGATTCGCACGGCGCGGTCCACTTGCCGCTCTATATCCGCGGATTGCTGGATCAAACCATCAAGTGTCAGCCAGTTTTCGCCGTCAAACATGCCATGGCCTGTTGCGCCGTCATCGACGCCGACCATGGCCTTGGCCTCGTCATCAGTCAGCGCGCCATCGACATGGCGATCGACATGGCCAAGAGCCACGGCCTGGGCGCAGTCGCGGTTCGCAATAGCAGCCATTTCGGCGCCGCCGGCTATTACGCCGAACGCGCCGCCGACCATGGACTTATCGGGCTTTCGTTCACGAACGCCATGCCCGCCATCGCGCCCACCGGCGCGACGGAAGGACTGCTCGGCACCAATCCTATCGGCGCCGCCTTCCCTATTCCCGGCGCAGATCCGATCATTGCCGACATGGCAACCGCTATGGTGGCGCGTTCGCGCATCCGCCACGCTTTGGCAGCGGGACAAAAAGCAATCCCCGAAGGCTGGGCGCTCGATCCGACCGGCCAGCCGACCACCGATCCCGCCGTCGCGGTGAAGGGTTCGCTAGTGCCGATCGGCGGCCCCAAAGGCTACGCGCTGTCGCTGTTGGTCGAAATTCTGTGCAGCACGCTTTCCGACGGAGAGCCGGGCTTTCAGGTCACCTACGAGAACATGGTCAAGCGTTCGAGCAATATCTGCCAGTTCTTCCTGGTACTCAATCCGGACGGCTTTGCCGGCGGCGAGCGCTACGGCGCGCGCATAACGCACATCGCCGAAGTCATCGGCAAGGCCAAGCCGATGGCGGGTGCCGCCCCTCCGCGTCTGCCGGGCGCGCGCGGCCATGCGGTCAAGCGCAAGGTCGAAGCGGAAGGCATCGCCTTGTTCGACAATCTGCGCGCCGCGCTCAAGAACGTCGCCGGCATGCTTGAAAGCCACGCAACTGAAAGTCAGACGGGGGCCACGTGAAAGCCTACGAAGTGCGCGAAGCTATTGGGCTCGACGGTGTCGTGCTGAACCGCGAGCGGGCCGAGCCGAAACCCGGCCACCGCCAAATCGTGGTTCGGATGCGCGCCGCCGCGCTGAATTACCGCGACCAGGGCGTCACCAAAGGCGTCTACGGTTACACCAAATTTCCGCTGATCCCGCTGTCCGACGGCGCCGGCGAAGTCGCCAGCGTTGGACCGGGCGTGACCCAATTCAAACCCGGCGACCGCGTGGCCAGCACGTTTTTCGTGAACTGGACCGGCGGACGCATACCCCCCGACGCCTCACGCAATTCGCTTGGCGGCATGGTTGACGGCGTGCTCGCTGAATACGCGCTGCTTGCCGAGACCGGTGCGATCAATATCCCCGATCATCTGAGCTTCGAGGAAGCGGCCGCCCTGCCGTGCGCCGCTTTGACGGCATGGAACGCCGTCATCGAGACCGGGCGCATCAAGGCCGGCGAGACCGTCGGTATCCTTGGCACCGGCGGCGTGGCATGCTTCGCGCTGGCCTTCGCGAAGATGCATGGTGCAGGTGTCTATATGACGTCGAGCAGCGACGATAAGTTGGCGCGGGTGAAAGCGCTCGGCGCCGACGTCACCATCAACTATCGGACTATTCCGGAATGGGACCAGGAGATTCTCAAGCGGACCGGTGGAGCGGGCCTCGATCACATCGTCGAAGTCGGCGGCGCCAATACGCTCGAGAAGTCGATGAGTGCCGTGCGGTCCGGCGGCTCGATCTACGTCATTGGCGCGCTCGGCGGCGCGGGCTCGATCAATCCGCGCATGATCAACCGCAAGGCCATCCGTTTGCAGGGCATCCACGTCGGCTCTCGGGACATGTTCGCCGCGATGAACAAGGCGGTCGCGCTTCATGGCTTGAAGCCTGTCATCGACCGCGTTTTCGGCTTTGACGACGCCAAAGAAGCTTATGCCCATCAGCAAAGCGGGCAGCATTTCGGGAAAATTGTAATCGCAATCTAAGCCGATTTACTGAATGTGAGACGCTTATCTCGCGAACACGGCATGCTCGATCGTGAGCGAAATGGCAGGAATATAGGTCACCAGCAGCAACGCGATGACCGCCAGCGTCACGAACGGAATCAGTCCCTTATAAAGCGAGGCCGACGGTATTTTGAATAGCGCTTGGCATACGAAGATGTTCAGGCCGAACGGCAGGTGAAACGTACCAATCGTCAAGTTCATGACGACGATGACCCCAAAATGGATCGGATCGACACCGAGTGAAACTGCAACTGGCGCCAGCAGCGGCGTCAGCATGATCAGCGCCGAGGCTGGATCGAGGAAGCAGCCGATAAACAGCAAGAAGAGATTGATGACCAACAATATTACCCAGGGAGGGGCATGCAAGGTGCTGATCAAAGACACTGTGGCCCCCGCGATTCCGCTGATCGTCAGCAGCCATGAATAGAGACCGGCGACCGCTACGATGATGAAGATCAGACCAGTGAGATACATCGAGCGCGTCGCGGTATCGAACATTTCGGCGAGGGTCACTTCGCGATAAACGAAATAGCTTATAACGATAGCGTAAACGCTAGCGACGCCGGCGGCCTCTGTCGGGGAAAATACGCCGGAATAAATACCGCCAATGATCACAACGATCGCGCCCAACGCCCAGACACCGTCGCGTGTCGCCGCCAAGAATTCATTGAAAGTAAACCGGCCGGTCTCTGTAATGCCGACACTAATCGAGTGATAATAAATATACATGCCGAAGAAGCTCGACAGCAGGATGCAAGGGCCAATGCCTGCCGTCCACAACTGGATGATCGATGTGTCGGAAGCAATGCCGTAGATAATCATCGCGATCGATGGCGGGATGAGATTATCGAGCGCGCCTTCGGAGGTTATCAACGCCGAAGCAAAACTTTCGCTGTAACCGGCCTCGCGCATGCGCGGATAGGTCAAGGTGCCGATCGCTGCAGTCGCAGCAGTTGTGATGCCCGAGGTGGCGCCGAACAAGGCCGCAAATCCGAGCGAAGTCAGCGGAATATTGGCGCGAAACCCACCGATCAGCGAGGCGACCCAACGCAGCAGACGAACCGAAATACCGCCGCGCGACATAAGACTACCAGCAAATACGAAGAATGGCACGGCGAGAAGCGCGTATTTATTGAGACTGTTAAAAATTATCTGGGCGACGACGGTCATCGGCACATCGAAGAAGAAGATCAAAACCGTCAGCGATGTGATCAGCAACAGGAGAAAGATCGGAAAACCGAGCAGCAGCAAAACAAACGGGAGAATTCCCATAACCCAATACATCGCTTCGTTTCCCGTTTAGTCGAATTTCCCGGTGATGTAGGATCGGAATCGCACTATCGCCGCAACCGCTATGAAGCTAAAGCCGAACAGCAACGCGGAGGCTGGGATCACCAAAGGGATTTCCGTTCCCGCCGTCACGCTGTGGTTGTGGAAGTGCAGCGAGACGATTTTCCATGACTGAAAGGCCGTGAAGAGCGTGCAGACGATGAGGGCGATCGCAATAGCGATGCGGATCCCCCGTTTCCACACCGCCGGCAGAATCGAATACACGAGATCCATGTTCAGATGCGCACCGCGATATGTGATGGAACCGGCGACAAGAAAAACGATCCAGATCAGCATGAAACTCAAAGTCTCTTCCGCCCAGAACACTGGGGCCGCAAATATATAGCGTCCAATGACGTTGACGATATTGATAACCACGGCGATCAGGAACAGCACGCCAGCCATCACCTGCGGAATTTTTATGAAGATAAGTTCTTCAATTGGTCTTTGCGTTGCAGGCCTCTCGTCGTTCGACATCTGCGCTACTCCGTGCCTTTAAGGCCGAATGCGCCGCCTCCGCAGCGTCGCCATCAAACTCCAACAAGAGCAACCGGCGCGTCTCGCCGCAAAACGCGCCAGTCTATCGCATCGCAAGCTTAGTACTTCGCCGCAACCCTCTGGATCATGTCGTAGAATTCCTTGAGCTGCGGATTGTCCTTAGTGACTTCGGCACCGATTGGCTTCAACCGCTTTTCTAGTTCGGCCTGGTCGGCCGGCGGCAGTGTGACGATCTCGCCGCCACGCTCGATCCATTTCTGACGAAGCGCGGCGACTTCTTCGACCGCCGCCTGCCTGGACCAAGGCTGCAATTTGCGCGCTTCGTCGACGACAATCTTGGCCAAATCGGGCGGCAGCTTGTCGAGCCAAGCCTTGCTCATGGCGCCGTATGAAACCAGCAGCGTGTCATGGGTCTCGGTCAGCGTCTTACCGACGTTTTGCAGGTTGAAGTTGGTGTAGATCGACATGCCGCTCATGGTGCCGTCGATGACGCCGTTCTGCAGCGAGGTGATCATTTCCGGCAAACCCATCGGCACCGCGGTTGCTCCGAGCGCGGCCATGCGGGCACGCTCGGCCGGCGTTGCATTCACGCGCAGTTTCAAACCCTGAAAATCAGCGAGCGTGCGCAGCGGCCTCTTGACGCCGAAATAGAGAGATTCCGCCGCGACCGCCAGGTTGACCCCGACAAGCCCCTTCGACTCCGCCATCTTCATCACGTAGGCGTTGAATTCAGGATCGGCCAACACCTTGTTGGCCTGCGTGGTATCTTTGAATAGGAACGGAATGCTGAACACGCCGAAACGCGCGTCGACACCAGAGAAGAAGTCGGCTGGATTTTCGTAAGCCTCGACGGTGCCGAGTTGCACGCCCTCAATCAATGCTGCCGGATTGCCGAGCTGGCCGCCCGGGAAAACCTTTACTTCGACACGGCCGTTGGTCGCTTTTTGAAGCACTTCGGCGAGCTTGTGGCCGAAGTTCTCCTGCATGTCGCCACGTGTGACGACAGCCCATTTCAGCGTGTATTCGGCGGCCGATACGGATGCCGGCATCACGGCAGTAACAACCGCAATCGCCAGTGCAAACGGAATTATCGCGAGACGAGCCTGAAGCTTCATGGTGTCCTCCCCGGGACTGCGACGGCTTTTTTATTTTTTCGCCGGTGCGCATATGATGGTATGCATTGAACGGCACAGAGTATCCCAGCACTCAACTCTGTCAATTGTGGTGCAATGAGGCTTAGCCAATCATCGCAAGCACCGCGACAGTGCGTTGCATCAAATAGGAGCATGTCATGAAGATCGGGATTGTCGGGCTTGGCCGAATGGGCGCCGCACTTTCCCACCGCCTGCGGCTACAAGGTTTTGAGGTGGTGGGCTGGGATCAAAACGCCAAGCCTAACCAGTCGCTGGCGGCCGAAGGGTTGCGAATCGCCGCCAATTCACGCGCTGTTGCCGCGGATTCCGACATCGTGATCTCGATTATTACCGACGATCATGGCGTTCGCCGGATTTTCACAGGGTCAGAAGGATTTCTCAGTGGCGACGTGAAGGGCAAGCTGTTCGTGGAGATGAGCACATTGCAGCCGATGACCGGGCGCGAGCTTGCGCCGCTGGTCGAAGCCAAAGGCGCGCGACTGATCGAGTCGCCAGTACTCGGCACCATTCCGCAAGTTAGAGATGGCAAATTGTTTGCGCTAGTCGGGGGGCGCGCTGAAGACCTCGAACGCGCGCGTCCGATGCTCGAAAAGATGACGCGCCGTATCGCGTATATGGGCCCAAACGGAAGTGGCTACGCGATGAAGCTCGCGGTCAATCTCGGGCTTGGCGCCTATATTCAGGCGTTGTCAGAATCGCTCGCACTCGGCGTTAGGCAGGGGCTTACGATCGACCAGATGCTCGACGTACTGCAAGAAGCGCCCTATGCGAGTGGCTGGATGAAGAGCAAGATCGGTGTGATGAAAGGTGAAAAGCCCGAGATGACGCTCGACATCCGAACGCTGCGCAAAGATATTATGTCGGCGGTCGCTACCGGCGCGCTATCCGGCGTTCCCATGCCGCTATCGGCCGGCACCCTCGCCTCGCTGTCCGCGGCAGTCGCCAACGGGTATGGCAGCGGCGATCTCGGCGAAATGCCGAAATTCCTGCGCGAATCGATGCTGCAGAATTTCGACTAGTTTAGTGCGAGACGAAATCGCCATGACGCTGAGTCTCGCAACCAAAACCTAGAATGCGTTCAGAATTTATTTGGCCTCGAGGGAGGGATATTCCGCCGATTGCCCACGTGTTCCCAATTTACCGGCACTTTCGCGAACGCATGCGACGCCGTTGGTGTACTTACACCGGTACAATGGCGCCCAGGCCTGCGCGTTCGTTTAGCGCCATCAGAAGCAGACATTGTGAAATCGTTTCGCGTCAAGTCAGCGATGTTACAAGAGCATAGTTCGCAGAAGGAAAAGCCGACCAGAGATTCGGCGATGCTATCACTGTACTAATGCGAAGCAATAAGCCCGCATTTTCGGTATTCAACCGCAGTTTTGCAGGTTCAGGTTCTTCTTGGCCTGAGTTCGGATCTGATGTGCGAATACGTGTCCCAGCATCACCAGCACCGGGCCCGGCAAGACTGCTTGCGCGATGCGCTCCGGCAACTCGCCTATCGGGCTTGCGACCACCGTCTGATCGGGCCGCGTGGCGCGTGAAATGGCAATGGCGGGCATTTGCGGGTCGAGGCCCTCCTGAACGGCCTTGATTACCAGCGCGGCCAGCGTCCTCACCGGCATATAGATGGCCGTGGTAGTGGCGGGATCGGCAAGCGCCTGCCAGTCGAGGTCGTCAGGCAGGCTGCCGTTCTTGGCGTGGCCAGTGACGTATTGCAGCCGCCGGGCATGGTGCCGGTCGGTGAGCGCGATGCCGAGCGTGGCGGCAGCGCCCTGCGCAGCCGTAATGCCGGGGACGATGTCGACCGCGATATTGGCGGCCTTGCAGGCGTCGATCTCCTCGGCGGCACGGCCGAAGATCAGCGGGTCGCCGCCCTTGAGGCGCACCACGCGCTTGCCTTGTTTCGCCAGGCCCACCATCAGCGCATTGATGTCCTCTTGCTTGCAGGACGGGCCAAAGCCGGTCTTGCCGACCAGCAGTTTCCGCGCCTCGCGCCGGGCGAAATCGAGCACGTCGCGCGACACCAGATCGTCGAACAGGATGACGTCGGCTGATTGCAGCGCGCGCACGGCGCGCAACGTCAGGAGTTCCGGATCGCCGGGACCGGCGCCAACCAATGTGACCGAGCCATTCTCGACGGCGGTCCGTTGCCCCTTCACCTCGGCGATGAAGCGCTCGAAATCGTTCTCGGTCGGGTCGCTTTCAGGATTTGTGACCGCATGCGCGGTGAACAATTGCCAAAACTTGCGCCGCCCCGCGAACGATAGGCCAGACGCCTTCACCGCGCTGCGCCAGCGGCCAGCGGCGGAGGCCCAATTGGCAAAGCCTTTCGGCAGCAAAGCCTCAAGTTTCGCGCGAACGGCTTGCGCGAACACCGGCGCCGCACCGTCGGTCGAAATTCCGATGACCAATGGAGAGCGATTGACGATGGCGCCGAAGGAAAAATCGCAGAACGCCGGCTTGTCGATAACATTGACCGGCACGCCGGCAGCGCGCGCGGCATCTGAAAACCGCTTGGCTTGAACGTCATCCTCGAATCCGCCAACGGCGATGGCGGCGCCATGCACATCCTCGGCGGTCCACCCATCCACGGCGTAGCGCTGCACTTGCGCACCGGCCGCCTCCAACAGTTCCAGCTTCCAGTCCACCGCCTGACCGTCGCCCACCAGTACCGCCCGCTTGCCCTCAAGCGCCAGAAACACCGGCAGCCGCGCCAAGCGATCCATTTTTCCAAGCCGCGCTTCGAAGGGCGTTCGATTCCCGGTCATGCCGCCGAACTCTTCTGCTTCACCCGGACATTGGCGTGGAAATCGCGCCCGTTACCGGTCGCCGCGACATAGCCGGCGCGAATGGTGAAATCGCCGAAGCGTTCGCCCTTCTGCCGGCCGGCGGCGTAAGCCGCGAATATCGGATCGAGCGCGGCGATAATGCCGGCATGCTCGAAATCCTCGGCATAGAGCTTGGACAGGCGCGAACCATTGTAAGCTGCGCCGAGATAAAGGTTGTAGCGGCCGGGGCCTTTGCCAACCAAGCCGATCTCGGCGAGGTAGGGCCGCGCGCAACCGTTCGGGCATCCGGTCATGCGGATGACGATATCGTCGGCGGACAGCCGATGCGCGGCGAGGCTCTTCTCAAGCTCGGTCAAAAGATCGGGGAGATAGCGCTCGCTTTCGGCCAGCGCCAGGCCGCAGGTCGGCAGCGCTACGCAAGCCATAGCGTTGCGCCGTAGCCCCGACCACGGCGCCAGCAGACCGGCCTCTTTCGCGATCCAGTGAATTTCGGCCTGCTTGTCGGCCGCGATATTCGCGATGATAAGATTCTGGTTGGGCGTAATGCGAAATTCGCCGTCGTGGCTTTGCGCGATCTTGCGCAGCGCCGACATTTGATCGGCGCCGCCGAGATCGTGAACCCGCCCGCTCTCGACATAAAGCGTCAAATGGCTGCGGCCGTTTGCGCCGTGACTCCAGCCATAGCGGTCGCCGGTCGATGTGAAGACGAAAGGTTTAGCGGACTGGATCAGCACGCCGGCCCTGCGCCCCACTTCGCCGCGGAAGGCGTCGAGGCCCCGATCCTCGATGGTGTATTTGAGACGCGCGTGCTTACGGTTGGCGCGGTCGCCCCAATCCCGCTGCACGGTGACCACGGCTTCCGCGATCGCCACCGCGTCTTTCGTCGAGCAAAAGCCCATCACGTCGGCGGTGCGCGGGTAAGTGTCGGGCTCGCCATGGGTCATGCCCATGCCGCCGCCGACCGTGACGTTCCAACCGGTGACCTCGCCTTTGTCGCCGAGAATGGCGATGAAGCCGAGATCATGCGCGAATATATCGACGTCGTTGGAGGGCGGCACCGCCGCCACGATCTTGAATTTACGCGGCAGGTAGGTCTTGCCGTAAATCGGCTCGACCACATCTTCCTCGCCGCCGGCGATCTTTTCGCCATCAAGCCAGATTTCGCGGTAGGCGGGGGTGCGCGGCGTCAAGTGGTCGGAAATCGCCTGCGCAAGCTGAAGCGCCACCGCGTGCGCCCGCGACTGAAAGGGGTTGGCGACGCACATGACGTTGCGGTTGACGTCGCCGCAGGCGGCGATGGAATTGAGCAGCGCCGCGTCGATCTCTTTCAGCGTCGACTTCAGGTTCGACTTGATGATGCCGTGCAACTGTACGGTCTGGCGGGTGGTGAGCCGCATGGTGCCGTTGCCGTAGGTGCGCGCCACATGATCGAGCGCCAGCCATTGCGCGGGCGATAAACCGCCGCCCGGAATGCGCACGCGGATCATGAAGGAGAAAGCCTTCTCCATTTTCTTGCGGGTGCGTTCCGAGCGCAGATCACGGTCGTCCTGCAGATACATGCCGTGGAACTTCACCAACTGCTGATCGTCCTCGACGATGCCGCCGGTGATTTCCTCGTGCAGGCCTTCGGCCAGCGTGCCACGCAAATAGTTGCTGGCTTCCTTGATGCGTTCGTTGCGCGAGACTTCGTCGGTCATTGGACTTCCAATCGGGGCAGGATCAAAAAGCAGGATTTAGTAGGTATCCTGCAGGTAGCGCTTGTCGCACTCAAGCCCCGCCACCGCCTGTTCGGCCGCCTCCGGAGTCAACCCCTTCACGTCGGCGTAGGCGCGCACCAGCGTGATGCGCACGTCCTTCGCCATCGCCTTGGCGTCGCCGCAGACATAGAAATAAGCGCCGTCGTCAAGCCATTCGACCAGCTCGCGGCGCTTCTCCCACATGCGGTCCTGCACGTAGAGCTTTTCCGGCCGGTCGCGCGAGAACGCCACATCCATGCGCGTCAGCGAGCCGTCTTTGAGCGCGTCCTGCCACTCAAGCTGGTAAAGGAAATCGTGCGTGAATTGCCGGTCGCCGAAAAATAGCCAGCTCCGCCCCTTGGCCGCAACAGCACGGCGTTCCTGCACAAAGGCGCGGAACGGCGCGACGCCGGTCCCTGGGCCGACCATAACGATGTCCTTTTCCGGAGCGGGCAACGCAAAATGCCGGTTTGGCCGCAATTTAACGCGCACGCGCTCGCCGCGCTTCTTTTGCTCGGCGATGTAGTTCGAGGCAACGCCCTTGCGGACGCGACCGTGACTGTTGTAGCGAACGGCGGAAACGAGCAGATGCGCCTCGTCGCCGACCTCGCGGCGCGAGGACGCAATCGAATAGGCACGCGGCGCCAGCGGCCGCGTCAGCGCGCGCAGATGCGCGGCGGTGAGCGCGATCGGGAAATTGGTGATAAGGTCAATCAACTGCCGGCCGGCAATCCAGGCCTGCGCCTCGCCGGCCTCGATCAGCGCCTTGACGCAGTGGTGGCCAACGACGTTGGCGTAAGTCTCCAGGGTCTTCAGCGACAGCGTATTGATATCGCGTGATTTAACGAATTCGCTGCGCAACGCTGTGTCGGCGGACAAACCCGCCGCCTTGAGCAATTCGTCGACCGTGACCGGATCGTTCTCAGGATAGACGTCGAGCGAATCCCCCGGTGCATACGGCGGCGCCGCGCCGTCGAAGGTGAGCGCGAGATGGATCGTCTCCTTGTCCGAGCGCGACGAATTGAGATTGACGTGTTCGGTGATTTCGGCCTCGACTATATCGGTCTTCGCCACCGCGCCAGATTTGCCAAAATCGACCGCAATCACCGTGCCGCGACTGGCGTCCGGCGGCGCCAGTGCCTTGATGGCATTGCCGATCCAGTCACTGGCAGGCTGGGTGAAATCGAGATCGCAGTCGATCCGATCGACGACGCGTCTGCCGCCGAGCGCTTCGAGCCGTTCGTCGATCGCCCTGCCGATGGCACAGAATTCGACGTAGGCGGTGTCGCCGAGCGCCAGCACGCCGAATTCAACCCCGTCAAGGCGCGGCGCCTTGTCGCTCATCAAATCGGTATAGGCTTGCGCGGCACGTGCCGGGGGCTCGCCGTCGCCCCAGGTCGCGGCGATGAACACCAGACGCTTCACCGATGCGAGCGCCGCCACGTCCAGATCCGCCATATCGACGATGCTGGGTTTGAGGCCATTCTTGCGCGCGCTCTTCGCCAGATCGCCGGCAAGACGTTCGGAATTTCCCGACTCACTGGCAAAGATAATAGTAAGCGGTTCCGCCGGCGTCGGCGGCGCTGCGGGCTGTGCCGACGCGGATGATGCCTCTAGGCCAGCCAAAAAGCCGGCCAACCACGCTCGCTGGGTCGCGGTGGCCGCGCCCACGACACGATTGAGGAGCTCGATCTCCTCCTCATGGAAAGGTGCTGTTTTCGGAATGGGGGACATCGATTTTACGTTGCGTTTCCAAGGTGAGCGCGCCCATCAACTAACGCGGCATCGCGTAATCGCGCAATGAAGCGGAGAAAATAAAAAAGAAATTCCATTTTGCGGCATCGGCGAGCTAAAAATATTTTGCATAAGGCGTCGTTGCCAGTCAGTTGCTACTAGCAACAGCCGACAGAAAGGATGCGCTTCCGAATACAATTGAAAATTAAGAATGATCAATCTCCCAAATGCAATGCGACTAGTCGAACTTTCTTATTTTCGCCAGCGTATTGCCCGCGAACAAAATAGTTTTTTAGTTGTTTCCGAACGCGCCGCGAAGCTGCGGACGTCATATGCGCATCGCGGAGTGACGCCGATGGATCGTTTGGATGACCTCGAAGCTCAAAGCATTTTCATTTTTCGTGAGGCGTTCGCGCGGCTGAAAAACGTCGCGCTGCTGTGGTCGCTCGGCAAAGACTCGAACGTGATGATCTGGCTTGCGCGCAAAGCATTCTTCGGGCGCGTGCCGTTTCCGGTCATGCATGTCGATACCGGCAAGAAATTTCCGGAGATGTATGCGTTCCGCGAGCAGTACGCGAAACAATGGGATCTCGATCTGATCGTTGAGCATTGCCCGCCGCTTGAAACCGTCGATCCGACGCTGCCGCCCGCCGCGCGATCGGCCGCGCGCAAAACCGAAGGCCTGAAACTCGCGCTGGCCAAGCACGGCTTCGATGGCCTGATTGCCGGTATCCGCCGCGACGAGGAACCGACACGCGCCAAGGAGCGCGTATTCTCACTGCGCGGAGCGGAAGGCACCTGGGATGTGCGCGATCAGCCGCCGGAGTTCTGGAACTACTTTAACTCCTCGCCGCCTCCAGGCACGCATTTGCGGATCCATCCGATCCTGCATTGGAACGAAGCCGACATCTGGGCCTACACGCGGCGGGAACAGATCCCAATCATTCCGCTCTATCTGAGTAGAAACGGAAAGCGCTATCGCTCGCTTGGCGACGCCGACATCACGTCACCGATCGCGTCGCAGGCCCGCACGATCGACGAAATAATTACCGAGCTCAATACCACGAATGTTCCAGAGCGGTCCGGCCGCGCCATGGATCATGAATCTGAAGACGCCTTTGAGCGCCTGCGGACGGCCGGATATCTGTAACGCCAACCCCATCAGTTAGAGTTTGAAATCGCATGAATATCCTCGTCACCAACCAGACGGCCACACCCCTCCCGCAGCGCGCGCTCGTGCGCATTGTCATTGTCGGTCACGTGGACCACGGCAAATCGACGCTGATCGGCAGGTTACTGCATGAGACCGGCAGCCTCCCAGATGGCAAGCTGGACAGTCTTAAGGCTGTCAGCGCCCGGCGCGGCATGCCCTTCGAATGGTCGTTCCTGCTCGATTCGCTTCAAACCGAGCGGGACCAGGGCATCACCATCGACACCAGCCAAATCCGCTTTCGCACGCCGTCGCGCGATATATTGCGCCACTTCGCCACAAAACAGCCGCCGGCCCGTTCAAAACGCAAAAATGACGACCATTCCTGAATCGGAGAATAAATGGCGACTCCCCCCTGGTCCTGGTAGGGTATGTAACGCTGTATTTATCTGGCTATTTTTAAAAAATCGATCTAAGTCGTTGTCGCCGCGACAAAAATCCAAAATCGTGAAACGTTTGTATTGGGATTCGAAACGCTTGTATTGGGCTTTGAAACACTTTTATTGGGCTTTGAAACGCTTGTCTTGAGATCTGCCGCGTTTTGTTCGGGCTTTTGTATGCAGAAGGTCGGTGGTCTCAACCGGTCGACGCAACACTTTATCTTAGAGGAAAAGATGGAGTGTGCAGATGGATCAGAGATTTCGTCGAGGATTTACTGCGGCAGAGAAGACGGAGCTATGGGATCGCTGGCAGCGGGGTGAATCTCTCACGGCGATTGGGCGGACTTTTGGTAAGCCCTCGTCGTCTATTCGCAATCAGTTGGCCCCGCATGGCGGAATTCGGCCAGCGTCACGGCGTCGCTCGCAGTTGGCGTTGACGCTGCCGGAACGCGAGGAGATATCCAGAGGCCTTGCGTCGCATCAATCGGCGCGATTGATAGCAAGGCTGCTGGGCCGTTCCGCCTCGACGGTGAGCCGAGAACTCAAGCGCAATGGCGGCTATGATCGCTACCGAGCCACACCAGCGGATGAGCAGGCCTGGGCCCGATCTCGCCGCCCAAAACGATGTAAATTGGCGACCAGTTCGTGGCTACGGCGAGCGGTAACGAGGAAGCTGAGATTGAATTGGTCGCCCGAGCAGATCGGCGGCTGGCTCAAAAGATCACATCCTGGCGACGAGAGTCATTGCGTGTCACACGAGACGATCTATCGCAGCCTATTTGTTCAGGCCCGCGGGGTGCTGAAGAAAGAGCTGCTGGGCTATCTTCGATCGACGCGTACTATCCGTCGATCACAGCGGATTGACCCCAATGGCCTAAAACCGGGGCAAATCAAGGATCGCGTCTCAATCCGTGCGCGCCCAGCAGCTGTTGAAGATCGGGCGGTGCCTGGCCATTGGGAAGGCGATCTGCTGGCGGGGTCGAAGAACAGCTACATCGCAACCTTGGTCGAACGTCATACGCGTTACGTGATGTTGGCGAAGGTAGCCAACAAGGACACCGAGACGGTGGTATCTGCGCTCATCAAGCAGGCCAAGAAGCTACCAGATGAACTCTATAAATCGCTGACCTGGGACCAGGGCAAGGAGCTGACCGATCATCGACGATTTACGTTGGCAACCAACATCGACGTTTACTTCTGCGATCCGCAAAGTCCATGGCAGCGTGGCTCAAACGAGAACACCAATGGTCTGCTGAGACAGTACTTTCCGAAGGGCACCGACTTATCGGTGCACTCACAAGCCCATCTGAATAAAGTGGCGCGTCAGCTCAACGAACGGCCACGGGAGACCTTGCAATTCGAGACCCCAGCAGAGAGATTTAACGCCTGTGTTGCGTCGATCGGTTGAGGCGGCAGTCGCAATCTAAAACAATTTGACTCACCGTTATCTTGGCCGGGTCACCGTTTGCGCGCCGCAATGACAGCCTCTTCAACTCGCTCGAACGCCTCGTCCATCATCCGATCCAGATTTCGCTTGGCTATTTCCTTGCGCGCCAATACGTCTTCCACGAAGCCTTCCATCAGGTCCGCTAAATCTTCGTCGGTCAGTTTGTACTCTGGATCGAGCAGATCAACTTTCCTTCGGGTCATCGCGGAAGTCTATCGCGACGCAGCGTGGGTGGCAAAAGCTGTGAAGACCGAAACGATCGCGCTGCAACGCAACTTGCATGGTCCACAAGTGTGGTCCACAGTGCGTCGGACGACCGCCGCAGCTTTTAAAAAAGCGCTGCTGGCCGAGTGATTTAGCTCTGCATGTCGAATGTGGCCGCGGCTCCTAGTCCCCCAGCCACACTCGAAATTCCCTCGCAGATACAAACGCTTTTGACCCGCATTTTTTGAAGTCCGGCGGTGGTCCACACGCATGGTCCACAACGGGGCTCCAATGGCATTCGGTCGGTATCGGCCGAATGGTTTCTTCATCGTTAAGATTGGCACAACTAATCCATACTAACGTCGAGAGTGCCTGTTTATCAGTCAGATTATTGGGCCTATGGTCATGACGCGAAACGAAC
>Ga0182030_10007550_pt1 | contig 22678 bp, 9 predicted proteins | sample 812S3MmetaG_FD_121299 | JGI IMG/M metagenome (GOLD analysis project Ga0182030, IMG submission 121299) | Permafrost microbial communities from Stordalen Mire, Sweden - 812S3M metaG (Illumina Assembly) | ecosystem: Environmental > Terrestrial > Soil > Wetlands > Permafrost | place: Sweden...
GAATGTCTGGCGGCTCTGGCTGAGTTACATACTCCGAGCGATCCTGAAAATCCCGCAATATTGCATAGAAATTTAAGCCCTGCAACTATACATGTTCGTGCTAATGGTAAACCCTTGTTCAGCGGGCTGAGGCTGACTCGAATCGCTGACTTAGGAACCCTTCCGGTCGAAATTACGGCTCCGTCATCCTCTCCGGAAATCGCTCCTGAAATTAGATCAGGGGGCATTGCATCGGCCACTTCAGCTTCAGATGTGTTTTCAATTTGCGAATCGTTGAAAGGTCTATTTAAAGAAGAGAATGACATTTCAAACAAGGTAATCAAGAAACTGCTTCTAGGGTGTGCAGAGAAGCCAGCAGACAGACCAGTTACTGCAGTGTTAGCAAAAGATATGTCTGACTTAGTTTCTAAACTTAAAGTGACTTCAGGTGTCTTGCCACACGCAAAATATTGGGATGAAGGTACTGAGGTTAACTTCGGACAGTCGAAATATAGGGTTATAGCAAAACTCGGGTCAGGTGGATGGGGCACCACATTTAAGGTTGTAGAGCTGGACAAGAGCACCGACGAAGAATATGGAACCTATGTTGCAAAAGCTATTCACACGGAATTAGAGGGAAATAGTGCTATTAGAGCACACAAAAAAATCAGGTCATATACAACTCACACCTCCATGTCTTTCATTCACGAGATTGCTGAAAAATGGCGTCCTGATGCTTTCGTTTCATTGCTGAAATGGATTGATGGAATTCCGTTATCTGGTCTTGCTGGTCAATTGTCGAACCACTCCATAGCATACGACGAGTCTTCAGTTGAAGAACTTCTTTCTAAATGGCTTATACAACTCTGTGACGGTCTAACTATCTTGCATGAGGCTGGATATGCTCATTGCGACTTGAGTCCAAAAAACCTTATCGTTGCAGGTCCGAGCATCTTTATGACGGACTACGATCTAGCAACAAGAATCGGCACTAAGGCGATTAGCAAAGGCACTCCTTCATATTCGTCACCAGCGATGCAGTTTGAAATGGCTGTAACGCCTGGTGATGACTTATTTGCACTTGGAGCAACCTTCTTCGATGTTTTATTCGAGAAACCTCCCTTTGGCGAGCCCTGTGTCAAAACAAATGGCTTGGATTGGACGGATTGTGACCGAGATTCTTATCCAAATTTGGTTCCTTTCCTCGAACTTTGCACAACTCCCGACGACACAAAGCGATTTAAAACAGCAGAAGAAGCCTCGCGATTCCTCCGAGGGAGAATGATAAAACCTAACGCAAATTCAGTTCCACTAGAATTGCCTTCAAGCTCACTCAGAACTCCAAATGAGATTAGTTGGCTGACTGAAATATTGCGGGCTTATCCGAAATCTCGCTTTGGCAACGCAGAGACACGCGGGCTTGATAGCAGCTTTGCCAAACTAACTTATGTAGAAACTGACCTAGAGCGAGCTTTGGTTAACGGTATTGTTGGACGAGAAGTGAAACTAGTTATTTTGACAGGCAATGCTGGTGATGGAAAAACCGCATTCCTACAACATCTTGGTACCTCACTCGGGCTAACAATTGAAAAATCCAGCACCAGAGTAATTGACCAGGGACTTCCCAGCGGACTTCGAGTCAAAATCAATCTCGATGGCTCTGCATCTTTTCAAGGAAAAACGGCGACGGCTCTTCTAGATGACCTATTTGAAGCTTTCCATGCAGGAAAAACACCAGTTAGCTCGGTCCACTTGGTCGCTATTAACAGCGGGCCCTTGATGGCTTGGGTTGAAGATTATGAATCTCGTCACCCGAATACCGAATCAGCTTTGACTTCGGTGCTCTGGCAAGCAATTGGCGGGGATTTCGATGACTTGCCCGAATGGCTTAGATTCATTGATTTCAATGAGAGATCTTTAGTTGGCGGCATTAATGAAACAGCGGGGGTAATTTCAACCAATTTTGTGAATGAACTTGTGGATGCCATGTTGGGAGGCGAAAAAGCCGATGAGATCTGGTCCAAATGCAATTCGTGTACTGCTCAAGGTCGCTGCCCGATCACCGATACGGTGTCGTTGGTCAGAGGCAAAGGTTTTTATACATCATCAGATGCAACAAGGATGCGTGAGCGATTATACGATGCATTGCAAGCCGTCCATCAACGGGCGGAAGTACACATAACAGCCAGAGATTTGCGCGGTGCACTTAGCTATATTCTATTTGGACTTCACAATTGCAAAGATATTCATGCTGAATCTTTGGAAGAGTTTGAACCCTTCTGGGATCGTGCGTTTTCAGCAAAATCTCCTCGACGTCAGGGTGAGGTTTTAAACGAACTCTGCACATTGGATCCAGCTCTTGAGTCTCATCCAAACATAGACAGGTTTTTACTTGGGCTACAACGAACAGATGACAACTCCACAATTTCCCGGTATCCCAATTTGCCGCTGTCCTCTGCACGTCGCCGAGCTTATTTTGAATGGCCGGATTCCGAAATTGCTAAGTTGGGCGATTGCTCGTTGACCTTCGGAATTCGAAGAGCCAGCCATTTTCAATTGTTCAAGAGGTTTCCACTGCTTTCATTGAATGAACAAAGCAGAGTATGTAGAGATGTTTGCGTGGGACTCTCTCGCCTAGTTGATCTTCCTGATGTAGTTCTAAACCAACCAAACGATGTGCCACTGCGAGTGACACCAAGAACACCTACAGAGACTGTTTTTTGGGTTAGCAAACCCATTTCGCGTTTCACATTACTAAGCCCTTCAAAAGGATACATAGTTGAGATGGAATCGCTACATACACATCTTGTATTGCGCTACCAGTATTCGCATGGCTTCCCTGAAGATCTGTATTTAAGTGCTGATCTGTTTTCCATTTTGATGGAATTAAAAGACGGATATCAATTCGTGGACGCCGCTCTGGATGACACGTTTGCCAATTTATCAATCTTCATCGGTAGACTAGCTCAAGAAAATCAGACAGAACTATTCGCTTGGAATCCCGCCACAGAGAACAAGACATACCATCTGACAACATTTCTGCAGGAAGGCGTTCGTACGCTTCAATTGGATTAACTCGGGAGATTCGAATTCGTGGCTAGACAAACAAATCCTAAAAAAGACATTGTAGAAAGCGTTTTAACCCCCCAGCTCACAAAAAAACTCTGGTCATCCAATTACGCGGCTGTTCTACCGATCACGCCTCAGGATTTTTCCATGGAAGCAGTTCTCCCTGCCATTCTGTACATGTTTCGTTGGGGACATAGAAGAGGGACGGGAAAATTTTCTGCTGCTTTCGGCCCTTTGGGCGATGGAAAAATAACCATTGATCACATAGCCGACGTTCTCACAAAAAATGAAGACTCGTTTCGCAACTTTGAAGACGAGACCGGTAAGGCGATTCTCGGAGATCTTCTACTGACATATTGCTTGGAAAACGCTGATCACGATATAGGTCGAACGTCGCAAGTAATGCGAGCATTTCCAACTCATTACTTTGCAAGCTGGATTGATTTACCCAAGAGTATCGGCCATCTTCGTTCTGTGCCGGAGATGATTGTTGCTCTACTCGTCAACCAGCCTGACGGTGAACACATCGAGTCTGGACGAGTTAAATCAAAGTTTTCGGCCGGTAGAGGGATTGAAGAAAACGAGCTACTTCGCTTGCTTGGAACGGGTGTATATTCCGAAGGAAAAGAACAAAACATTGCCGCTGAAAAATACGATGAAACCACCGACGTGGGTATTGATCAACTCCTTACTATAAGAATGGCACAAGCATGTAATCAAGCTCCGATTAAGCTTCGCGGTCCTGGCGAAAGTGGTTTGATTCCAAATGCAAGACCTCTTTCTCAAAAAGCAGCAAAATATTTCTCCAAGGATTTAAGCGTTTTTCTACAGGCCTACGGCAATGTAATCCCTCGTCATGCACTAATCCCCATGTTGGAGTCCTGTCTAGCTTTGGGAATGTCCAACATATTTTTTTCCACGGCGGCGCTTGCTCTGAGTTGGGATAAGAAAAACGATATTAATTTGGCTAAAGACGACCATCCTTGGCCAATGTTTGTCGACTGCTCTTCAGGCGCCAACAATGACCTGAGACGACTGGCAGAGGAATCGTTTGAAGATTGCTACCGACGATTGGATCGCCTGCCTATAACTCTGATGACGATGAGAATATTGGACCAAGCTGTTTCTTATGACGAAGATATGCGCTCGGAAGTGAAAGCATTGAAGGCAAATCCTAACAGTGAGGCATTTCTGAACCTTCTAGGAAGTGTAAGGGATGGTAGCCATGAAAATGCCAATTACCTTAACAAAGAATTGAAGAAAAAGTGCAGAGAACTTGCGGAAGCTTTTGACGAAGATGATGAACAACTCTCGATAGCTGAATTACTGCGAAATCCTGATGTGGATCCAGCTACCAGGCTGGGTGAATCGCTTGTGGCGCTGATGGGCGACAACCTAAATCGGTCTCACTTCCAGAGAGCGGCAGAATCTTGCTTGATGTTGGACTCTCCATGTGGTCTCGCAAAAAAGCGAAAGATTGGGGTTACGATGATTGGGAAAAAGCGCTTAACCGACGCAAGATCTATAGTTCTGACCAACACAATGATCGATTTTCTTGTACATCGTCATTTGAGAAAAGAAAAGAAAGGCAAATCAACACGCGATTTGAGTTTGCAGCAATTCCTGACTCTGCTTCGTGAACGTTACGGACTCTACGTCGACCGCGCGCCGGAGGGTTTACCGATCGCTAACGATTACTTAGCCGCTAATAAAAAGTTTTTAGAGCGACGCTTACGAGACTTAGGTCTTTTGGTCGGTGTAAACGATGCAGAGACAATGAAGAGATTAACCGCCCGCTATCAAGCTGAGGAAAACGAAAATGAATGAATTTGACGCAAAACTTCTTGCACAGTCATTTTCAAAAATATTGCCGGCAGTAACGGAAGGGACCGTAGCATATGTCACTTTCCTTGATGGTCAAACCATTGAAGATCTATGTTCCTCACCAGCATTCGCGATTAATGGTTGGACCATCAACGGAGTAATTGATACCACAGATAGTGCACGTCGACTAATTAGCGCTGACCAAGCGGTCGAACTAAGAGAGGAAAAAGATGGTTGCCATCTGTTATTAGTGGACAATGCCCGCGCTAGGAGTGGGATGGATGGAATATACAGCGCCTGTTTTGAAGTTACTGAAAAAAGTTTTTTTGAAGAGGCCGTCCGTCTGGCCATATCTGAAACGCAGCAAGATTGGCAATTTTGTTGTCGTAAAGCGGTTGAAAAAGCAAGAAAAATAGGTCGACAGAATACGATTTCACCTTTTGCTGAATTCACTTTTCTTTCCAAGTGTGCTGCCGACTTGCCCAATTTTGGAAATCACTTAATTGATTTAGGTCTGTGGCCAATCAGTACGCAACCTGAAAGCCCGCCCGATGAAGCTGAAATCGAAAAGTCAGTCAAGCTCGTTGAAAAGCTTTTGCTTGTAACAGGAGCAGCCCAAACTCCGTCATCACGGGTGGCATCTCTTCTTCTGAGAGAAGCCGATGCTGATCAAGTTCGTGATTTGGAAGCGTTCGTTCGAGGTGCATCCGGCCGGCGCTGGACCGCAGCCTTGATAGGGCTAAAAACCAAACCCTCATTGTGGCTAAACAAACTCGATCCTGGATTTTTTGGATCAAGCGAGCTCGTTTCTCTAGAACTTATTAAATGGAGAACGAGAATAGATGCTAAACCTCAAGCCTGGTCAGGTCTTACAATGAGTGAAGCAGATGAGCAGATGTTGAAAATTGTAATTAACCCAATGCCTGTTAGTGCAAAAGAACGGTCAAAACTAGAAGTTAGATGGAAAGCTATACCTGAAGGGCTAAGACGAGACGCAGTTCAGTACTCCGTTACTGTCATTTCCGGAGATGACATTCTGGCGGAACAGCCAAACATCCCGCACTCTGGAAAAGACCCCCAGAAATGGAAATTTACAGAAGAGGATTTCGAAGCGAAAGAGGGCGACAAGTACGTAGCAAAAATAATAGTTAGAGCGGTCGGCGTCGAAAACGTAAGGGAAATCGAGACAGAAGAATTTATTCTAGCTTTTGGCACAGAGGCTAAAGACGTACAATCAGCCAGCGGTCAACATCTTCGTTGCCTTGTTGATGGGACTATAAGCTTGGAAAAAGAGCACCTCCAAACGCTGTTATCATCTACCGATTTTGACAAAGCATACACAGAAGACAGGCGTGGCTATGTCGTGTTTAAGGCGAACCAACGCAGTTTCCGTGTGTTTAGACCATCTCTAATACGAGAGATTGAGAGAGATTGGCTGGAAAATCGCGGTCGTCCAAGTCGTTGGATTTTACGTCTCCGGCCGGATGGTACCAGACAGTCTGAACCTCAGTGTATAGCGTTCGAGGACGAAATCCCCTCTCGACTCATCGATGCTTGTCGTTCTTTTTCAGAATTTATCGGAAGATGTAAGAGCACTTACGGCGCGATCTACCAACCCACAACAAAAAATATTGATGAGTACATAAATTCATATTCAGCCGTATTCGAGTCTATGCCCGGATCTCAATTAGCCTTGACAGGGACAATCGAAGTGCAAAGTATTTCCGGCCGAACTATTGGATTGATTGTTCTACCATGGCACCCGGTAAGAGTTGCCTGGCATTATGCGTATGATGCGCTTGTGCAACATTTGGCTTATGAGGAGCAATTCTCCCCGAAACGGCTCGAAAAATTAGTTTCTACTTTGAATGGTGCAAATTATCCTCTTGTTCTTCCAGGCTTTAAGCCAGAGCAAAACTTTGTTTTCGGTGATATGCTTGGCTTTCACTGTGTTGGTATGGTTCTCGAAACAGAGACGGAGCCACGAGCGTCCATCGCACTTTTGTCTAAGGCCATGTCCGACGATACCAATAAAGTATCAGCTTCAATAAGCACCTCCATTAGTCATTTCTTGGGCAAAGAAGTATCACGGTATGCAAACCTGCACCGGAATTATCACAATGTTCACGTAAATGCCTTCAAAGCCGGAGACGGATGCACGATCGCAAGATCATTGGGCGAAAGCCTGTCTTCAGAGTCCTCAGAGGAGGTTGAAACTCCAGTTCTAGACAGGGAAATTGGTTTCACGTTGAGGCTGATTGGATCGAACCGCGAACATGGAACTGCAGGTAGTTTTCTCACAGAAAGTACTGAAAAACGGCGTGCCGGAATAGGCCAAATATCACGAATGGATCGCTGGATGTTGGAGTCTTACCAATTTGAGGGACAACAGTTACCTCGACTGCATTGGGCTAAACAATTTGAAAACGAAGACACCATGCCATCTCACCTGTCCGTCTCGTTCGATACCTTCGACACATCTGTTGCATCCGACAACTCTACGGGCGCTGCCATACGGCCATTAGAAGTTTATGGACTCGTTGCACCTGTTCATCGAACATTTCAAATGGCGCCTAAGCCAGTTTGGACCACATTCAATTCGACGAATTTGGATGGCGAAAAACATCCAGCAGGAAAAGTCCTCACCGACCGTCTGCTTCGGGCTCAGAACGCTCTTTTACAGACCACAGGTCAAGCCATTTCACCAAAACTACCAGAGCAAACCGCTATTTTGCGTACGACTCTCAACCAGAATGAAGAGCAGACCCTTTCTAAAATCCATGAATTAAGTGATTGGGTTGTAACGATCGATCGTCATGGCGGCTTGGAATATTTTGATTCTCCACGAGAGGCTACAAACACATATGAGTCATTTGTGATCGACTGCGTGCCGGAAAGACCGTCATTGGGTACAATGCAGCTCGTCACTTCCACCAGTCATCTCAGCGAAGTAACAGCTCTGCTCAGTCGCCCTCTGATTGAAATGCAACTCAGTTGCAGTGCTCGGAATTGCGAGTTTTTGCTGATGCAGTTGAAAGGTCTTAGCGGACGATTGGCTATGCGGCTAGCCAATTCAACACAGCATCCTGGTGAACTTATATCATTATCCCTACTTTACGCAAATTGCCTTCAGGAAAAGTACCCAGGATGGTGCGATTTGAATGAAGGATTCTACGTTCCTTTGGACGACGTGCCAGAACTTTGTCCAAACAAACAAGGCTTGCTAAATGGTTCATCACATGTAAAAGCGGACCTTATCTACGTTACCGCGTCCAAGCGAGGGTCTCTGAGCCTTTGTTTTGTAGAAGTCAAATATCGACGACATCTTCGTTCGGCTAGAACAGAAGATTTGCTTGAATCGATTCACGGACAGCTGAAAAACACTCGAAGTTATTGGATGGACTCATTCCTAACTGAATCTCTGAGTCCAACTGAGGCAAGCATTAAGAGGAGCATGGTTGGTCGAATCCTTCGATTTTATGCTGACAAAGCAAGGAGGCATTATCTTCAAGATGATGTGTATACAAGAATTACAAAAGAAATTGATAAATTTATGTCTCAAACGAATAAATATCAAATCAATCTACTCACAGACAAAGGCTTTGTCTTTTGTCCTGAGTTTACGGCTACACAGCCTGAAAGGATTCCCTTTACAGACCAAATAGACGTGTACCTATTTGGACCTTCAAATATGCCAGACAATCGGAGCACTGTATTCGGCACCACGAATCACGCTTCAAGACCGGCTAAACAAGAGTTAGAGCCGGAACCCGAGCTTGTTTCAAGTTCAATTAGCTCAAAACCTATAACAGAAATGTCACTCGATACCCCAGTAAGTGAGTCAATTTCTCAAGCTTCGCAAGGAGCCATAGCCTTAGCCGAACCTGTGTCCATAATTCAAACAAATAATAACGAAATTGTTTTAGGCACTAGTACTGCCAGTGGTGAAAATGTGGTTTGGCGACCATCAGTGACAGGCAATCCTCACATGATGATAGTGGGGCTACCTGGCATGGGTAAAACGACGACTTTGCTAGCTACGACACAGCAACTTCTCGAAAGCGGAATAAGTCCAATTGTTTTCTCATACCATCAAGATTTTGACGAAAAAATATCCGAGGCAGTCGGTCCCGATAACATTCATTTCGTCGACTACAATGGACTTGGTTTCAATCCGCTACGCATAGTAAGCCCATCGCCGCTGGCATACCTCGACAACGCTGGCATGCTTCGAGACATTTTTTCTGCGGTATTTTCAGAACTTGGAGATTTGCAAACAGAAAAAATCAGAGAATCAATTAAGCAAAGCTATTTGGAATTAGGCTGGGGAGAAAGCCCCGAAAGCTTAATCACCTTGGATACGCCAAAATTCAACCGCTTCTACGAGCTGCTCGAGCACCAAGACAAAGTCAACGCGGGACTAATGGCTCGTCTTGCCGAATTGAATGATTATGGTTTTTTCGCAGGTACTGGTGAATCAAGGAGTGTCCTAAATCAAAACGGAATCTCGATAATTCGATTACATCGAACAAGTAATGAGTGCCTGCAAAAGGCTTTTGCATCGTTTGTTTTGTACAACATCTATCAGGAAATGTTTATCCGAGGAGTGCAACCAGGCATTTGTAATTCTGTTATTTTTGATGAAGCACACAAAGCGTCAAAACTGACCCTGATTGGTCGCATGGGTAAGGAATGCCGAAAATATGGAATATCGTTAATTGTGGCTTCTCAGGAAGTCAAAGACTTTAGCCCTTCCCTATTTGCCGCAGTTTCAAATTATTTATTGCTTCGCTTGACTGATACCGACGCACGAGTCGCGGCTAAGAATGTTGCTCCTGCTGACACAGTAATAAGGGTCACAGACCGATTGAAATCAATGCCAAAACATCATGCCATGTTCTTTTCAGAGGGGTCGGCGCGTCCTGAAATCATTTCGCTTTTGAAAAAATAGTTTGCCGCAGACTTGCCAACGTAGAAGAAAAGTCCTTGATGATCACAGCATGTACCTGCTGCCACTTAGTCCAGCTGCAGTTTTTCACTTGTTTTTTCACTCTCAGCGGTTCATCCGTTCACAACACACACAGTGATCACGGAGAATCAGAATGAGCATTTTGCAATCAACACAGATCTGATTGATCATCAGCTGTTTGTTGAGTTCTTCATCCAGCTCCACAATCTAACAATGCGCTGCCAAGGACTCAGTACTGCCGAGCCTTTAGGCAAATCAAGCAAAGTTAGGCAACTATGAAAATCCTTAGACAATATTGTATTTTTTTCGGGAAGGATAAGATGATGAGGAAGCTCAACCGAACGATCTACAAAAAGCTCACAGATGAAATTATCCATGTACGTAGAAATGGTATTGGAATAATCAGCAGATTCAGTCAGCTCAAGAAGATCAAGTATGGAATGAGGTGAAAACGGAGCCTCAGCAGTCGGATTCAACTCCTCTACAAACGTCGGAAGAAAACTGGCATTGAACCTATCTGGGTCTGCTTCCTTTAGCGCCTTCCACCCTGGTGCAAATACATACCAATTGAATTCCAGCGAGTTGAAGGCGTTCTTTCGGGCATCATCAATTGATTCAGACGCCCTACTTAAGCTGGCATAGAATTTTTGACTTCCGCGCAAGAATGAAAAATAAGACAAAATTTCTTGAACTTGTGCACTAGTTAATTGTTTCGGGAACTTCGCCAAACATGTACTCCAGTCGAACTCATGTACATTCTTGCATTTTTTCATATAGTCCAATAAGTCGTCGGCTGTTTTGACCTGAGCACAGACCTGTTTATTCGAAAGGAATTGTTCATCGTCGAGCAATAGAAAAGCCTCCACCAGATTCTTATCTCCGTGCGTTGTGTTCCTTTCTGGGTCCGAATTGAGACTAGCAAGTTTTTGAGCAAAGCAATGATAAATCCCCAAGCGCACTAAAATCGCAGCCAAATAATTTACCCAAGAATATCTTTGACCTTCATTAGACCTTGGTATCACATTCAGTATGTCGTCAATTTGGCTTCTCCATGAGTTTGACTCATCTAATGTGACTATCCGACGCACTAACAGATCCATCACTTCGGAATATTCAGAATCTTTGATAAGAAACAATCTCTCTAGCACGAATGCCTTTGCCTGATCAAAATGCTCAGTTTCGAAATCGAGGGCAACATAGGTCAGAAAGCTTACGACCTCTGCATATGCCAGAATTTCATTGTCACAAATCCATTTGGCGATGTGAAATCCCCAAGCTCTTTCATTTTGATAAGCAAGAGCTAACAACGAAATAGCAGCAGACCTAACGGCTGAAATGTTTGCCGTAACATTGAGTATTGATAAGAACCTAGACCCTTCTATGAGCTTCTTTCGAATTGCCTCTTCTGTCAAATCATTATTTGATATTCTCCAAAAATCCAGCCATAGTGGTACCTCATCATCTGCACCATAGCGTGTTGAAAACGTACTAGTGAGAATTTTTTGGAATGCCTTTTCATCATTTACTTCACCGACTAAGAGCAGAGCATTCACAAAATCGAATGCGGTGGAAATGCGAACGGAAGGTTCGGTGCGATCGAGAAGAATCCTATGCTCAATTGCCAGACATTGTGAAACTATCCAAGTATGGTCTATGGCGTCGAATTCAGCCAGGTACTTCAGGACTCTCTGTTGTAGTGACGCAGGCCACTTTTCAGGGTATAGTTTCCACTCTTCCGCGAAAATTTCGCAGAGCGAATCCAGGGCATGCTTGCTCTCTGCCTCAATTACCAATAACATTAAATAAATAGGCGCAGCAATAATGCCTGTAGGAGGAGGACTCCATTCTTTATCGTTTACAACGAATTGGTATATAACGGCGACTACTTCATGAATTTGCTTCTTGGATGCTCTCCAATCAAGATCTGGAAGTGCAAGCGAAGCAATCCGTGACAAGCCGCTGCAAAGCTGACCAATAGATTCTCTATCTACGAATTCATCGTGGTAATTCCCAGGTTTGAGGGTGAGCTTTTTTGGCTGTTGTTTTTTGCAAAGTACTTCCAGTTTTCGGAACAGATAATGGTCTAGTACTTCATTATTGAAATGCCTGAATTCATCCCTGGAAGGTCGGATTTCCGGTATTGGGAGTTCAACATCATCTAGAATTTTGTTTGCTAATCCCGGATTAACATTGTATTCAATCAATCTTAGTGCAAATAGCAACTTTTGCCGACGGCTCATGATTGAAACTACTGAGTCTTTCGCAAGATTCTTAAAGAGTATTGCAGCATCCGCTGTAGGCAGCTTGTCAGATATTGCTTCAAAGAAACCGACAGAATCGCTAAGGTGGAGATTAGGTAAGTATGCTAAAAATGCGCAAAAATCACTCCAACGATTTTGTTTGATAATTTCTGCACCTAATCGTCCAAATAGCATAGAGCGAACCTGCTCTTCAGTGTACACCTCATCATCCGGACCGGAGGATACGCTAACCTGGACACCAGACAAAAGCTCCACTAATTCTTCCAGTGATTGAGAATAAGTTAGTATTTTGACTTTGGATGTGATGCAAAGAAATTCTTTAAGGTCAACTCGAATTCGTTCCTTACTAATAAGTTTGACAGGAGTGGAGATGTCGAACAGCTCTTTAGCTCTATCAAGATGACCGCATCGAAGTAGCTCTAAGACAACTGATAAAGCTTGGCAGGTGTCAAGTTTAAGATTGTATCCATCATGCACATAATACTCCCAGGCTTTGAATGTGCGCAAACGAATCATGATCAAAGCTAGTAGATAATCATAAGTTTCCACTGAATCTTTGGTTTGGAAAGAATCTATTGCAAGTTTTCTATGACTAAATTCCGAGAAGCTGATATAGAGATTCGCGCAGGCTTTTGCGTTACCCATTTTTGCGGCCAACTTAAGTGCCAAGACAATATCATCCACAATATCGTTTACTGGCCGAAGTTCGAAAAATTGCTTCCTAAAATAGCTCGGAACCGCTAACTGCAAGAGCTTTTCATGTCCATTCCCTAGGGACAAATACCAAATAACTTCCCAATTCCAGTAGTCTTCTGAATTCAGTTCACAAATTGCTGCTAGCTGAGCGTGAAAATCACAGTCAAGCTCAGGTGAATGTTGATCAGCAACCTTTGCGGAGCAAGTGACGAGGAAGATGCGAAAACTGTTGTGAAAGAAATTCCAACTTTCTCCGCGCACGCGAAAAAGGTGCTGATAGCTTGAGAAAAATGATTGCAGAAGCCCAGCTTCACACCATTTCGTTAACCAACTAATCCGAAACGATCTTCTGAGTCGAGAAAGCAATGAAAACAGTCGCATCTGTTCTTGATTGTTGGAAATTTGCGCCCAATAAGACTCATAGAGCTTCTCTATATCGCCCCCGACAGATGGCATACTCTCGATTAAGGCGTCCCTTTGTTCAGCACTATCTGCAATTTTCATACGCTGAATTAAGTATTGCAAGAAGAGCGGGTGTCCAGAGCAAATCTCAATAGACTTTGCGATTTGATTTTCTGTAAGAGGAGTCTCAAACGATAGTTTCTGAAGAATTGATCTAACAGCTTGGGCTGGTAATGGTTTTATGTTTATTCGGCGGCTGTCTTCACGAACGGAGGAGCGAATTGGTATTGGAATGAAGCTGTCAGTTTGAGTTCCAAGAACAAAGATTAATCCAGGTAGAACGCTATCTGGATGTGGCAAACAATTGTACAAAGGATAAGATGCATGTTGTTCTCTGTCGATGTGATCAAGTCCGTCAATCAAGAGAACAGTACGAACACCAGTTGTGAGCCATTTACTATTGATCTGCTTCATCTGGTTTTGAAAACATTCTTGTTGTTGGTCCAGCCTGTTAGGAATAAAGGGCTGTCCGTGCCTATATCCGGCCCTATTTAGACCTAAAATAATATCGTGCAAAAAATTTTGTGCTTCACCGGAAGTTCGCAGCGAAGCAGCCGTATCGGGCAAATAGACGTAATAAGATACAACCATAAATTTTCTACTCGCCAGAACTCTGGTAAGTAACGTCGATTTTCCAGTTCCAGGCTGACCCAGCAAAATAAGATATCCTTGGTCAAGCTTGGATAATTTTTGTTCTACTTCCTTTTCAGTTTCAACATTCGGATTGAAATTCAATTCATTGAGAACAAACTCATGGCGGTTCTTGAAGTCTTCTTTTGGCCAACCGAGTAAATTCAATAGTTGAGCATGATCAAGCTCAATCCTGATAGTCTTTCCTTCAGCTAAATTGAAGAGCTTGTTGTGAATTTGGTCCACAAGAAGATAATCTTGATTGATTGAGTGCTCTGGCTCTGGAACAGGCAACCGGTAAGAAGTCTCTATGATGCATGATTCGACAAATGCTCGGAACTCATTTTCATCAGCTAGTGCCGACGCAGTTTGAATTTGATGCCAAACCTTAGCGAACTCACCGCGGTCAGCAGAAGTAGGATTCTTGCCCCACTCTTCGCTGAGAAAAAATGCCAGATGGTGATATGGTAGGCTATCTTTTTGGAATTTGGTGTTCGAGGCTTGATCACTGGTTACAAGATGAACAAACACCGATCTACCTACATTCAATGACTTAATTTTCTTCCAGCCGTCTGCAAGTTGTGCAATTAAGTTTGGCTTTAGCTTTCCCTTTTCATCTTTTGTGTTTTTAGTCAGATCGGTGAGAGTCAAATTGCCCGGCCATTTAGTCCATTTAACTTGGTAAGCATCTATCCGGTTTCTTGATGCGATCTGAAAATCGTCCACCCGTCCAGCATCAGGATCTGCGATCTTAATTGAAAGCAGATCGCCCCTTTTCAAATGATCCAAAATAATGTTGGCTGCGACCTTGTACTGATTTCCAAAGCCGCCCACCGCTCGCCTTTCACCGGATGACGGTAGAGTAGTATTTTTATTTGCGCCTTTGGAAGTAGCCATAATGACAGACCTTCAGGTGGAAGCACATTTGAGAGATGTTGACACAGCCACTTAATCGGAAAAACACATTTGTTTTTGAAGTCACTTACGGTCCCACTGGCCGCTCTGACGTCGCTAGCACCTTCATACCACAAAAAGAAAATCCAGCTTTCGCTGGATTGCCTGTTATGTCTTAGGAGAAAGACAATATTTCGATAACTCAAAAAGTCCTAATGCTGTCGAACTTTTTTAAGTTGGTGCAAAAAAGGATTTCCGAAGATTCATTATCCTACCGCCAGATTCCGCTCTGGTGTAGAACATGTGTAGAACACGATTATTGAGAAATCCCGAAAAGCTTGGGCGGTGAGAGACTCGAACTCCCAACCCCCTCGGTGTAAACGAGGTGCTCCACCATTGAGCTAACCGCCCGGACAGCTTTCAGTTTAGCATGGACCTGCCGGCTCCGCTCACAGAAGCAACAAACTGTTATAGTCCTGACAACACACAACAGTGCGCCGCAAACCCTGAGCTACATCCCTTCCGGGTCAAAATCTTCACCCACAAATCGCTTTACATCATTATAGTAAGGATGCAAAGGATTTTTCAGCACGTCAAGCATATGGTAATAGCCGACAATGCCACCACAATCTTCAGGTGGACAGGCCATTCGCCCATCTATGCATTCAAGAACTTGGTGCGGCTGCTCCATCGTCTGTTCAAATTCGATGCTGTGAACCCAATCGTCGCCGAAATCGTACACATACTCAAACTTGCTGCCTTTCTCCAAGGTGAAATCGCGCAGCGAATATTGGTCTTCGTTGAGATCATCTTCGGCGTCAGAATATACTTCGTCGCCAATTTTGAAGCAATGCAGATGATTATCTTCCCAGCCCATTGCCCGTTGAATCGTATAATGCAATTCGCCAAGTGTGCAGTCGCCTGGTACAATCAATCGCCTCCAGATTGGCGGATTAGAGCCCTTCAGCGTAATTTTCAACTGCACACCATTCAGCTGTGCCGCGCCTTTTGGCGATTTGGTTTTCGCTGGCTTTACGCTTTTAAGTTTCGCACTAGAGGCTTTCATCACAACCTCAACGTGCGCAATTGTCTGCGGGACTGTCGTATTCAATTGTTTGAATAAATTCTTCACGCGTGCCAGTCGACGCGCCCCTTGCGTGCTAATGCGCGAATTGCCCAGGCTTGTAAGCTCCATCTGGTAAGCATCAAGCAAGCGTTTTCCACTCGAAAGCGTATCGTGCAACTCGTCCAGATCTTTCAAACTTAAATTCTGAATTGGCATAGACTGAATCAAAAGAAACACCGTGCTCAAAACATTATGCATGAGCGAAAGTTCTGACTCAGCAGCGCCAAGCCGATGTGCAATAGTGTTTGCCGCGGCACCACTCTTAATGGACGCAATGGCCTTAGACGAAGTCGTATTGGAAAAAGAAGTTTCCAACATACTAATGCTTTCCGGCTTGACCGAAGAGCTAATTAGAGTCAGGTGCCCTTTTTTTCTCATGGATATCCTCGACGCAATCGTATGCGTGCAGCATAACTGCTCCTGCGCTTCGGCACCAGTCTTCCATTTCCAGATATTGTCATAATCGGATAGACGCTAGATATAGCTAAACGCCTAAAGTTTGTCTAAGAAAGAACTTCCCTCATACACGCAGCAGGCTTATGATCGCGCGATTAAGCAAGAAAATTTAGAGGTACCAAATCCGATACCACAGTATAGAAGGGACGGAGCGCGAAATAGCAACGCGTATTGAGGCGAACAGCGTCAAATTTCAGCGCTCCTAATTTCTCAACTTGTGCCGTCTAGAAATTAGGAGGGCTAAATTTCGCATTCTTAATCAGCCCATCGCATATACGAATGAATAAATTAGCACGCCACAAGATGTTAGAATCCAGTTCGCTCATACAGAGGTCACCATGAAATCAGCTTCAATTCTTGCCGGTCTTGCTGTGCTTGCTTGCACACAGTTTTGCACACTGCCGCCCGCCCAGGCTGAGCGCGATCTAGCTTTCGAACAGAAGAGCATGCAGTGGATGAAGCAAGGTCGTGAAATCGATGAAGCCGTAAAAGCTAATCGCCTCGACGACGCCGAGCGCCTGCTTAAAACAGTTATCTCCGACCGCGTAAATTACAATCTTGACCTATCAGCCGAACGCCAGCAGCTCGCCCATGTTTATGAGTCTATGGGTAAAAACGATCAAGCCGAAGCGTTATACAAAATCAATCTACAAACTAGAGAAGCTCAGGATGGTATTAACGGATATACCGTGCAAGCACCGTTAAACGACTACGCCGATTTTCTCGACAAGCGGGGGCGAAAAGACGATGCAAAAGTGCTGCGTGATCGCGCCAACGCTATTGAACTTGCAGCTAACAAAGAAGGCGAAGAATTAGAGAGAAAAGAACAAGCGCGAGAACATGCCGCACGTGGCACACGCACGCACCGCAATAAATCAACTCACGCCACGGCATTTCCGACCTATCCGTCGCCTGAGCGAGGTTAGCTCAGCGTGCCCATTCCTTGCATTTTGCCAATCGGACCGCTATTTGCGGCTTTCGGCACCTGGCTCAAGGCTTTCCGCAAGCGGCTCTTACGCGATTCGCGCAGCCGGGATATTAAAGACGTCAAAATTGTTGGCTTCAGCGACTTAACGCATCTTCCCAGCCCAGAGAATGATGCATTTGCGTCGGCGCAAGAAAAAATTGAGCTTAATGATTTTGAATCAGCCAAGAAAATACTCTTAGATGCCTGGATCAGTTTGCCGCCGGACATTTCCAGCGAGCTGGCTTATAAGCGCCTGCGCGAAGGATTTGTGAATCTTTATCTTGCCAGAGGCGACAATGAGCGCGCCAGAAAAATCGCCACGCTGCCCACTATCTTGCTTGATCGCCAGGTGCAATGGATCGTTACACATCCTCACCAGCAAATCGGTGGTTCCGAGCTCATATATACAGAAGAATCATTTGAGCCGCCAAAATAAGCACACATTCCGGTAGAATATGATCCTTCTTCGCGCGGTCGACCAGATGAAACCTATCAGGGTCTCAATTCTTTTATCGTTCTTTCTGTTGCAAATACCATGCAATGCAGCAACGATCGTTAAAACTGACTCAGACGAGCCGGCTCCTCAGCTGCAATTCATACCTGACTATAGCACCACCAGTGGGGGCAGTCAGGCGGTGGTTCAACAATCGGCGTTGATCAAAGCTTTGAGTTCCAAGCTCGATAATCCCAGCCAGGCGTCGCTAAGTCGTATTCTCAAGAAAACCGACCATGTTCGCGTTCTTGCCGGTGGTGAGTACAATGGCAAACCGCTTTCGAAAAACGTTTTACTCGATTCACACAGCCAAGCCACTATAGCAGAGTTGAAGCAAGCGCTGCTCATTGACGAAGATCCGGAATCACTCGGGCGCGACATGTGCTATGGCGATCCGACTTTGGAGCTGATGAGCGGTAAGAAAGTGCTGGCAGTGCTCGGCTTCCATCACGGACGTTCGATTCGCTGGGATAAGTCCTGGAAATTTGATGCCAACCTACAAGATGGGGCAAGACTGGTTGAATGGTTCGCTTCGAACGGAATCGAAGGTCCGAAACAGGCGCAAGAGCATGAAATCAAAGAGCGACGTCGCGGTGTTGCTGACTTGCAAAAGTGGATGATGTCCATGCCAGATTGTTTGCGGCCCTACATCGGAGAAATGCTCAGCCCCAGCATGGCGGATATTCTAATCTTCCTGCCGGAACCAAGCCCAGCCGATGAACTGCGCGAAGACTCACGGAATCGTACTCATGACAGCCCGCGCCAAAAGCAGCTCATGGCGGTTCTCGATGAAAGCTACAAAGACCAACATGACAAAGTTTTGGCGCTGTTGCAGTGGTATGCTTCCGGAACCGGTCAGTGGACAGGCTTTCCTACCTATGAAGAGCTGCCCGCCGAGCTGCTTTTAGGCGTTCCAACGAAACAAATTATCGAAGGGCTTGATGCAAAAGATGTTTCAGAGCCAGAGCTTGAGGGTGCAGCGCGATTTTTCGCGTCGCCGACATTTCGCAATATCAAGCCACATGACTTGACGCTGCTAGATTCGAAGCTGAAGAAGCGTTTGCTTGAGCATTGCATGAAGTCGAGTGATGAAGATAAACGCAAGCGCGCCGAGAATGCCTTTGGCAAAGCGTCACTTATGCAGTCGGCTGACAACCGGGCAGACTAACAATAGGCAGACTGGAATTCTCTCATTCTAGAGTTGCTCGTTAAGGGACAATCCGACTGCAAGGGAACCTGTGCTAGAATCCCTGAGAAAGAGTTGCCCAATTAGCGGGGAGAAAGACGTGGCAGCGCACGATCACAGCCGAAAGAACCAGAAGCGAGCAGGGCTCACCAAAGGTGCAAAGGTGGTTATTGATGCGCTGGAGAACTTTCATGAACTCGCCAGCGCCCAAGAAATATATGGACGATTGCGCTCTGAAGGTGAAAACGCACCGGGGCTAACAACTGTTTATCGCGCGCTGGACATGTTGGTCGCGAAGGGGTATGTGCAAGCCGTCGACCTTGGCGACGGGGAGAAGCGCTACGAGGCGGTTACGCCTGGCGAGCATCACCATCATCTTGTTTGCGAATCATGCGGGCAGAGCAACCATCTCGATCAGTGCATTGTGGAAGAGCTTGAAGATACCATCCGAGCGAAGTATGGATTTTTAGTAAAGTCGCACGTTCTGGAAATATTCGGGCTTTGCGATAAGTGCAATGCAGCCGGAGCGAACGCTGCTAATTGAGCAAGAATTGCGCCTGCGCACCATTCTGCGCAAACGCAACTCTTTGAACTTCTGCTAATTCTAACGCCCGTGCAAAACGTTGTAATCAAAAGTGAATTCGATATCAACATTCTCGGGAGAGAATTCGGGAAGATGACCGAATGGTGCGGCATTCTCAACGGCACTCAGCGCTGCTTGATCGGCAACACTGATGCCGGAAGAGTGAGAAATTCGCAAGTTGCTTAGCTCACCATTGGTATGAACTTTAAACATGACTCTGACCGTTTTTGTTTGGGCGTCGTGCGGAGGGAACCAGGCCTTCTTAATCAGACTCTGTAGTCTAGACATAAATAGAGAAAAATCGGGATCTTTGGCGGCACCAACTGAACTTTGCTTTCCCGGAGCGCCTTGAAAATTCACTGGTTCCGTACCAGAACCAGATGGACCGATTTGCGGCACAATTCTAATCGGCGAATTAGCGCCACCGCTGCCGCTATGTCCCGGGCGAACAGGCGCTGTGCCTTCGTCACTGCCACTGCCAGCTGGCCCAGACTTGCTACCATGGGTTCCTTTGCCTAACGCTTCTGGAACAGGACCAGCGTCACTACCGGTGCTACCACTCGGTCGAGTAGCAATAGCAATTGGTCCTGGAGCGCCAGTACTCGACTGTGAGCCTGAGGAACCGCTGCGTCCAACTTGAGGAGAGAATGTTTGACCACTGCCGCCAAAATTCACAGCGCTACCTACCGTGGGTAATTGGACTGCATTTTTCAATCCTGAACCTACAGAGATTCCGCCAACTGGCATTGCTTGCATAGCGCTTCTGTGCAATGCCCCTCCGCCGGAAACCGGTCTTGGAGACTCCTGGTACAGAGCGCTACTTGGCGCTGGAGAAACCGCCGCCGCGGGCAATGAACTGGTGTTTCTTGCAAGCGGTATAGTGCTTGGCGCAAGAGTGGTGGTGCTAGGCAATGGTGCGACAGCTTTTGCCATTGCAGGAGTTGCCATAGATTGCGCTTGCGGCGCAGAAGGCGCTAGCGGGCGGGCAACAAGCGACTTTGCCGGAGACGTCGGAGCTGGTGGCGTTAGTGGTGCAACCGGTTTTAACGGAGACGTCGGAGCTGGTGGCGCTGGTGGTGCAACCGGCCTAGTTGGCATTATTGCCGCTAGCTTGGGTAATACGGCAGCCACTGTTATTGGTTTTACGGCAGGAGGAAGAGTCTTAGCCATCGCAGCGCTGGCACTAGCGGCGGCAGCTGCAGCGGAGGCGGAATGCGATGAACTAGTTGCCGGCTTAGACGAAGTTTGATTCTCTTGAGTTGACTTGGACAATTCGGACTTAGGCTGAGATTTCTGCACCGGCTTTTGCGGATTAAACTTATGTATTTGCTCTTGCAAGGGGTTCTGCGAACGTATAGTTGTTTGCTTGGGATGCTGTATATTCGGCGTCACTGAATTCACAAATGTTATTTCAGTTATCTGGGCCTTGGGCGGCTTGGGAATAAAGAAGAAGACTGCCATCACAGCTAGCGCAGCAACAATTGACGCGTGAAAAATATAAGATCCACTGGTGGCTTCAGGCAGTTCGATAACGGCATCCTTATATATCGCGCGACGCCGACGTGCCTTCGCGTGGTCGTAGGCATCACGCACTGCGTAGGCGATGAACGCGAGGATCATGCCCGATACAACGAAAGATAACGGACTACCGAATTGCATCTGCCGCAAGGCTTCCAGCACGCCGCCGTTTACCTTCACGCCGAATTGCATACCCACTGACTTCAGCGCTGTGGCAATTACAGGAGCCAGCAATATAATGGACAGGAGAATATAATTTAGTATGGCGACATCAAGAAAGAGAAATCCTTTTCGTGCTTCACCATTGTAAAACTGCCCCAAGCCCGGCACCATCGACAACATCGCGGCCGTTCGAGGGTCGCGTACTTCACCTGCATATGCAAATCGAGTTAGTGCCATGATTTTTGCCCCAAGAATTGTGCTGCTAAGCTTTTCTACTGTAGGTGATCAGTGAACGGCGAAGTAGGCGGCTATGGCGTTGATCTGATCAGGGTTTTTACCAGGTCTTCGCCAGGGAAACAGGGCAATGTCAAGCCGTGCCAGCATCAGCATAACCAGCTATCATTGCCTTCTTGCCGAATAAAGGTGTGGTGGCACTCCTGCGGTCATACTTTAGATGGCGCAAAAGATGCGCAACTGGATGGTGGCAGATCCGGCGGCACTCAATAAGTGCGTGCCGGTTTTGGCAAATAATGATAGACGGGCACCGCACGGCGACGCCCGTACAACCGCAAGAAGAGCTATCGCGCTGCCGGACCGATGGCGCGATTAATGAGATCCATTGCCAGCGACAGAGCCAGCGTCATCGTATGGGGTGACCGGCAAGCCAGAGCCAGAGCCAGAGCCAGAGACAGCGACAGAACCAGCTTCGCAAGCCTTACACTTCTGAAGCACCATGCAAATATCCAAATCATCCATGGTCCCAGCGGGTGGTTGAGCCCATTTCGTTACGCTCCTTCCGGCGTTAAGCGCTGCCTTATCTAGACGAGGGTCGCCAGACGATTGAACAATGCGCTGATCGCTAACCGTGCCATCAGTGTTAACTTTAAAGCCGATCATTACAGGTTTGATTCCATCTTGCACGGGTGGCTTCCACGAGCTATAAATAGCCTTTTTAATCCCTTTCAGATAAGACTGCAGTGTTACCTGATATTTGAAATCACGCAATGAATCTGGAGTTATTGGAGTTGCTTGACTGTTAATTTCGAGAGAAACGAAAGTACCGTTTGTCTCATTTGAAGCTTTAACCTGGAAGAACACCTTGTTGCGCTGCTGAACTGGTGGCAACACCGAGGGTAGATTAGCTAAAGTCTGCTTAAGCGACGCAGAGAGTTGACTTGGCTCCTGCGACATCGCGACATTTGTCGGATATCCATTCTCATTAAGAACGAATGTACTAATGACAGTTCCCTGCCCGACTAGTGGCTGTTCTTTTATTTTGCGACTAATGTTGCCGGACATTTCGCTCCACACTTGACGCATATCGGGATCAGCAGACAGGCTAGCATCCATAAAGCCGAGAATCGACGGTCCGGTTTGTTTAGAATCAGTCGTGCCAACAGCCC
>Ga0182030_10007551_pt1 | contig 22677 bp, 14 predicted proteins | sample 812S3MmetaG_FD_121299 | JGI IMG/M metagenome (GOLD analysis project Ga0182030, IMG submission 121299) | Permafrost microbial communities from Stordalen Mire, Sweden - 812S3M metaG (Illumina Assembly) | ecosystem: Environmental > Terrestrial > Soil > Wetlands > Permafrost | place: Sweden...
CGGCGGGTTGATGAAGATGATCCACTTGAGGTTTGGATTGTAGAGGTCGCGGATGAGGTTCTCCGGTTTCTTGTTCACGCGGTCAAACAGGGACTGGTCGTCAAACAGGCTGTCAACGTCGTCGTTGAGATAGTCGTATTGGAAGACCGTTGCACCGGGGAAAACCCGCTTGCAGTGTTGCACGTCCTCCGCGTGCAGGGTCGAAAGGTAAATGCTCTGGTAAGCATCAGCGGGCAGGAACCATTCGAGGTTGCCCGTGCCGGCCGCCATGTCCCAAAGCCGATAACCCTTCGTCCACCACTTTGGCCCGATGACTCGCGCCAGATAATCGTGCGCCTTGCGGGCGAACGGGACGGGCGTAAAGAATTCACCGGTGAAACGCCGGATCGGCTCATCGGTGAGGCGGTCAACCTTCGCAAGAATGTTGCGGCAAGTATCCGCGTCGGTGACTTTTTCGTAGTTCGACCAGAACCACTCATATTCCTTCGGGAGAATTTTCTTGGTGCGCCGTTCGTCCGGGCCAATGAGAAAGGAAACCTTGTTTTCAACCCGGTCATACTCCGAGCGGCCCTGCTGGATGTCGCAGAGAAAATACCGCGACGGCTTGGTGCCGTTGCGGACAGCATCGCCAAAACACTGGTTCCAATAGGCAAACACCTCTTCGAAGTTGTCTTCGGTGATGAGTTTCTTGACGCGGAAATCAAACTCGGCCTGCTTGGCACGATGCTGCTCCAACCGCTGCGAAAACATTTCGTATTCGGCCTCGTCGAGGATTTCAAAAACCTTGATGGCCTCGGTTTCCGGCGCGGCGGCGATGTCCGTCACGAGATTTTCATCCGGCTGGCTGGGTGCCAGCTCCCAATCGTATTTTTTTTCGTTGCTATAAAACCGTTTCCACGCCGAAGTATTCGTGAAGAACGCCTGATCCGCGTCCGCCACGCAGATAATCGGCGGCACGACCTTGTCCGCATGGCCGAGCCGCAGCCGGCGCACATAATACATCACCTGTGCCAGCACGCCGGCGCGGGCCTGACGCTTTTCGAGGCTGCGCCGAAACTTGAATTCGAAGAAAATTTCCGGCGAGTAAAGGTCGTGGTGGAATTCCGTGTCGTAATCCAGTGAAAAATGTTTGGCGTAGCCGTGCTTGACCTCCTCCTCGGTCTTGCTCTTGAGGAGCAGTTTTTGGAGGGTGGAAAAATTCTTGGCCATTGGTCAGATGCCTTCGTTGCTTGGTTGTGAAAATTATCTTGCCGGTTACACCGCTTCCTGCCCGCCGCCGTCCGCGCCGCCGCCGTCGAGGTCAATCAGGATTTCACGCGGCTCGGCGCCCTGACTGGGACCGACAATGCCGCGGCCTTCGAGTTCGTCCATGATGCGCGCGGCGCGCGTGTAACCGAGGCGCAGGCGGCGTTGCATGAGCGAGACGCTGGCCTTCTGTTCGCTGCGGATGACTTCGATGCACTGCTGGATGAGTTCCTCGTCCTCGTCAATGCCGCTCTCGATGTCGGTGTTGGCGCTCGGTTTGGAAAGCTGCTGGTGGATTTCCATTTCGTAGCTGGGTTTGCCCTGCTTGGCGATGAAATCCACGATGTCCTGCAATTCCTTGTCGGTAATGAGCGCGCCTTGCGCGCGTTTCAAATTGGCGGAACCGGGCGGCAGATAAAGCATATCGCCCTTGCCGAGCAATTTGTCCGCGCCCATCGCGTCGAGAATCGTGCGCGAGTCCACGCGGCTGGCGACTTGGAACGCGATGCGCGCCGGGATGTTTGCCTTGATGACGCCGGTGATGACGTCAACGGACGGACGCTGGGTGGCGACGATGCAATGAATGCCGGCCGCACGCGCCATTTGGGTGATGCGCGCGATGGCCATTTCCACGTCGGCAGGCGCGACGAGCATCAGATCCGCCAGCTCGTCAATGATGACGACGATGTAGGAAAGTTTTTCGGGAATGATGATGTCTTCCTCGCGCGGCACGACGATTTCCTCGTCCACCTCGACGGCGAAACCGCCCGCACCCGCCTCGACTTTTTCCTTTTTGACGGCGAGCGGCAGTTCCAATTCCCGATCCGGCAGCGGCTTGTTTTTCGGACGCTCGTTGAAGGATTTGATGTTGCGGACGCCGACGCGCGCAAAGATTTTGTAGCGCTTTTCCATCTCGTTCACGACCCAGCGCAACGCGAGCAAAACTTTTTTCGGATCGGTCACCACCGGCACGACGAGATGCGGCAGCGCATTGTATTGCTGAAGTTCGACAACCTTCGGATCAATCATCACAAAGCGAAGCTGGTCCGGCGAGAAACGGTAAAGCAGCGACGCGATGATGGAATTGATGCAAACAGATTTGCCGGAGCCGGTGCTGCCGGCGATGAGGCAGTGCGGCATTTCCGCCAGGTCGGCCACAATCGGATGGCCATAGACATCCTTGCCGAGCGCGATGGGAATGCGAGCCTTGGAATTGCGCCATTCGTCCGACTCGAACAGATCGCGCATGATGACCTTCGTCTTGATCAAATTGGGCACTTCGACGCCAACGGAACTTTTTCCGGGCACGGGTGCGAGGATGTGAATACGTTCGGCCTTGAGCGCGGCGGCGATGTTGTTGGACAGCGCGGTGATTTTTTCCAGCTTCACGCCGGGCGCGGGATGCAGTTCGTAGCGCGTGATCGTCGGGCCTTTGGTGATGTCGCCGAGCGAAACTTCGATGTCGAACTGCGCCAGCGTCTGCTGCATCAGCCGCGCATTCGCCATCAATTCTTCCTTTGACTCGGTCGGCTTGACGGTCATGTCCGCGTGCTGGAGAAAATCCATCGGGGGCAACTGGTAGTTGCCGATCATCGGCACGCTGGCGACGGTCATCGGCTTCGGACGTTTGGGCACGGGGCGCGGACGCGGCGCGGGCACGGAGCCGTCGGCAATGGTGATGATCGGCTCCGGTTTCGGCGCGGCGGATTTTTCCGCCACCGGCGTTTCCACTTTTTCAACGGCGACCGGTTCGGACTTCGATTCTTCCGCAGGTTTTTTCTCGTCCGTTTTCGCGTCGGATTTGCGGCCCAGAATTTCCTCCGTCGTCGCCGGGCGGATTTCGCTGGCGGGGATGATTTCCGCAACCTCCACCGGCTCGGGTGCCGGCGCAATTTCCTTGGGCGGTTCCGGCAAAGTGGTTTTGCGGACGCGCGGGCCTTTGGATTGTTGTGGCACGCTCAGGTCGCGCACGGTCGGTTCCGGCACGGGCAAGCCGTCGGCCCCGAGGCCGCTGGGAGATTTTTCGGCTTTGTCGGATTTCTCGGAACGCCCGACTTCTTCTTCGAGTTTGCGTTTTTGTTTTTCCAGTTCCGCCGCGCGTTTTTCGAGGGCGATTTCCTCGGCGGATTTGAATTCATTTTCCGGCGCGGATTTGTGCAGCAGGACGCGAATCCAGCCGCCGAGATGAAAATTCGTCAGGAACAGCAAACTGATCAGGCCGAGCGACGCATAGACAATCGTCGCGCCGAGGTTGCCGAGCAGGGCAAAACCAAAAACCCGTTCACGCGTCTCTCCGTAGGTCAGATATCCCAGCCAGCCGCCGGCAAACGGCGCATGGATGGCTTCGACCCAACTCGAAAACCACCTGGCATTTCCCGCAAGATGCAGCAATCCGGTCAGCGAAATCAGCAGCAACAACGACCACAACAACGACCAGCGCAGCCGCTCGCGCAGATAGCTGAAAACATTCAGCAGGTAAGCGACGCCGAAGACCGCCGCCAGCCACGGCAGCAAAAATGCCGCGAGGCCAAGCGGGCAAAAGGTGGCGTAGGCCAGATAAGCGCCGACCTTGCCGATCCAGTTGTGAATTTCCCGGTTCGGCGGAATGCGGACCAAGGCGAGATCGTAGCGGTCAAACGAGAGCTGCGACACCAGCAGCAGCAGCGCCAGCGCGAGCAGCGCGATGCCGATGACATCGTTGAACCCGTTTTTTGAATCGTCGCCTGGCTTTCGTGACATGGGCACAGCGTAACAATTCGCCGCCGCGAGTTCAAAGTTCAAAACGCGGGCCGGTTTGCGCCGGCTTGAAAAATCGGCGCGCGCGGCGGATGAAATTTTTCTTCGGCTTTGAAATGAATCTGGATTCGGTCGCCGGAATTGGCATATTCCCCCGCGCTCGACCCTTGTTTATGTCAGCCAAAAATAAAAAAGATTTGAACCAGACCGAATTGCCCATCGAAGGCGTGCCGCCGAAAACGACCGAGGCCAAAAAAAACGCCGTTGGCAACGGCGCAGATCACGTCGTCGCCGAAACGGTCGAGACGCCCATCGTCCACAAGCCGTTTGATCCGAAGAAACTCGAAGCCGGTTTGCACACGCGAGTGGATCGCGGCTTTCTCGATTACGCCAGCTACGTCATTCGCGACCGCGCGATTCCGAATCTCGCGGACGGTTTGAAGCCGGTGCAGCGGCGCATTCTTTGGGCGTTGCACGAAAAAGATGACGGGCGCTTCATCAAGGTCGCCAATGTCGTCGGCCACACGATGCAATATCATCCGCACGGCGACGCGTCCATCGGCGACGCGTTGGTAGTGCTGGCGAACAAGCGTTATCTCATCGAGGGCCAGGGAAATTTCGGCAACATTTTCACCGGTGATCCGGCGGCAGCTTCGCGTTACATCGAGTGCCGGCTGACGGAGCTGGCGCGCATGGAAGTTTTCAATGACTCCATCACCGATTTTATTCCGAGCTATGATGGTCGAAACAAGGAGCCGGTGACGCTGCCGTGCAAATTGCCACTCAACCTCATGCTGGGCATGGAAGGCATCGCGGTCGGCTTGAGCGCGCGGATTTTGCCGCATAATTTTCCGGAATTGCTTGAAGCACAAATCGCGATTCTGAAAAAACAGCCATTCAAATGTCTGCCGGATTTTACGACCGGCGGCTTGATGGACGCGCGCGATTATCAGGACGGCAAAGGCTCGGTGAAAGTCCGCGCCCGCATCAAGACCAAGGACGAAGCGACCGTCCTCATCACGGAAATTCCGCCGACGACCACGACGGAATCGCTCATCGCCTCCATCGAGGACGCAGTGCACAAAGGAAAATTAAAAGTCAAATCCATCAACGATTTCACGTCCGAAACGGTGGAGATTGAAATCCGCTGTCCCGCCGGCGTGGACGCGGAAAAACTGGTGGATGCGCTTTACGCGTTCACCGATTGCGAAGTCACCACCGCCAGCCGCATCGTCGTCATCAAGAACAACCGGCCGGTGGAGTTGACGGTTTCCGAAATTCTGCGCGAGAACACGGAGCAGTTGGTCGCGATTCTCAAGCGCGAACTGGAATTGCGCGAGCGGCAACTGCTCGACGAACTGCACTATCGCACGCTGGAACGCATTTTCATCGAAGAGCGCATTTACAAGCTGATCGAGAAATGCAAGACGAATGAAGCCGTTTTCGCCAGTGTTTATGAGGGTTTCAAGCCGTTCACAAAACAACTCATCCGCGAGCTTGTGGACGCGGACGTGGAAAAATTGCTGCAAGTTCGCATCCGCCGGATTTCACTTTTCGACATCAACAAGCATCGCGAGGAAATGGAGAAGACGAAAGCGGAGCTGGACGAGACGCGCAAAAATCTGAAAGGCCTGACGAAATACGTCATCGGCCATCTCGAAATGTTGCTGGAAAAATACGGCCCGCAGTATCCGCGCCTCACCACGAAATCCGCGCGGCACGAGGAAGTGGATGTAAAAGCGGTCGCGTTCAAATCGTTCAAGGTCGCGTATGATCGTGAAACCGGCTATGTCGGCTACAAAATTTCCGGCGAGGAGTTCAAGCTGGAATGCACGAAGTTCGACAAAATCCTGCTCGTATTCAAGGACGGCACCTACAAGGTCAGCGAGCTGCCGGAGAAAATGTTTGTCGGGCAGGAATTATTTTTCTGCGGCCTGCCGGAGCGCGACCGCGTGTTCACCTGCGCCTACACGGATCGCAATGCAAGCTATCTGAAGCGCTTCACTTTCGGCGGCACGATTTTGAACAAGGTTTATCTCTGCATCCCCGACAAATCGCGCATCCTGTATTTTGCGCCGGACACGCCGAAGCTACTTTACGTCCGCTACAAGCCCGCGCCGCACCAGAAAATTTCGCAGCAGACCTGCGAGCCGGAACAGGTGGAGGTGAAATCGCCCAAGACGCGCGGGCGGCAGATTTCCATCAAGGATATTTCGTCCGTGACCGCCGAGCCGACGCGCGGCTGGGATGAAAAAGAGACGACGACGAAGATTGTCTTTGCGTGAGGCTTGGGAAACTCAATTCAATAATGTTTTTCCACCCCGGTGCTGATGTAGCCGCTGACCGTTGGTGCGCCGCTCGATTGCGCATCCCGGTTGGTGGCACAACCGGGAACCCCTGCCGAAATGAATATCGTCAGAATGAAAAATAAAAAAATACGGGGTTTCATGAAAAATCGTCTTGGCCGGCTGGCGCGGGTCAGTAGGTTGTGACCGCTTTCAGCGCCAGTTTGGAATTCAAGCAGACATGATGGTAAGCGGCCAGATAACCCAAGCCATCTTCACCGAGGGCATGGAACCACTGCAACCGTTGCGCCGGATCCATTTTCCTGACCAGATGAAAGGGGCAGTCTTCGGGATTGGATCCAGCCACCGGACAAACCTCAAGGAGCGGAAACAAGCCGACCCGCAACTCGGATATTTGCGGCGGACTGATTTCATTTAATGCCTTGGCATTCATTTGAAACACTCCAAATAAAACTTGCCGAGACACCATGCACCCGGTGCCGGCGGCTGTCAAGGTCAGGCGTCGGCCAAAACGCTATTGGAAACACGCGGCCACCGGCTCGCTTTCGGGATTCCACCAGCCGATTTTCTGGATGCGACCCGACGGGGTGAGCGCCAGCACGGTGACCCGGCCCGGCTGCGCCGGAAATCCTGCCAAAGTCGCCGCCGAATCCACCAGCACGATCCGGTGCGGATATTTCCGCATTTTTGGCAGCGCAAAAAATCGCGCCACGGACGGCATCGTGTGGATGTCCATCAGATAGGCTGCGTGGTGCGATTCCAGAAATCCGGCGCCTTGTCCCGCCAGCTTTTGGTTGGCCGCTTTGGCGCTCGCCATCTCGGTGACGACCAGCAGAAACTGGAGTTGGTTGGTGAAAACGAATTCCGTTCCGTGCTGGTCTTTTGCGACAATCGTCGGCACGGCGTCGCCGACTGCCAGTGGCGCGGTGTCGCGCACGACGGCAAAGTTCTGTTTATCGCTTGCGAGCAGAGGCTGGGCGGTCGCCGCTCCCATCGAAAACGCGAGGAAAAGAATTGGAACCAGTTTTTTCATAATGCCGCCACCGGCGCAAAACCGGCAGTCTTGATTGGACAAATTTATTGCCGGAATACTCCCGCGCGGAACCAGTGGCAAGTTATTTCCGCATATTCGGACCGGGCTGGACCTTCTCGTGGTTTTCGCCGCGCGTGAATTTGCTTGCGCCGGCGGAAGGACGGGTGGACTTTCACCGCATGGTCCACGATTTGAAATACGCGCTGTATGTTTTCCTGTGCCTATTGGGAGCGGTGTCCATCCCTTGGTTTCTCGTCCGCACACTCAAACGCAGCGACGCGCCGCTGAAGCTGGCGGTCAAATGGGGCGGCTCGGTGGTGGTCCTGGGAACTTTTATTCCCCTGGCCTTTGCGTGCGGGCCGTTTGGTCCGCTCATTCTCGTGCCGATGGCCTTCATCCTGTCCGTCATGTGGACGCCGCACATCGCGGACCTGGTGTCGCGGCCGCTCACTTCGATTTTTGACGGCGGCAACGAACCGCTGGAGCCAAAGCCGTATTATTCCATCGCGATTTCCAAACGGCAGCGCGGCCAGTTCACCGAGGCGGTGGCGGCGTTGCGGGAACAGCTCGCAAAATTTCCGAACGACTTCGAGGGCGTGCTGCTGCTGGCGAACATCCAAGCCGAAAACATGGCGGACCTGCAAGGCGCGGAAATCACGCTGAACCATTTCTGCGATTCGCCCGGAGCCGCGCCCCGGCAGATGGTCGCGGCGCTGACGCAACTGGCGGACTGGCACCTCAAGCTGGCGCAGGATTCGGACTCCGCCCGCGCGGCGCTCCAGCGAATCATCGAGCGGTTTCCGGAAACGGAATTTGCCCTGCGCGCCGAGCAGCGCCTCGCGCATCTGGGCGGCGTGGAAAAATATTTGATTGCACAGCACGACCGGCAAAATCTCGCCGTGCCGGAAGGGGTCAATAACATTGGCCTGCTCGACTCGACGGAATTTTTAAAGCCGCAGGAAATCGAGCCGGGCAAGCTCGCGGCGGCGTATGTGAAACATCTTGAAACCCATCCGCACGACGCCGAGGTGCGTGAGAAGCTGGCCATGCTTTACGGCAAGGAATTCCAGCGGCTGGACCTGGCGACGATGGAACTGGCGCAGTTGATCAACGAGCCGCGTCACGCGCCGAAACAGGTGGCGCACTGGCTGAACCTGCTGGCGAACTTCCAGGTGGAACTCGGCGCGGACGTGGCGACGGTGCGCGAAACGCTGGAGAAAATCGTGGAGCGTTTTCCCGACCTGCCGGCGGCGGAGATCGTGCGCCGCCGGCTGGCGCGGTTGAACTATGAATTCAAGGGCAAAGAAGGCACGGCCAATGTTAAGCTCGGCGTCTATGAGCAGAACATCGGCTTGAAATACGGTGCGCCGGGCAAGCGGTAGTTCGTATTGAGAAACACGAGCAGCAACGAAATGGGCTGCGGGACGGTCGCCAACCGGGATTTATTTTGGCTTGTAAGTGAAGGTCAGGGTGCCGGCTTGGACATCAACGGACTGGACGATGCCATGAATGTGCTCGTAAACCACTGACGCCTTTTGGGCGTGATGGACGGACGGCGCTGGTGTGACGCTGGGATTATGGGGTTTATGCGGCACGCCATCAGAAATATGATGGGCCACCAAGGCTCCATTTTCCTGATCGTAGGCGATGCTGACATGATCTCCAATTTTCAGGTCGAGCAGGGTTGCCGACCGATTAACACCCACCGCAATTTTGGCTGTGCTGGCCACTTGGAAAACCGCCGTCCGCACCGCTGCCGTCCGCGCCACGGCAACCCGCCGGTATCTGGCTGCCTCCGTCGGCAGAACAATTGCCATGACCAGAGTCGCGACGAGCAGAGTCAGTTGCCAGCGGAAATTCAATGTTTTCATAATGTGGTGAAGAGACAGTAACACCTTTGGACGGCAAATACAAATGAGCGGTTACAACCGGGTAAAAATCCCCGGCAATTTGTTCCACATCCAGTCCTCCACAACAGCCGGGATGGAATCAGTTTCACCAAACGCTTGGCTTCCTTTATTGATTTGAAGGCCGCCGAATCATTGCGTCCGCAGGCGGTAAAATCGCTGCGGGAAGTTCGTCGCCTGTGCATCATTGAAGTTCAACACACCATTGGTGTCGGCCGTGTTGGTAGCCAGCGGCAGCCAAACCATCGGCGACATCAGGTTGGTGGCCCCCAGCAGCACGCAGGTTTCACCTGCCGACCCCGTGACGCTTAAGCTGAAACCGCCGTTGACCAGCAGACCGACGCTGCCGAACACCGGCACCGCCGGCGGCAGATTGACTGTCAGCGCCGCCACCACGCTTGTCACCGAGCCGTAGTTATTTGTCACCACCACCGTGTAATTCGCCGTGTCGTTGGTCGTCGTGCTGGCGATGCTATAACTATTCACCGTAGCGCCGGCAATGTTCGTCCCATTCTTTCGCCATTGATAGGCCAGCGTCGCGTTGCCCGTCGCCCCAACGCTGAAACTTGCCGGGCTTCCGTAGTTCACCGCCAAGCTCTGCGGCTGGTTGGTAATGGTCGGCAAGACGGCAACAAAAATGACGCCATTGATCGCCAGTTGCGTTGTGTCCCAAGCAAGGTTGGTCGCCAGCACCGGCAAGGACTTGCTGCTGAAATTCCCGCTGAAGGTGCCGGCGTTCAACAGGTCAAAACTGTCGCCTGCCGCCAGCGCATTGGTGCCAATGTTAGTCACCATCAATGTGCCGCCAGCCGCGAGTGCGCCGGTCACGGAAACCAGGTCATTGCTCAAAACTCCGCCGTTCTTGCTCAACTCCAGCAATGTTTTGGAACCGGAACTCAAGGTCAGACTGCTGCTGAAAAACAAGGTGCCGATGCCGGCATCTCCGGGAGCAAGTGTTCCGCCGCTTGAAACGGTGGTCATGCCATTGACAACGCCTACACCCGCCAGCGTGGCGGTGTTTGCCACCGACACGGTATTAGTGCCGAGTGAACCATCCACCTGCAAGGTGCCGGCACTAATAGTCGTCGTGCCGGTATTAGTCCACGCGCCGCTGATGGCCATGATGCCCGCGCCACTTTTGGTCAAAGCACCGGAATTATAGGCATAGCCGCTGGCCTGCAAATCTATCGCCGCCGTGCCGCGGGCAATGTTGAAGGTGGCCCCACTGACAAAATTAACCGTGATGCCTATGACTGACGGGCTGGCTGAAGCCAGGCTGGTATAAGTGCCGCCCGTGGTGCGAATCTCACCAGCACCAGTTACCACGCCCGCCGTCAGGGTCAGGCCGCTGACATAATTCTCGTGGTCGAATTGGAGCGTTCCACCGCCGGTCAAAGTGGCCGCGTAACCGCCGGAGCCATAGCCGAAACCGTGGGCGACGGAGAACTCCGCCACCGCGCCGTTACTCACGGTAAGCGTGCCGGAGCCAATGCTGCGATTGGCATACCAGCCGCCGCCGGTGGCCACAAGCCTGCCACCATTGACCGTGATTGCGCCGGTGTTGGTATTGCCGGCGGTAAGGGTGATTGTCCCCGGCCCCGACTTGGCTAATTGGCCGCTACCTTTGAGGTAAGCATCAATCGTCGCCGAATTGTTGGCCATTATAGTGGTGGTGCCGGAAAGAACCAGGTGACTGGTGCCATTGGCGCTGCTGGCAAGGTCATAGTTGCCGCCATTGTTGGCGTTGAACAAAACGCCGGAAGGCGTAACATCATTGGTAATCACCGCCGTGCAATTGGTGGCTGTGCCCGCGCCAAGAACGGCCAAGTTATTGTCTGTCCAAACGATGTTCGCCAAGCCGTTCCACCATGTCGTGGAACTGCCGCCCCAATTTCCATTGCCATCCAGCCCGCCGGTGGGCGAACTCCCGGCGTCCCACTCCAGCGCGCCACCAGTCGAAAGGGTCGTTACACAACTTGAAGCGCTGGCGGCAGAGCTGCCATAACTATTGGATGAAACCACCGAGTAACAGTAGTTGGAGCCGGCCACCAACCCAATGTTAAGGTAGTTGGTCCCGGTCAAAGTGGCGATGGCTGTGCCATTGCGAATCAAAATGTAACTCGCGGCATAAGCGGCGGCAGGCCATGTTATGCTTGTCAAGTTAGTCGCCAAAGCCGTTGCGGTCACGCTGGCCGGCGCGATGGGAATCGGGTTGACGGTGATGAACGCCGGCGGGGAACCTAAGTTGTTGGTCGTATCATAGACTAACTGTGCAAACACGGTGTAAGTGCCGACGAGAACATTTGTCCAAGTAAGATTGTAAGGCGCATTGCTCGAAACTCCCAACAAACCCGCGCTGTTGTAAAATTGAACATAGTTGATCGTGTGTCCGTTGGTGCCGACACTGGCGCTCAAGTTGATGTTCGCCGGCACGGCAAATCCTGTGCCGCTGGCCGGACTGGTCAGGCTAACGACCGGTGGTATTGGTTGCTGCGCCGCCGCCAGTATCTGGTTGATTTGTGTTGGTGTCAGCGTGCGGTTGTAAATGGCGATTTCATCGAGCGTGCCGTTGATCCGACGCGTGGAACTGTTCGGGTCGTAGCCAAAATAAAAAGTCCCGTTGAAGATCCGCCCGCTGTTGGTCACGTTATTCGTCGCCGACTTCAGCACGGAATTGGTGGCCAGATAGACGATGGCGCGAGTCGGCTCGATTGTCATTGCGACATACGCCCATACGCCGTTGGTCGGCAGATTCAGGCCGGTGGACCAGTTATAATCGCCGCCGTTGTCGTTCCAACTGTAGCGCAACTCGACGTTGCTGCCGTTGTTGACCGCCATCATGCCCGTGCCGTGTCCGCTGCTGCGGCTGAAGACGAGTCCGGCCGACGAAGTCTGCGCGCCGTTGCACTTCACCCAGCCGGTGATGGTGAAATTCGTGGTGTTGAAAGTAATTCCCGGAATGGCTACATCCGCGTCCGTGCCGTTAAATTGCGCGCCGACGTTGCCGCTCTCGAAGCCGGTGAACGGCAGGTTGGTCATACCGGGAACACCGAAAACAATGCCGCCTTCGCCGGTGCCGTTATAGTTGCCCATCGCATCATAAGCCGTCGGGCCGGCGGTTTCATTCAAGCGCCAGTAACCGTTGGGATTGTTCGAGAGAATTTGCGCCGTGGCCGGCGGCGGAGTCAGCACGGTCAATGTCGCCGTTGCGGTCGCCGTGCCGTTGGAGTTATTCAATACCATGGTGTAAAGCCCGGAAGCCGATGGCCGCACATTAGTCAGGCTCAAGGTTGAGTTAGTCGCGCCAGGTAGATTCGAGTTGTTATATTGCCATTGATAAGTGAACGGCGCGTTGCCGCTCGGCATGGCGGTAAGGGAGGCAGTTTGTCCGGCATAGACCGTTGCCGCCTGCGGGTTGACGGTGACACCCGGCGGTCCGAGTAAGTTGCCGGTCAGGCTCAAGTTATTGAAGCTCGCCCACGGAATATTGGGATTGGACGACGGCGTGGCGTAAGTAAAGAAACCGGCATAAAGGTTCGAGCCAAAGTCCGCCAGCGTGTTGGTGAACACCGCCGTCCAAGTGACGCCATCCGAAGAAACCGAGCTGGTGAAGGTGTTATTCGTGCGCTGAATCTTAAACCAAGTCTGGCTGCCGAGACTGCTTGAAGCGTAGCCGCCGCCGCCGTTGACCATCGTTTCATCCTGATAATACGCGCCGCCGCCCACTTCGCCAAAAACGGCGGTGAACGGTGCGGTGGTGGTTTGACCCCACGGATAGCCGGGCGTCATGTTGGTGCTGCCGCGTAAAATAATTCCCGCTTCCCAGCCGGAACTCGGCGTGGAGCCGTCCGGTGCCGCCGCCGTGCTGGGCAGTCCCGCCAGATGCGCAATCAAGGTGCAATTGCCGCTGACCTGCCGGGTAAGCAGATTCATGCCGTCACCAATCAGCGAGTAAGTGCCGCCGGCGATGCTCGCGCCGTTCGGATCGTTGTGGTAAAAGATTTGCCCGAACTGCCAGGGCGCCAGCGTCATGTTGGTGGTGGTCACCAGGTTCGCCGTCGAGTCAATGATGTTCGTGCCGTTGTAAAATGCGCGGGCACGGACGGGATTGTTATTGTTGTTCCAAAAAAAGGAATTGACGCTGTAAGGCGCGCTGGCGTCCTGCGCCCAATAGTTATTGCCAACATAGAACTGGATGCTGTTGATGGTGTTGCCATTGGCGGTTACGGACGCGCTCAAAGGCACGCTGGCACCGGAAATAGTTGAACCACTGGCGGGCGTGGTAATGCTGACCGCCGGCTCGCTGCCCGGCACGCGAAAAAATGCGCTGTCCGGCACGCTGGTCTTCGTGATGCCCGGTCCTTCATACGAAAGCGCCAGGGTGTCGAAATAGTCACTGAACAGCGCCGTGGGCTGCGTGTCGCAAAAATACTGGAGGTTGACCGTGTGATAGCCGGCCTGCAAACCCGCCCAACCGCTCAAGTCCGATGGACTATGTTCACCGTCCCAGTTCACGATCAGTTGTCCGTCCACAAACAGTTTGCTGCCGGCATCGGAGTTCAGCGTGAAGGTGTAAAGTCCGCTCGTTGGAACGTTGATATAGCCGGTGTAATTGAACGCATAGCCATCACGGCGGCGCCGCGTCGAAAGATCCGGATTGTTGGCGGCGCCATTATACACCGGCGTCAGCGAGGCGAAGTTAGGCATGGCGGACCAGTTAGTTCCGCTGCCGGCACCGTAGATGTTGCTGGCGGACTCATAATAGGAGTAACTTAAGCCGTTCACCACGCCGGAGACGCTGGTGGACGCCAGCAGGCTGGCATTAGTCGGGGTCAGACTGATGGGCGCGTTGGTCTGGTTGAATATGTCAATAATGGTCAGTTGCGGATAGGCCGTGGCAATGCCGGGAATGTTCAACAGTTTCTGCCGCGCTTCGGGCGCGATGTCAAACGATGTCACGGCCAGCGTGCCGGTGTAACTGGCGTTGGTATAAACATTGATTTGATAGGCGAACTGCGGCGAACTGGTCGCGGGAATCTGCCATTGCACGAGCAGTTGCGTGCCGGTCACGGTCGCCCCGAAGTTAGTAACAATGATTGGATCAAACGTTGGCACCGCCGGCTGCGCCGTCATGGTATAAGTGGGCGAGGTCATTTGATTGGTGATGGCACCGACATAGCTGGTGTTGGCGGCGGAACACGTCTCATAATAAACGGCGGCATTGGTGCCATCCACGCTGTTGGTCAGCAGGCCCACATTTTCATTACCGCCGCCGTGGTCGAAGACGTAGAATTGGTTGGCGATATTCCAAGCGCCATTCTTGTGATAGTAACAGTTGCGATAGTCGGTCCGCTGCGGCTGGGTGCCGCCGGTGGCGTCCTCCTGAAATCCCATCAGTCCGTCAATGCCCGTGACGGTGAACGGCAGTTGCACGGTGGTCATGTGATACCAGGTGCCCGTCACGGGGTCGCGCAGCCAGGTGCCGGCGTAACCCAGATGCGGCGTGCCGCTCACCGGCTGCCAGGTGCGGAACGCCATCCGATACCAGACGTTGGTCTGCCACAGCGACCAGAGTCCCGGCGACCGGAAGATGGTGCCTTCGCCGATGGTCGGTTCCGAATAAGTGCTCGGACTGGTATAGCTGGAACTGATGGTGTCGCTGATGTTGACGGGATTGCTCAACGGCCAGAAGCTGAAGTTGACCGTCTGCTGGGTTCCCACCGGATTGGGCGAACCGGCGGCGGGCAGCGCGAGTCCGCTGTAAAAATAACCGCTCGTGCCCTCGGTGCTGGTCCAGTCGTCGCTCAACCAGGTGTTGTAATAGGAATTATTCCAATACGGCCAGCGCACTTCCTGCACGATGCCGTCGGAGCCGCTCTGGACGTTACTGAAGTAGTGATACTCGGCCTGCGCCGGGATGGCGAAGCCGCAGATGGCAACCAGCAAGCCAGGCAGAAAAAAGGATTTTGTCATGATAAGGACGCGCCCACATTGGTGGTTGGTGCGTCAATGTGGTTTAAGGTAACAGATGTCCTGGCATTTGTTATCCCACATTAGGGGGAGTGGTTTTTGCGGGAACAACTCGGGCCGATGGCCGGTCCTGTCGGCCACCGGAATCCGGCGGAAAACTGGAACCGGGGTCTCTGCGGATTTTTTATTGCGCGCTGATTTTGACCAAGTGCGTCACCGGCACAAAGGCGGATTGCACCGCCGCCGCCAGCGTGGCGTGTTCCTGTTCCGTCTCATTCACAATCTGCTCGGTGTGGGCGGTGATTGCTTCCATCGTCCGGCTGCGCGAGTCGGTGTGGCGAAACAACTCCTTCATTTCCCTGGTTTCAAAAGCCTGTTTGGCCGCGACCGCCGCGTCCACCTTGGCGAAGGCCGCGGTGAACGGATTGGCGGGAAACTCGGCGGCGAGATTGATGCCGTGGGCCAGTTGCTCGGCGGTGAAAACGTTGCTGTCCTCGCCCCAGGAAATTTGATAGCGCGCCGCTTTGCCATTTTTAACCACGAGCATCAGCCGGTTTAATTTTTGGTTGAACGGCACCAGCGTCTGGCCGGAGCGAATGCTGTTTTCCGACTCGACGCCATCCTGGCCGCAGACCGGAAAATTGGCGGCGGCCTGGCCGGCCGGCGCACAGGCGCAAAATGGATAGCGGCGGCTTTCAATCGCATATTCACCGGCCTTGGCTGAAATGACTTTGTGCCCGGCGGAAACTTTGATTTTGTCCCGCTTCAAATCCACCGTGAACGTCCCGATGTCGCCGTCCAGACCCAGCGCCGTCAGAAAAGCGTAAGCCATCAGCGTGTGCCCGGCCCAAAGCGGATGCACGCCGTCGTTGCCGGGAACGGCATAGTTGGTGCCGTAGCTCTGCTTGCCGGCAAAATCAGCGGTCAACATCGGCCAGAAAACGTCGGCAAAACGGACTTTTTCTTTGGCGGCAATTGCCACGTCGAAGTTGCGCAGGCGGCAGAGGTTCAAATTCAAATCTTCCACCGTGCCGGTGGCGGCTTTCACCCAGGCGGGCATTTTGCTCACCGGGCCGGACGAACCGAGCACCACGCGGACGCCATGCGCCTTGAACGCCTCGACCATCTGCACCGAACTGGTTTCATAAGTCTGGCCGATGCGGTCTTCGTAAGGCCGATACTCGTGATCGTTCATGCCGTAACACGTCGTGGCCACGGTGGGATTGAAACGCAGGCAGTCATTGGTCATGCGCGTCAGGAAACCCGGCGCCCGCTCGCCGCTCCAGCCATACTGGCGCACGGTCACTTTCAACTGCGGCACGCACATCGTCAGATAATCCTCCATCAGCCGGGAATACATTTTCTGCTCGGTGATGGAATCGCCGCAGATCGCCAGCCGGTCGCCCGGCTTCAGCCCCAGTCCGGCGATGGCGGGCGCTTTGACGGGCTGAAATTTTTCAAAAAAGGCGGCATCCGGTTTCGGCTCCAGCGCCGGCGACGCCAGCAGGGCCAGGTTGATCAGTCCAAACAGGGAGATGAGATTTTTGCGCATGGGTGCGAATGTTTTTGAAAAGGTTGTTGGTGGTTGAGCCGCGATTTTATGAAACCGCCGGCAGCCAGACAAACTAAACTTTGGCGACCACGCGCCGGCATCGCCGGGCCGGCGGTGGCTGCCATTGAATCTTGCCGTCACGCCGGCGATTGGGTTAAAGTTTTTCCATCAACACGACTGGACCAGCTCATGGCGCAAAAATCAGGCACGGCTTGATGTCGCGATTCGTCCGTCAAATCTGCATCTGAATACAAAATGAAATTTGGCCTCAACACATTTCTCTTCACCTCGCCGTTCAACAACCGCAGCGTCCGGCTGTTTCCGCAATTCAAGGCGTGGGGCTTTGACGGCGTGGAAATCGCGGTGGAAAATCCGGCGGACATTGATCCGGCTTTCGTGAAGGCGCAGTTGGACCGGCACGGGCTGGTTTGCACTTCGGTCTGCGCCTGTTTTCCGCCGAGCCGCGATTTGCGCGGCACGCCGGCGCAACAGCGGGCGACGATTATTTACCTGAAACGACTCGTGGATTTCGCGGGCATTCTCGGCACGGACATCGTCATGGGGCCGCTTTATTCCGCGACCGGCCGGGCGGCAGCGGTGCCGGCGGCGGAATACCGGCGGCAATGGCGGACCGTCCGGGCGCATCTCAAAACGATTTGTGACTACGCCGAGGCGCAGGGCAAAATTATTTGCCTGGAACCGTTGAACCGGTTCGAGACGGATTTTTTGAACACCGTGGACCAGGGTTTGCAGATGATCAACGAAGTGAAAAGTCCGGCGCTGAAATTATTGCTCGACACGTTCCACATGAACATCGAGGAAAAAAATCCAGCGGACGCCATCCGCCGCGCGGGCCGGCACGTCGGCCACATTCACGCCAGCGCGAGCGATCGCGGCACGCCGGGCAACGACCATGTGGACTGGCCCGGTGTGGCACAGGCGTTGAAAGACATCGGCTATTCCGGCGCGGTGGTCATCGAATCATTCACGCAGGACGTGAAGGTGATTGCGCGGGCGGCGGCGATCTGGCGGAAAATTGAACCGCACCGTGATGACATCGCCAGCCAAGGTCTCGTGTTCCTGAAAAAAACTTTCAAATAAAACCTGTAATCTGACCGCACATTTTGCGTCCAAAAAGAAAGACAACCAATTTATGAAAACATTCGCCACATTACTTCTGCTGTCCCTGATTGCGTTCGCTCCGGCCAGCGGGCGGGCCGAGGACAAGCGCATTGTCATGATTGCCGGCAAGCCGAGCCACGGCCCGGGCGAACACGAATTCCGCGCCGGGCTGCTGCTGTTTCAAAAATGCCTCGCGGGCTTTCCCGGCATCAAAGTGGAAGTCTATACCAACGGCTGGCCCGCCGATGACGCGGTGCTGCAAGGCGCGGCGGCCGTGGTGATTTACAGCGACGGCGGGGCCGGACATCCGGCCTTGCAGAACGACCGCTTGCAGCAGCTCGGCGCATTGATGAAGCAGGGCGTCGGCATGGCGTGCCTCCATTACGCGGTCGAGCCGACGATTGAAAAAGGGCAGCAGGAATTTCTCGACTGGATCGGCGGCTGTTTTGAAATCAACCGCTCGGTGAATCCAATCTGGTCGGCGGATTTCAAAACCCTGCCGGACCATCCCATCGCGCGCGGGCTGAAACCGTTCAGCATGAAAGATGAATGGTATTTCAACATGCGTTTCCGCGACGGCATGACGGGCGTGAAGGTGATTCTCACCGCCGTGCCGCCGCCGTCAACCATGAGCCGCGCCGACGGCCCGCACGAGGGCAATCCCGGCGTGCGCGCGGCGGTTGAAAAAGGTGAATCGCAGGCCGTCGCGTGGGCGAGCGAACGGCCCGATGGCGGCCGCGGCTTCGGTTTCACCGGCGGCCATTACCATCGCAACTGGGGCGACGACAATTTCCGCAAGGTGGCGCTGAATGGAATTCTCTGGGTGGCGAAAGTCGAAGTGCCGCCGGACGGCGTGCCATCCACCGTCACCGCCGCCGACCTCGAACAGAACCTCGACCTTAAAGGCGGCAAGAAAAAAGCGGCACCCGCGCCGGTGACCTCTCCAGCAGCCAAGTGACAATGCGTGTGGTGAGTTGCCGCTGTTTTTTTGGACTGCGGCGGCAAGCGGAGCGCGACGCCGCTTTGTTTATGGAGAACTCGTTGATTATCCGAAACCGTCGTTACATACACCGCCAAGTTTTTTCAAATATAACTTGACTTGCCTTTGCCATTCCATTTATGTCCTTTGCTTAACGGCATGGAAAATTCACAACAGGAAGTGAATCTTGTCAACCGCGCAACCGCGCAACCGCGCAACCGCGCAACCGCGCAATAGAGCGGGCTACCCTTTTGCCGCAAACCGGCTTTCTTCTGGCGCTGCCGGATTCTTCACGACGATTGCCCCGAACTTTCCGCCAGTGCCCCGGTTTTGACAACGACTGCCCCGGCTCCGCAAACTGCCGCCCGGTTTTCAAAAGCCGCTGCCCCGCAACCAAAACCTCCTGCGCCGCCCGGGGCAACCGTTGTCCCGACAATATCAGTCGTTGCCCCGGGCGTAAAAGCGGCTGCCCCGGAAATATGAACCGTTGCCCCGACGGTTTTCGGCTTTGCCCCGAAAATCAGGCTCCTGCTCCGTTTTTGAAAACCGTTGCCCCGATTTATCGGACGCCGCGCCTGTTTCAAAACCTATTGCCGCCAAGCAATTTGCATGATTTGGTAGGGACGGCGCGCTGCGCCGTCCGGTCATCGCAGCGCGATGACCCTACCCCCACTTTCAACCTGCAACCTGCAACCAATAACTAAAATATGAACACCAAACGCCTGCATACTCCCGTTCCCATCATCACGCACAACGGCGGACTCATCATCGCCGCCGCCAAAGACCATTCGGAAATCGCCACGCGCCTGACCGCCGCCGCTATCGCGGCTGCCGATGCGCTCTGCCAGAAACTTTCCGGCGACGTCACCACCCAGAAAGGCGCCAAAGGCGAACTCGGCAATTTGACCGCCGCGCAGACCCAAAATCTAAACACGCTGCACCAGTGCATGGCGGCAGCGGCCAAGACCGCGAAGCTGGCCTTTTTCGGCCAGACAGTGAAGCTCCATGCCGAGTTTCAAACCGGCGCGCATGATGCCAATGACCTCGGCTCGTATCTCGGCCGGGTGGACATCGTGCTCGGATCGGTCAATAATGCCGCGAACCTGGCCGCGCTCAAACTCAAAGGCTGGACGGATGCCGAGACCACCGCCTTCCAGAGCGCCCGCGATGCTTTTGGCCCGGCGGAACAATACCGGGTCAAATCCATCAGCGGCGCGATAGACACCACCACGCAAAAGAACGCCGACGCCGCCACGCTTTACGAAAACATTCTGACCATTCAAAACGCCGCCGATTTGCAATGGCCCGCCAGCGACCCGGCCAACGCCGGCGTGCGCGGCGAATTTCTGCTCGGCATTTTCCCGCCCGACCATGGCGGCAACCACACCCCGCCGCCGACTCCGCCGACCACGACTCCGAACCCGCCAGTTGCATAAACCATTATGAAAAACATTCTTCAACTTTTCTCCATTGCCGCCTTTGCTTCGCTGATGTCCGGTTGCATTGTTATACCTGCGAACTCACCGGGCTATTCGCAACGATCGTATGGCCAGCCCTATGCGTCCCCCCCAATGGGCAAGCCCTATGGTCAACCGACCGCACCTCCCAATGCGGCTCCTCCCGCAGCCGACGAATTGGATTTTGGTTATTACCAAACCCAACTGGGACCTTATGGCGATTGGGTTGACATCCCCGACAATGGCCAATGCTGGGTTCCGACCGAAGTTAAAGTCAATCCCGCTTGGCGCCCTTACATGGACAATGGAAAATGGGATTACACCGATCAAGGCTGGTTTTGGACTTCCGAATATCCGTGGGGGGAAATTGTTTTCCATTACGGGCGATGGATCAGCCATCCCCAATATCATTGGGCTTGGGTGCCGGGATTTGACTGGGCTCCCGCCTGGGTGGCCTGGCGCGATGATCAATCGGATGGTGCCGTGGCCTGGGCTCCCTTGCCACCCGCTGCCCAATTCCAAGCTGGTGTCGGACTGGAATATGACGGCCAGCCGGCGGATACGGCCAATGTTGACTTTGGGCTTGCACCTGCAGATTTCGTTTTTGTCGGCTCTGATCATTTTGGGGATTCTAATCTGCGGTCTGTGGTGATTGCACCGGAACAAGTGCCATTATTTTATGCACACAGTGTTGTGCAAAACAATTATGCCGTTGTTGGTGACAAAGTTTTTGTAGGAGCTTTGGGAAGCTCTCGTATGGCGAGTCTGACCCACCACCCTTTAAGAATGTTGTCAGTGCAGTCTCTCAAAGCCAATCAAGAGCGGCAGAACGCAGACAGAAGGCATATACAGAACCCCAGCATTCCAAAGGAGACAAAGAGCGAGCACCAAATTCGCAAAATTCAAGAATGGCACGGTCCCGGCGGTTCCCCTCATCAGACGGGCGGTCCCGGCGGTCCCCCTCACCAGGCGGGCGGTCCCGGCGGTCCCTTTATTCAGAAAGGCGGTGGTAACGGTCAACAAACCCCGCCACAAAAAGGCACCACGCCTAAACAACCTCAAAAAAGCAGCCCACAACCCGCCAAGAAAGACAATAACAAGAACTGACCGTTTATCATGCGCGATCTTTTGATAACGGCGTGGGTGTGCGTCAAGCAGATGTTTCTGCATGTGGACGGCATAGTTATTTCTTGCGGTGTTCCGCTTGCTTCAGGAAAAACTATGCCGCCATGACCAAGCTGCTTATCGCATACAGTCTGGCGCAGGCTCTTACTGACAGGGCGTTTGTTACCTTTGGCCTGCTCAAAGCGCTGCTGCTGGCTGCATTTACCTGGTGGTTGTGTGGCTACAGCATGTGGTTATGGAATCGCCGCTTTCAAATGCGGATAATGCACCATCTGTTTTGCGCCTTCGCGGCGTTTGTGACCTTGATAACCATCTTTTTTTACCAATGTCTCGGCGAACTAAAGAATCATGCACTGGCGGACTTGAAAAACTGGCAACAAGAATACCTTGGGGACGGCGATTTTGGCTGGAAGACTTTTCTTCAAACGTATGACAACCTGCAAGCGCTTTATCAAAAGAACGGCTGGCAATGGGATTCCCAAAAATATCCCCAGCCTCCCCGCCAAATGCCGCCTGACACTCGCAAGTATGTGCTGCCGTTGGATCGTGATGAGGCTCGTGAAGCCAGTTTGAAAATATACTGCGACCGGGCAATTGACAATTTAAGCTTGAATCAGCCGCTCCTAAGCCAGATTCTATGGAAAAACTCCCAGATTGACATGCAACCGTTGCGCGAAGATTTGGCTGATTTTCAACAAGGCAATCCCAACGGCATTTATGACTTGGCCACAGGCTCTTTACGCATCGCCGGCGAACTGTGTCTGGAAAAGCTCAAACAAGGAGTAGTGAATCAGGTTTTTTACCTGCGCCTTGCAATGATCGGGTTGTTTTTACTGGCTCAATTTCTTGCATTCGGACTGGCGAGTTGCGCAGCTTATTCTGATATTAAAATAAAAATCTAATAATATGAACAATAACCACATCATAATTGGTCTCGGAGGAACAGGTGGCAAAATTATCCGTGCCTTTAGAAGAATACTTTGGGAAGAGTGCCGCAATTTAGAGGCGCGTTTCAAAGATGAACAAACTGGCGTCTTGTCCGAACCCGTAGCAAACATTGCTTACCTCTACGCTGACTCAAACCAGGCCGATCTTGAAGGGGCTGATGGCCAATGGGAAATCTTTGGCGAGTCACTCAACCCATATTTCCCAAATAAACTTCACAAGCCGGAGTTAGTGACATAGAATAAAGCCGCATAAACAAAGGGTTTCCTCTATGTCCAACCAAGAAAAAACGGAAAATCC
>Ga0182030_10007552_pt1 | contig 22676 bp, 25 predicted proteins | sample 812S3MmetaG_FD_121299 | JGI IMG/M metagenome (GOLD analysis project Ga0182030, IMG submission 121299) | Permafrost microbial communities from Stordalen Mire, Sweden - 812S3M metaG (Illumina Assembly) | ecosystem: Environmental > Terrestrial > Soil > Wetlands > Permafrost | place: Sweden...
ATAGGACTTCTTGATCAAAGGTATTATCGGTTGCGTTTACAATAGCCATAATAAAATCTCCTCTTCTATCTCTAGAATACTCTTAAATGAGTCAATTCGCAAGAAATCTGGTGATCTTGTAGAGCAATAAGGTTTATTGTTTGTCGTTCGGTTTTTATGATAATCTTGCAGTCATAAATCTAAAAAAAGGAGTTTTTTCCGTGTGGTATCACATCCAAACTGAGATTCATATTGATAAGGACCCTAAGTCAGTGTGGAAAGCCTTAATGGATTTTTCTAGCTATCCCAAGTGGAACCCTTTCATTACAAGTATAAAGCAAGTCAGTGATCAGCAGCTGGTGGCGGTCATGCGCTCCGGAAATTCAGATATGACCTTCAAACCACGTATTTTAAAAATGGAGTCCCAGAAAGAGTTTCGCTGGCTAGGTAAGCTGGGCGGAATTGGTGGTCTTTTTACCGGTGAACATTATTTCCTGCTGTCGCCAGAACGAGGGGGGACTCTATTCCGTCAGGGAGAGAAGTTCTCAGGCATCTTAGCATGGATACTTCTGCCCTTCATGAAGAAGGACATTCAGGCGAATTTTGTTCGGTTTAATGAGGCATTGAAGGCTCTGGTTGAAGGGGAATAAAAAGGCTCGTATGCAAAACGGGTGGGTTGGATGTAATCTTCTACCCCTCGCCGCCGTCATCCTTCTCTCCCGCCCGCTTCGCGGTCGTCCGTTCAGGATGACGGGGGCGGGAGTATTCGTTTTGCTAACTATCCTCACTCGGGTTCGACTTAGCATACCGATTCCCCACCTGTTTTACATAAGAGCCAATAAAAAACCCCGGATAGAGAGACTCTATCCGAGGCTTCTTTTAGCGGCTAGCTAAATTACTTTGCAGCCTTAGAAGAAGCAGACTTTGAAGCATCTTCAGAAGAAGGAGTAGCTTCGCTCTCTTCAGCAGAAGGAGTCTGAGCTTGCTCAGTTGAAGTTGCAGTTTGGTCCTTGCTTGGAGTTGCAGCAAATGCTGGTGCAGTCATAGCCAAAGCCAAAGCGAAAAGGGAAATATACTTAGTCATAGTTAACTCCGTTAGTTGATAATCAAACATTTGATCGTAAACAGAAATAGATGTTCTTCCATGCCGTGTCAATAGCTTATTTCGGTAAGATATTGAAAATTTGTTGGTTTTCTACCCTATGCGGGTGAGCTTCATGACGTTGCTGTTTTCTCGGGCATCAGAGTATTCAATGGGTTGGGACTCGCCGGTAATATGGTCCAAAAATGCCGCTATTTTCCGCACATTCTTTTTGTGTTCTGAATAAATGTAGTAGATATCGACCACGGGTCCTTTTAATTCAGGGAGGACTTCGACGAGCTCTACGCCTTCGACTGCGGGATATCCTTTGCCTAGCTCGACGATGCCCAAGCCCAATTGAGCGGCTTTCAGGATACAGGGTGCGGAGTTGAATTCCAGGAAGGGCTCCCTCAAGGAACCTCCTTTATGTCCAACTTTGAGAATCCAGTTCATGTCATCCAACGGATTTCTTGAGCCGGAGTTGAAAGAGATCAAGCGGTGGTTGTCTAAGTCCTCGGCATCTTTCGGCATACCAAATTTGTCGAGATAGTCTTGGCTTGCATGAAGCCGCATGCCAAAGCTGGTAACGTAGTGCTGGATAAGTGTGGGTTGAGCGGCTAAATAAGGCTTTATAAGCACATCGGCTACCAAATTGTCATCTTCGTGCAACTGGCCAATTACTTTCAGTCTCATTTCTGGATATTTTTCCAAAAATGTGGGGATGAATTTCATCAACCAAGTGGCCGCGATGGCGGGAGTGGTAACGATCGTTAGCTCGCCCTCCATCTCGTTGTGATCCTCACGGAGAGCTTGCTCTGCATGACGGGATTCAAGAAACATTTTATGGGCGCTGCGGAAAAGGATGTCCCCTTGACGGGTGAGCGTAATGCCGTGTTTGTGACGATTGAACAGTTGAGTATTTAGCCTGTCTTCGAGATTCTTAATGCTGCGACTTAAGGCAGGTTGGCTGATATTCATACGCTCAGCCGCGGTCGTAATCGACTTAGCCGTCGCAACCTGATAAAACAGTCTCAGTTTTTCCCAATCTAACATATCGATTTAAAACATATTTTGCATAACATGGGATTATAGATAACACGAAATTAAAAAATACAAAACCTTTTTTTTGGCAAAAAATGCGCTGCTGACTGTGCAGATCCATGTATTCGAGCAGCGATAACTGACTACTGGAGACCATTTCAAAATCTCATGTCACCTCTCCCCTTGTGGGAGAGGTCCGGAGCGAAGCGTTGGGGGAGGGGTGCAAACAAGCAGTATTTATACACCTCACCTGGCCTTCGGCTGACCTCTCGCACAAGGGGAGAGGTGATTCTAAGCCGCCAAATGAAGTGTTTTGAGATAGTCTCTATTGATCTCCCATACATATGCCAAGTCCGCGGGCGGTTTTGACTAATGTGCCATTCACGTTAACGGCTTCGTATTGTGCGATGGCTTCTTCCAGGGGTACATCTACTACCTGACGGTTGTTCCATGCCACCATGCGGTTGTATTTGTTATTTGCAAGCAGATCTACCGCGTGTACGCCAAGAGCAGCCGCCAGCACGCGGTCAGATGCGTCCGGTTGTCCGCCTCGCTGTACATGGCCGAGGACAGTGCATCTAGTCTCGGCTTCTGTGATGTCGGCGATTTTCTCCATCAGATAGTGACCGATACCTCCGTAACGCTTGCGCCCTTCAGGGTCGACAATAAACGAAGGCTCACCGTTTTCCGTTTTAACGGACTCAGCAACCACTACAAGTGCGAAATTGCGGCCGCGCTCGTTAATCTCTCTGATTTTTTCGGCAATCTTTTTCATGGAATAGGGTATTTCCGGAATTAAGATAATATCCGCGCCGCCCGCAATACCAGCGTTCAGTGCGATGTGACCGGCATCCCGGCCCATGACTTCCAGGATCATCACCCGATCATGACTAGCCGCCGTGGGTTGAAGTCGATCTAAGGCCTCCGTCGCAACTTCAACGGCCGTAGAAAAGCCTATCGAGACCTCCGTGCTGCCTAAGTCATTGTCGATGGTTTTGGGGATGCCGATGAATTTAATGTCACCTTTTTTCATTAATTTATTTAGAATCGCAAGACTTCCATCACCGCCTACGCCGATTATAGCCTCGATGCCTAATTCTTTAATAGCAGCTATAATTTCAGCAGAATGCCCCTCAGGATCGCCCTTATTGGTGGTGCCAAGTATGGTGCCGCCCAGTCGCAACATGTTACCATCAAGCATATCCAAGGTCAGCTTTGTGTATTGCTTTGGATTCTGTAGCAAGCCTTGGGTCCCATAATGCAAACCCAATACTTCCCAGCCATAACCCTCAATGGCCCTGTGTGCTACCGCTCTTATGACAGCGTTCAGTCCCGCGCAGTCGCCGCCACTGGTCAAGATACCAATTCGTTTCTTCATCAATCACAAGCCTTTTGTTAATAGCCATTTTACATCAACATATAAACTACAGGACGGTTTAAGTTGATGCAAGGTGATTAAAATGTTGACCTTTTTATAATTATGGTTCAACATTGGGCGTTATCAAAGTAATAAGCTGGTAGAATGCAATGGCTGACGACAAACAAGTGCTAATGCGGCAACTCGAGAGATTTCGGGCCGAACACCGCGACCTGGATGAGCGCCTTCGACACTTAATGCAGGAGACCATTGTGGATCATCTGGCATTGCAGGACTTAAAAAAGCAGAAGCTTGTTTTGAAAGATCAAATTGTCCAGCTTGAAAACTACCTTTTCCCCGATATCATCGCCTGAGCTGTTCGATCACAATTTAAGATGTGATCGTCTGCGCAGGTATGATGCATCCTCTGACTTTCTCGGTGACATATCGCAATCCAGTCTCATGGACCGCATTGCCTTTATAAAACGTGACTTTTTATCGATTCTTTTGATCGGTCATTACCGCCAGGATTTCGTTGAATCTTTCCCTCCCGGGAGTGTGGTTCATCTTCCCTACCTGAAGGATGATGCTCTGGTGGATCAGTTGGGTCAGCCTCATCAATGGGGTCATTTTGATTTGATTGTGGCGAATCTGAACTTGCATTGGGTCAATGACCTGCCAGGAATGCTCTGGCAGATCCGCAGTTTACTGAAACCCGATGGATTGTTTTTGGGGTCCTTCCTAGGTGGAGAGACTCTGCGCGAGCTCAAAGCAGCTTTTCTCCAAGCAGAGATGGAGCTTTTGGGCGGTTTATCGCCGCGGGTGATACCCATGGTCGATCTGTATTCTGCCTCACAATTACTATTGCGAGCGGATTTTAAGCTACCTGTTGCGGATCGTGACACCATTACGGCGACCTATCCCAGTGTCACGAACCTACTCCACGATTTGCGAAAAGCAGGCCAAACAAACGTAATGCAAGCCAGGCATAAGTCTATGTGCTCACGAAAGCTATTCCAAAGAGTGGAAGCACTCTACACCCAAAACCACAGTCTTCCCGACGTCCAACTGCCCGCAACCTTTGAGATCATCTATCTGACCGGCTGGTCCTACCACGAGAGCCAACAAAAAGCACTCAAGCCAGGATCAGCACAGCTAAGCTTGAAAAGCTATTTGGAGACGAGTCCCTCAAATCAGTAACTATTCTATATATTTCCCTGCCCATTCATTCGCTGCATAGAAGACGATACCAAAAACCCAAACGTAGGAGGGGTTTCGGAATAAAATCTATTGGAATTAGTATTGGGACACTGTTTATGGACAAATCTTGAGATCGGTCCACAGACTGGGTTTCCTTTTTTAAGTGTCCCTGAATCACCTGGTTTTGGGAAAAGCACAAAACAGGGATGGAGATAAGTCTCTTACTCATACAAAGTAAATCAATCAGCCTCAACATCAAGAGCCCATATGATTATAACATAGCTGATCATCCTTAAGAGTGGTTTACTGACCTTCCCAATTAATATCAATATAAAGTGTATTCCCCCACATAGCATAGCCATTCGTAGTGGCTTCAATTCCTTTGATTGTTGAGTATACCGAACCAGTTCCTTTGATTTCAAATGAAATTATTACGGGATGATAACGTAGCATCAAATCTACGAAATCAATATCAGATAATGAGCTTGTAGATAGAGTAAACTTTTTCTTCCCCAGTAAAAAATTGCTTTTATTATACGGGGCGGCTACTAGTTTGTTTTTGAAAGCTATAAACTCCTCTAGTGATGCAGACGCTCTCGATGCAAGAACTAAATTTCTAAACAATGGAAAATTGGCCTGTGCGAAATCTTCAGCCGATACAGCTCTAACCGTAAATGGAAGGCACAGTCTTCTCATTATCCTATCCCATACACCTGGTTTCGTCAAAATCCCATTCAACTTTCTCGAAGCAAGGGAAAGGCGTGATGTTGCCTGTACGATATCTTGATCAGACATTCGATCTAAAATAAGCATGATCAAATCTTGAGATAATTTGTCTAGGGTTAAAATTTCCTCACCATCTCCAATAACTTTCAGTGCTGGTGTTCGCTCTAGCGCATCCTCTTCCATGCTAGCTAAGGGTAGGCTATTATTCTTTGTATCACTCGACTTATCTGAAGACATGAAACCACAGTCTCTGATAAACTCATTTACGAACGTTTGCCTCTGACTTTTTGGCTCCCCACTCATTTGCTTAATAAGTAGGGGTCTATCTATACCTGGATTGTTGTTTGGTTCCACCTTTAGGATCTGCTCTACTTTTTCAATAACATCATCGCGCTCTTGTAGAGGCACCTCACTGACTGACTTAATCAGTGCGTCTGCAAATTCTTGCATTATTCCAAAACGGTAACTCTCGAAAAGTGGGCGTGATCTTAACCAAACATCCATACGATCATGTATTGGTATTTTACTGAGTGCTTTTATGAAGAGTAGAAAGCATCTTTCCAAATGAAAAGAAAATAAGGAATTATGGTAATATTTCCTGCCGTTACATAACAAAAAACTTTCTGGCGACAATAGGATAATTCCCATCGTATCTTGAATATCATATACTGTTAAGTCATCGACCTGTTTAACGATACTTCCAAAGTATGCAGGGAAATGCTTGAAGATTGGCAATGATTTTTCTAAAGTAACATTACGCTCACCTGGTGGAATACCCTTTATTGTTTGAATGATCAATCGTATATAGATTGAAAACGATTCTGATTGTCTCTTAATAAATGGTAATGCGCAGGTTAGCACATTCTCCCGGTCAGAAAAGGGAACAAGACTTAATTCCTCTCTTATATCATCACCAATATATTTCGGTCCAAGCTGTTCAATCATATGCTCAAGCTTCTTCTGAATCTTAGCTTGATCACACTCACTATCATCTCCTGTTGGATTGTCAGTAGTTGGTTGAGTTTGGGCATTATATTGATTTGGTGCTCCAACATTGGCCTGAGCAATGTTGCCTTGCGCGTGCTGCGCGAGCAATCCGTCGTGTCCATCAGGATGTCTGGGCGCACTGGAAAATGCAGGTAAAGCTATGAGAAGGCTTGTGGTAAGCACTATTGATGTATTCTTAAACATTTAATATCCTCTTACAATGAGTTACTAAAAGGCGCTCAATATTACACGAGTGCCTCAGATCTTGTAGACCAAATTTACGGATTGGTCAAATCTACCACTCCTAGATAAAAAAACAACCCGTATAAATACGGTAGTGATTAAAAAGTTGCCCTCACTGATCGCACCTGTGCGCCTAACTAAAATTTACTATAAATGGGATTCTAGCGGTCCCGCAATCATGTCAATCTGGCACTTGACGATGCTTTCCTACTGCAAAAAAGGGAATGTACAAAGGGATCTGGCCTTTGCTAGTATGCCTTAGATTTTTCATCCACAAACAAGGGCCCACTTTAAAATGGAATCAAATAGATATTTCTATGATGACAACTCTGTACGGTACCAACTCGTTAAATCCAACCCGGGGCATATCATCAATAATTGGCTCTTCTTGCCTGGTGGGCCTGGTGTTGACTCAAATTATTTTTTAACATTGATTAATGAGCTTGATGTGATGGGTAATTCCTGGTTAATTGATTTTCCTGCAAACGGAAGCAACATAACAGAACAAATTAAAGCAGATTATGATTTTGAAACCTGGGGTGATTGCTTGATCTCTTCTGTTCAAAAATTCCAAAACCCCATTTATGTTGGTCATTCATTTGGTGGAGAGCTCCCTCTTCTTTTTCCGCAGTTAGAGCAATTATTAAAAGGCTTTGTAATTCTGAATGCAGCGCCATCTTTATGGTGGGAAGAAGCCAGTAAATGCGCTAAAGAAAATAATATTTCAGTATCCACCGAACCAATATCAGAATTTGAAAAAAATCCGAATTCTGATACGCTTGTACCAGCATTATTGGCTTGCGCTCCATATTATTTTCCACAGGAAAGCCTCGAAATAGGAAAAAAATTGCTTGGGAATGTTACCATGAATCATTTTGCGGCAGCTTGGTGGCTTAAGAAGGTTCAGGAAATAAATTACGATGCAAAATGGATACCTAAAAACGTTCCAACTTTAATTGTTGGCGCCAGTCACGACTTTATGACGCCGTATACGCTTTTCGAAAAGGACAAACGATTTCATAGGCCAAACATCTTAATGAAAAAAATACAAAATGCTGGACATTTTCCATGGATTGAACAAATGGCTCTTGTTAAGGATGCTTTCAAAGAATTTGAAAATGCTATAACGTAACAAAATGGGAGGTAAGGCTGTGGGTGTTTCAGATTGTTGCATTTTTGGCTCAAAACATTTTAAAGATCGGTTTGGCGGCAGTTTGTCTCAAACCACCTAATGAGCAATATCTTACAGTTTTTTCTTCCAAGCTAACACATGTGCCTGCTTTGCAGTCGCAAAGAAGAAGTCCTGATCATCATCCGGCCATTCTTTAATGGTCCGCTCTATAACTGCCATTCGTTCTGGGGTGGTCACCCCAGCAGCAATCGCGCGATTTTTCCATTCAATGCCTTTGGAGACCAGTTCCTTCAGCTGAGCTACTGTTCGTTTCTGCTGGCTATAATCGGTTTGTACATTTACAAAGCCCGGTTGCTGATAGAGCGTGCTCAATTTTTCCCCTACGTTATAATCTACGCCCAGCTTGTCTCCTAACGCGACCAATGTATGCGCATACTCCTTAAACACGGGATTATCAGAAGAGCTGTAGATAGTTTTCATGGTGGATTCTTGTGATACAGCCACGCCACCGTCTTTCAGTAAATTCTTTACCACAGCAATTACGGAAGCGGGATTTTTCACATGCATAAGAACCAAGCGCATGTACACAAGATCAGCACCTCCCAGTGGAAGGTCTTTTTGCATTGCAATGTCCCCGTGGATGAAAGTTACGTTGGTCAAACCCTCAGTTGCAATTTTTTCCTTGGCTACCTCAATCTGCGCCTCATTGATATCAATAGCGTAGACGTGTCCTTTTTTACCAACTTTTTGGGCAAGGTAAACGGTCATAGCTCCATTACCGCATCCGATATCCCATACCGTCTGGCCCTCTGATAAGCCAGCCTTTTCCAACTGCCTATAGGCGTCTTCACTCATCATTTTATTTTGCAAATCGAGTCTCTGTGACCCAGCCTTACCTGTGGCGAGAGCATAAGTGTCTTCTTTAGTCTGGTCAGAGGCATGGGCAAAATTGAGAGTTAGCAGGAATGGAAAGAGTAGCATGGCCCACTTTCCTTTGCTCCAAGACCACAGGCCCTCTGCGGCTATATGCTTTTTGATTGTTTCATTCATTTTTAAGCTCCCCTTAAGTCATATATTTTTGAGAAATAAGCTTATTCTTTATATAGGAAGAGACCATTTCATAACGGCCTTTCTAGACAAGATATAAGGCAATATTCTATTTTCGTAAAGGTGTTTATCGAGTTTTGGTCATTTCGTGGCAGTTGTTTAACATGTTTCTGTCAAAAAGTGCTGACCCCAAATTTTGACGATGCTGTCAACAAAATCCTAAAATCACTCTGATCTAGTGGTTAAGGTATCAATCCATCCCAAAACCATGCGATTGTGAAACGAAGCGTTAGTGGCCTCCAACAAAAATAAACTTCCAATAATGACGATGTCTGCTATATTTCGATGGAATCAATCGCTCGAAAGAGATTGTTAAACTAACCCTTGGCAAACAGAGACTATATCAATGAATCCCAATACAAGTTTAGCCTTACAAGAAAACATCCAGCTAGTCCTGGACAGCTTTATTCAGGATGCAACAAAGATTTTTGCAGATGACTTACTTTCGGCAACATTGTTTGGATCAGCATCGCAAGGCGTCTTGAGACCGACATCCGATGTGAATCTAATTTTGGTTCTCAAGCAATTTAAAAGGGAACAGGCCGATCTTATCTCGGACTCAGCCCGTTTGGCCCATGCTCAGATTGGACTGGAAGTTATGTTTATTCTGGATACGGAATTACAGCGAGCGGCCGAATCATTTTCGGTTAAATTCTTGGATATTGAAACAAGACACGCCGTATTGCATGGCAAGGATTATTTCAAGGATTTCAAAATCTCTGCCTCTGCACTTAAACTCAGACTTCGGCAAGTTTTGACTAATTTAATCCTTCGACTCCGGGAACAATACGTTCTGCTCAGCAACAGGGATGAATTACTCTCACACGTCATAGCAGATTCAGCTTCACCGCTTCGATCTGCGGCATTTTCCTTATTAAGGCTCAAAAAGCTTCCGGTCGCGTCGCCTAAAGATGCATTGATCAAAATAATTGAAGACAGCAGCCAATCTTCAGCATGGATGATAACTTTAGCGGATATGTCCCATGCGCGGGAAAACAATCTTCAGGCCTCCAAAATAAATCCTACGTATTTCTCCCTTATAGATATTGCAGAATATCTAATGTTATTGGCGGAGCAGATTGATGAACATATTTAGCCTGAGCGGGCCTAATTTTCTTATATTTTACTCAATCTTATGTGCTTGTGCATACCTGTACGTCAAAATGAGGGTTGTTAATTTTGAGCAATCCTTGCCTATCCCAAAGATTCCTATGAAGGACCCTTATTTAATCGCCTATATGAGGGGAGGTCAAAGAGAGGCCTTAACGCTGGCAACCATTACTTTGGGTAATCGTTCTTTTCTTGAGCACTCAGACGATAACAGGAAATTAAAAACCCGATCTCCTAAGGATATGGATATGGTTAAATATCCTATCGAAAAAGCCATTTTAAATGTATTCAAAAGAAAGGCTGAGGCCGATGAGGTGTTCACCAGAAACTCTAGCAAAAACGCTTGTGATGAGTATAAAAAATACGTGGAGGAGAACAACCTAATCAAAAACGCTTTTATTACTTCAAAACGTTTAAGAATATTGGTCGTCCCTGTTATTGCTGTGACGTTTTTTGCTGTTGTTAAGATGTTTGTTGCCATTTCCCATGGACATACAAACCTGGAGTTTTTGTCGATTCTACTCGGGGCCACATTATATGGCTTCTATACTATATATGCTCAGAAGAGAACCCAAGTTTCTATAAGGGTCTTAAGAGATTTATCATCATTGTTTTCGCCGTTGCACCAACGAATCAATTCATTGGCTTTAGATGAACATTTGTACGAACATACACTGATCGCTGCTGTTTTTGGACTTCAAGCGAATACTACCTTTTATAGTCAGGCTAATTATTATTTCCCTAGGAACACTGAGAGCAACCCCGGCTATAGCTGCAGCAGTTCTTCTTGTGGAAGCAGTTGCGGAGGCGGAGGTGGCTGTGGTAGCGGTTGCGGTGGCTGTGGCAGTTAAATATCAGGATCGATTCGGTATAGGCTGGAGACCAGAGTATGCGGCCAGCATTCTGATGAATGCCGACGAAATAGATATTGTCGAAGTCATCAGCGAGAACTTTGTCAACGACAAAGATCGAATATTATCCCTCAAAACGTTGTCTGCACAGATCCCAATAACGGTACATTCCGTATCATTGGGGCTAGCCTCCTCCATTCCTGTTAAGGTCCAGAATCTTGAGAACATGGCCAGATTGTTTGATGTAATTACCCCTGACGCCTGGTCAGAGCATTTCGCGTTTGTGCGCGCTGGTGGTTATGAGATTGGTCATCTAGCGGCGCCACCACGAAATGAGGATACGATTCAAGGAACTATCAAAAACATCTGCCTTGCCACAGATATTATTGGAATGCAGCCCTACCTTGAAAACATTGCAACCCTAGTTAGTCCACCTTGCTCAATATATTCAGAGTATCAGTGGATAAACAAAATAGTTAGTGCATCATCGGCCGGTATTTTACTTGATTTACACAATTTGTTGGCCAATTCCTATAACTTCGGATTTTGTCCCAAAGATTTTATCGCTAAGCTTGAGCTAAGCAAAGTGCATCAGGTTCACCTAAGTGGAGGAAAGTATATACCAAACCCTTTGAGACCGGATCGCATGCACTTGTTAGATGACCATTTGCATGACGTGCCCAAAAGCTGCTATGAGCTGCTAACATTCCTCTCGGAACATTGTCCGAATAACTTAACAGTTATCATCGAACGTGATGGCCATTTCCCCGCATATGAGCATATGCTCCTTGAGTTAAGAAAAGCAAAGCAAGCTGTGCAGAACGGGCGAGAGAAGAAATGTATCGAGAATAAGGGAGTTTCAAATTTACTGGATAGTCAATCATGAGCGCCCAGATTGTAGAAGAAATATTGGCAAGACTTTATACGGACATCGATTTTTTTGAATCATTTACTCGTAGCCGCAAAGAAACCTTACGAGGATATGATTTGGATCAGGCTGAAAGAGCATCTTTTGATTCCTTAGACATTTCTGAGCTAATGCTCGCAACCAGAAGCTATGGCCATAAGAGATCAAAGAGGCGGCCACATAGGTCGTAAGGATTTTCTTTTCAATGCCTGCAAGCTTTTCGTCCCCTTTGTGTTTTAACATCCTCAAAGTTTTCTCGTTCCCGGCACAGTCCCAAATTCATGAGGTTTTGGCACTAAGTGGCCTGATTATAAGTGCGATTTCTATTTTTCTATTGGCTCTTCAGGTTTTTCCAAAACCGTGTAAACGTAGCATGCCATGACATTTAACCCGCCGTACTTCTTTTTGGACCTTATCCAGTCTTCAGCGATGAAGCCAATGTGTTTATTAAGAATAATTTGGAATTCAGTCCGTCCCCGTACGATTTCATCCATATCTTCTGGCTTGAAACAAAATAAGCGTGGTATTTTCTTACCGGGCGTAAACATTTCTTTTACAAATTCAACAGGATCGCCTGGATAGGGGCCATAGCCTCTCCAAAAATAATGGACGAATTTCAGGGCCAAATGGGCTGCGCAGGCTATATTCTGCGTAATTACTTGTCCACTTGGTTTAACTAAGGGATAAACATTGTTAAGCGCTGTAGCTATATCATCTCGGTTATAACGATGTAGTACATTGGAAAATATGACGACATCAAAAAAGTTCTTCTCTAAATTCAGCGACTCCAAATTGAGTATATCGGCGCACCGGGCTATAATCCTAGTTTTCTGCTCATCGTCGAGACTTCTATTAATCAACTCCTGCATTTTATCCAGATGTGGCTGAAAACTATCCACAGCTGTGTAGGTGAGCTGAGGATAAGTCTTAACAAGGACTATGGCATCAAAACCATAACATGAACCAATTTGAAGAATTCTGGCGCCTTGTTCAGGGATAAGCATAGAAAGCGCGACGGTAATGTTCGAATGAAATGCAGAGTTGTATCCCTTACCATCCATACATGGAATGACTCTGTCGCCGGTAATACCCGGATACAGATCAACATTCCTATCAATCAACTCATCAGTTTCTCTTTGATGGCGCCAGGCAATGTCCAGCTTGCTATCTAAATGATCTCTATACTCTAGAGGGACTACATTGCGTTCAATTACAAGACGCTTGAAGTGCACTTCGTCAGTTTCTACAGGGTCTAACATTGGGGCGCCACTGGCAAAACCAGCTGCAGTTAGACAAAAAGTGAATACAGTTGAGAGAACGCCAATTGCAGATAAGTTTGCCATTTTTTATTTAATCCTTTTCTATGACTATTTATGATAGCACAAAGCTTATATTAGCTACAACCGGCTAGATCATCTGTGACCATCCCAGAAACATGTCTATACGGGATTTGTAAGCCGTGCAGCTGGGTGTATGCACTTGACGGGAATAGAAAATTAGAGTTATCTCTCATTTAGGACGGCTCTTATGAAGGGGCTTCCAGGTATGAAAACTTCACATAGTTACGTTATTGGATTTGATTTGAAATACGCACAGAGACTAAAACTTAAATCTGCTATATTCTTATTGCCAATTCTTCTATCCGGTTGTTATAGCTTGGATTTTACACATCATGAAAAGTGTATACATCCAGAGTTGCCAAAATACAAAGGTATCAAGACGGCTTTGGTCCTTGGTGGTGGTGGTGTTAAAGGAATGGCTCATGTAGCCATTTTGGAGGAGTTAAATGCGGCCGGTATAAAGCCTGATTTAATTGTTGGATGTAGCGCAGGCGCCATTATTGGTGCTTTTTATGCGGATGGTGTGGATTTAAAAGACTTGAAAGAAGACCTACTGGAACAAACCCGTAGCGATTTGTTAGATATCACATTTGGGGACATAACATTTGGTCTCTCTCGTGGTGTTTTACTTCAGGCGTATTTAAATAAGCATCTGAAATCCAAAAATATAGAAGATATGAAGAAGCCTTTTGTGGCTGTGGCGACAAATCTTGAATTTGGCGACCTCGTGGCATTTGGCAAAGGTCCTATAACCGATGCTGTCATGGCCTCGGCTGCTTATCCTGGTGTATTTCATCCCGTGAAAATAAATGGCGAGTATTATGTTGATGGGGGTGTCGCAAATCCTTGTCCTGTAGATATTGCTCGAAAGCTTGGAGCGGAATACGTAATTGCTGTTGATCTTTCCGGTGACCTCACGACTTCACCCCCCAGTAACTTGCTGGGAATAGCGAAACGATCTCTAGAAATCAGTTACCTGCATCAGTCAAAAATGGCAAGCAAAGGTGCTGATTTTATCTTCAGCATTCCTTTTAAAGATATTGAAACCTTTGGCGATGGCTATCAGGGAGAGGTTTATAGACTTGGGAAGGCGCACATAAAAGCCTCAATCGAGGACCTTAGAAAAGATCTTAGGAAGAAGCGCTAGAGCTTGTCATTCAATGTCCTCATCGCTGACAAGAGCTTTTCACACTATTCTATGCGAGGTTTCTCACCATCCCACATTCATGGGAATAAGGAACTATTGGCTTCATCATCCGATCATACAAAGACAGAGGCATCACATGAAGTCGACAAGGATTACCTCTAGAAGGAATGCAAAGAGATCGTGTTAATAGCAGTCTGCCAATTACTGCCCGAAAAATAGTTGATTATTTAAAGAAGCGTCTTAGTGCGCTTCTATTTTTATATCCACAATTAGTGATCTGAACTAAACACCCAACAAATTTCTAGACAAAAATAAGTGAAACATACGTATTTTTTACGGGTGCTTTTTTTGTCAATGCATGTTAGGTTGCTTTTTTTCAGACTCAGAGGAATTAAAATGTCAAAAGAGAATTATTACACAAAAGTATTTTCAACTAATCAGCCAGGTACAATGTTTGTCAAATGGTGTTGGCCAGCTTTTATTTTTGGCCCTTTGTGGTTGGCTTATCGCCGATGTTATCTTTATGCAACCTTGTTTGCGTTTATTGGATTTTTAAGTGCTCATTATTTTTATGGTATGTATGATGGTTTATTTGCATATGATGGTAAGGGTATTGTTTTTAGATTACAATATGGGGGTACTTTAGATTTACTAAATATTAACCCTGATATAGCTATAGCTTTTTTGGTGCATCTGTTTCTAGGCCTATATGGTGTGGCTTTTTATGGCAAGGTTTGGAATAAGACACAGACCCCTCACCAAGAGCATGAAACCATAGGGTTTATGTTTCTTTGGCTATTCTTGAAAAACCTTTTATTTGTAGGTTTCTCATTTATTATCTTCAAGGTTACTGAGGATACACCAAAAGCTGTTATGACTTTGGAAATTAAAAAAATAACTAAAAATGCGGCCGGCGAGGATGTTGAAACTATTGAAACAGATGTTATTGAGCTGAATCAATCACCTAGCGAGGCACAAGAAGATTTAGTTACGATGCTGGACTCATTAAAGCAAGAGAACAACGATAGTTAGATGAACGTAAGTTTGTTAAGCGCCATATTGGTAATCCAATATGGCGCTATCAATTCAAAGATAATCTGGATTAGTTCCCAGAAATACTTTCTTGTTATATTAAGAGCCAATAATTGATTTCAAGACTTCGTGTCACCGGCTCATCCCTCAATCATGTCTTTCAGGAATCTGAGGCTGCTTTTGACCTATTTTTATGGTTTTGAAGAGGTGGTCCATTTAACCCCTTCCCAGCCCTTGTCAAAAGACTTGCATAAATTAAATCCAACCTTATCATGAAAGACAGTAAGGTTAGGGGGCAAGTATGGATTTGAATATCCGCTAGGGTCGAGAGGCCCCATCCTACTAGGTTCTATCTAATAGGGCTAATAGGGGGGTATACATATATGTTTGGTGTTAACTCCAAAGCCTTTTGTGCCATCACCCTCCTGGCTTTTTTTAGCTTTAAATGTGATGTCAGCTCTTCCCTCCCTATGGTAAATGGCGATATTGAGGCCATCCGCAGTCGGCCTGGGGATACACCGGCTTTCGCTTCCGATCTAGATCTGGAAAAAAAGAGCGACGAAAATACCAAGACGGTTGTTGTATCTTGGAATCTGGTCTCGTGGTTCGGTAGGGATGTTGCTGGTATGATTTTTAAGCTTGTGAGCACGGAAACAAACCCCGCGGTCCTTTCTCTTGTTTGTAAGCCCTGGAGAGATCTTCTTTACAAGGATAGGGTAATAGAGCAGATATCAGGGCAGCCTATAGCTTTGTTAAAGCCTGGTCGTATAATGCAAGAATGCGTTACAACTTTCTGGAGCGAATTTTCTGTGGCTGTCATATATCAGATTGATCATAATCATAGAGACCAAATCACAGAAAAGGTGAAGATACTCGACATATTGTTGGATCCTAAAAACAAGACGAGGACGATTGAACTAGAAGATCGTCTTATAACCTTGAACTGGAATACATTTTCCACATTTGAGCAATCAGCGGAATTTGTTGAAAACCAGGTAAGCCCGGTTTATATTTTGTTTGCGCTGCGTCATCATATGGTTGCCTTGCTTACAAAACTAGAAGAAGGCAAGGATCCATCTGTGAAGGGATTGGCTGATATCTTAGGGCGTTGGGATAGTAAGCGCCCTGCGGCTTTTCTATGGCGTCGATGGGATAAGGGGGCAGAGAAACAACTCTTATGCGATGAGTTCTTCGGTGATTTTGATGAATTAACAGGTGAAAGTTTGTTTCAAAAATGGTTACGATCTTCAATGCAGTGGGAGGATAAGGAAGATTCGCCATGTGCATGCAGATGTCAGGGTGAGCCAGGTTTAAATGATTATTGTTGTTTGTTTGGCAATCGATCTTTTCGTACTATAGACCAGTACCAATTGCGTGTAGGAAAGTATGGCACCTATTATTATTAGCCCACTAGGGCAAGTGAAGTTAGATCAGTCAGTCAGTCAGCCTCTGCTCCTTGCAATAATTATTCCACAATCATGTGTTACTGGAACCTTAGGCCGTTTTTGACTAATTTATTATGGATTTGAAAAGGGCATCGTTTTTATTTTGTTTCTTCATTCCACATCTGCCAGAAATTAGGATGCTCCTATTTCGCGAACTAAGCGCTTGATTACAGAAATTTAATGTCTTATTTCCTGCGTAATGTCTCAGTACGTGTTTTTGTTGCAAGCAAAAAGGTCCGATTGCCTATTACGGAAGATTAAAAAACATGGAGTCGTTTTGAAATTTATCGGCCTCATGGGCTTCTTGTGTCTTCTCAACTCCCTCGACAGCTTTCTATGGATAATGGTGGCTCGATAATGAAACTCAATTTCCGGGTCTTCTTTAGAATTAAGTATCGCATCCTCAATGGATATATCTTCGGCTGTGTCGCGAACTAAGAACTGAGGCTTGGCTTCTTGCTGTTTGATGTCGAACAGATTCAGATGATCATCCACACCAAAAACAACAGGCTTCCGAATATATTTGTTCCGGACTTCATCGGGAAGCACGCCATCGTCTTCTTTGAATTGTTGCCCTCTTAATAAATAATTGGCTAGGGTACAGTAAATCTCATAGTCGTCCTCAAATCCATATGAATAACCTGGCTCCACCGAGCAAATAGAACATATGGTAGATAACAGGAAAACCCTTGAATATATCTTGATCATATCGGTCATCCTTAGCGAGTTTTTGGGTTCAGCTTTATTGGCTGCAGCGATTGCGCCACAATGTGTTAAGGAAGCGAGAGGTGTCTTGCGGTAGAGAGGATACTTAATAGTAACACCCTAGTTCGGAATGTCAAATCCTCATACCGTCTGCCGTTTCTTCTGAAGATATAGGTGCTTGTTAAAGATATTGATATACAGCGATAATTTATCTGCAACGGGGTTCTTAAGCTGCCTCGCTAATTATCAGCCTGGCATAATGCTTACCCACTCATTATGCATAAGAACGATGTTTCTATGAGTTTCAGATCTATGTAACGCGGTACTTACATAAAGTATTCGTTATTTTGGCCAAAACCATTCGCGTTCCATCTTATCGGAACGGTAAAAGGGACGAATTTTATTGCGTTCCTCTTCCTCCTTTTTAGATTTTGGAATGAATGGGAGGCTGCCTGCTATCGCCCAAACCTTGTAATCCATTATCACTTGTGAATATGCTCGTGAGCTGGCCAGTAATTTCTGTTCGTCCGTAAAATCAATAGAGATCGGAGATATATAGTGGCGCATCCACCAAATACGTTCTTCATCTGTCGGTTGGGCCGAGCTGGCCTTTTTCAGAGTACGGGAAGGCATGCGAGGCTTCTCTATGCCGTCTTCTTCCGTTTCTGGGCCGTTGCTAGCCCATAGACCCGATGCGCATACGACTGAAATAAGAATGGTAAACAGAAAATATTTGATAGAATTCATGTGCGATCTCGAGTGATACTTTGACTAAAGTTACGGCCTAAAACTGGCGCACCCGAAGGGACTCGAACCCCTAACCTCCAGATTCGTAGTCTGGCGCTCTGTCCAATTGAGCTACGGGTGCATGAGGGAGTAATTACCCTCTAGATTCGGGACAATAGCGAATATCTACTCGTTCTGCAAGCTGTTTTTTTGTTATCCATGACTTTAGACCCATGGCTTCAGCCGCCATGGGATGCAATGTCCGAGGTTTGGCTGGAATAGCGAGCGAGTCGTTCTAAGATTACGTTAAATACACCTTCGCCATCGATAACGTTAGAAACAAATACCCACGGGGTGTTGGGCAAGTGTTTTGGGTAAAAACTGATAATGCTATTGCCAAAACTGTTGCCCAAGGCGGTTTCTATATAGATATGGGCCGGCTGAGGCGAGAACAAGTCTGGACGCAACAGGTATACCGGAACACATGCATCGTGTACGGCTCGGCCTTCTAGGGCGAAGCTTTCCATATCAAAGTCCATGGTTGCTGCCATCATGTTGGCTACTTGTGTCGCTTGGTTATTGCCAATCTGCCTCAGGCGCTGGATATTCGCTGGTGTCGCCAAAACCTGGTGGGTTACGTCCAGCGTCATCAGGGTCAGTTTCGCGCCGCATTCCATAACCACTTTTGCAGCATATGGATCACAATAAAAATTAAACTCAGCAGCTGGCGTAATGTTGCCAGAGGTAATGCTGCCGCCCATAATGACGAGCTCTTCCACGTGTTCAAGGATGGACGGATCCTTATTGATGGCCATGGCCATATTGGTCAGCGGACCCGTCAAAAACACTGTCACGGGCTCTGGATGGGTCTTCAACGTACGGACGATAAAATCTACCGCATGTTCTTTTTGTAAAGGTATTTGGGGGTGGGGTAGAACAGCGCCATCAATGCCGGTTTTGCCATGAGCTCCATCACTGATGAAAGGCTCTCCCACTAGCGGCCGTGGGCAACCCGAGAACACAGGAATGTCGCTGCGTCCCGCGAGCTCGCATATTTTTCGAGCATTGACGTTGGTGTTATCCAAGGACACATTGCCTGCCACAGTGGTGACGCCCAACAAGTTAAAATCTTCAGGCGAGGCCATGGTGACCAATAATGCAACAGCATCATCATTTCCGGGATCGCAATCGAAGATTATAGGTCTTGGCATGGGCATGGCTCCTCTATTTCAGTTATATTAGTTCTATCAGATATTGCGACGTAAATCTGCGATGTTTTTTGCGTAATTATCACGTCCGTCTTTAAAAATAGCTGTGCCTGCTACCAGACGCGTTGCGCCGGCGGCAATGACCCGCGGGGCATTTTCAGTATTAATCCCACCATCGACCTCCAGCACGATGTTTCGTCCTGATTGGTCTATCATCTTGCGAGCCGTTTCAATTTTCGTCAGCTGTTCTGCCATAAAGCCTTGCCCGCCAAAACCTGGGTTTACGGTCATTATCAGAATTTGGTCGACTTGATCCAAAAGTCCCTCAATTACATCTATCGTGGTCTCAGGATTTAACGCGACACCTGCTTTAATTCCGAAGGATTTGATGTGATTGAGCGTGTTCAGTATATTTTGGTTCGCTTCAGGATGAACCGTCAAGATGTCTACCCCGGCTTTCGCAAATGCTTCAATATATGGATCTGCCGGCGATATCATAAGATGTGCATCAAAAGTCAACTTGGTGAGGGGACGTAAAGCCTTGACCACTGGCGGGCCAAAAGTGATGTTGGGCACGAAGTGGCCATCCATAATATCTAGGTGTATGAGGTCTGCTTCCGCTTGCTCAAGGTCTCTGATCTCCTCACCTAGGCGAGCAAAATCCGCTGAGAGTATGGATGGAGCGATTTCAATGACTTGAGGCATTTAGGGTCCCTTAAAGCGTGCTTTGAGCTATTTTAACAATCAATCAGCAACTGTTCACTGATTATCTTCTTGACGATAGTGGAAAATATTCCTAAATGTAGTATAGTAGTTGTTTAGAGGATATACCAATGGCTTTATTACCCATAAGATTTTTTCCGGATCCGGTGTTGCGGACAAAGTGCACTCTCGTGGAAGAGATAAACGATAATGTTCGCGAAATGCTTAAGCGCATGCTTGAAACCATGTACGCCAATGATGGTGGTGGCTTGGCTGCCAACCAAGTGGGCTATACATTGCGCATGATTGTTTCCGATCCCGGTGATAAATCTATTCTGAAGCCCTTGAAGCTAATCAATCCCAAGATTGTCTGGCGTTCGAAGGAGCTGAAGGTCAGTGGTGAGGGCTGCTTGTCCTTGCCCGGTGTGTATCCAGAAGTGACCCGCTCGGCGGAAGTTAACGTGCAATACTACGATGAACTCGGCCAAATGCAAGAAGTACATGCCAAGGGTTATCTATCGGCTTGTTTGCAGCATGAATTGGATCACCTAGATGGCATCCTATCTATAGACTATCTTTCGGACTTCAAGCGCAAATTGGCTATCCGTAGGATTCAGAAGAATGTGAAGATGATCAGCAGGAAAGAAGACTAAATTGTCCTTACGCATAATTTTTATGGGAACGCCCGACTACGCGGTTCCCGCTCTGCGAGCCATAGTTGCCGCTGGCCATCAGGTTGTTGCTGCCTATTCACAGCCTCCCAGACCTTCTGGCCGCGGACACAAAACCGTCAAAAGCCCGGTGCAGCAGACGGCTGAAGAACTAGGTATACCGGTCTTTACCCCTACATCCTTAAAAACCGAAGAAGCACTGCAACAATTTGCCAGCTTTGAGGCCGACTTGGCCGTGGTCGTGGTTTACGGCCTGCTGCTGCCGAAAGCTATCCTAGAGGCACCAAAATACGGTTGTATCAATATACACGCATCCCTATTACCCCGTTGGCGGGGTGCAGCTCCCATTCAGCGGGCCATGCTGGCTGGTGATCATGAAACCGGCGTGACGATCATGCAGATGGACGAAGGCTTGGATACAGGCGATATGCTATTGCAGGACGTGCTTCCCATCACGACGTCATCCACGAGTCCTGAACTCCATGAACGCATCTTTTATATGGGAAGCAGCCTGGTTCTGGAAGTTTTGCGAGACATTGAGCTTGGTGACATAGATCCACAACCTCAGCCAGTCGAGGGCGTTACTTACGCAGAGAAGCTTTCCCGAGAAGAAGGGCATATATCCTGGAGCGAAAAGGCGGATGATTTGGAACGAAAAGTTCGTGCCTTGAATCCTTGGCCGGGGGTTTGGTTTGACTACAAAGGCGAGCGTATCAAAGTACTAGAATCGGAAGTGGCCCATCTCCCATACGATGGCGAACCCGGTACTGTACTTGATGAGGCTATGACGGTTGCTTGTGGTGAGAACTCGCTCCGATTGTTGAAAGTTCAGAGAGCAGGCGGAAAGCCTCTACCTACCCGAGAATTTCTAAATGGTATGCCGATTAAAATCGGTGATGTGTTAGCTTAATCATGCCCCGTTACAAACTGACCATAGAATACGATGGCACCAATTATCATGGCTGGCAGCGTCAAGAAAATCTTCCCACCGTGCAGGAAGAAATCGAAAAAGCCATAAAGCGGTTTTGTGGGGAAGAGCTGACCATCTATTGTTCAGGCCGCACAGATGCGGGCGTACATGCGCTGGGCCAGGTGGCCCATGTGGATTTGCCCAACGAAATCCCAGATTTCAAGATCCGAGACGGCATCAACTATTACCTAAAACCTCAACCCATAGCCATATTAAAAGCCGAGCAAGTAGCCGATGATTTTCATGCCCGCTTTTCCACCACTGAGCGGTCCTATATTTACCGCCTGATCAACCGCTATGCCCCCCTCACCATAGACCGCGGCAGAGCCTGGAATGTACCCCGAGCCTTGGATGTAGACGCCATGCACGAAGCCGCCCAGATATTGGTAGGCCATCATGACTTCACCACCTTCCGAGACATGGACTGCCAAGCCAAATCCCCGTTCAAAACCTTGGACCAATTAGACGTGCGCCGGGTGCAAGGGGACGTGATCGAGGTATTTGCCCGTTCTCGTTCATTCCTTCACCACCAGGTCCGCAATATGGTAGGCAGCATAAAAATCGTCGGCGACGGCCGCTGGACTAAGGCAGATCTAGAAACAGCTCTTCACGCCAAAGACCGCAGGGCAGGCGGGCCAACGGCTCCGCCCGATGGGTTGTATTTGTTTCAGATTAGGTATTAATTTCTCGTTATGCGAGCTGTTTTAAAAAACATGAATTTGAATGGTGATTGAAAGGGGAGAATGGCCATATCAATAGTAGGCATAGTTACTGAGTTAGTTAAAGAAATCATCCAGCGCAGACATGTTAGGTTCAGCCTTGTTCGTTTTGTTGTAGGCTTGGATTATTAGTTCCTTGAGTTGAGATATAGTTATTTCCGGCTGTGCCAGTTCAGACAGGATTGCCTCACTGCCGTCTCCTATTAACCCTAGGTAGAATAGTATAGAGCCAAAGTCTTTTTCACTTCCTTCTTCCCATTGCAGTGGCTTATGGGCAATCGCGCGCTTAA
>Ga0182030_10007553_pt1 | contig 22676 bp, 19 predicted proteins | sample 812S3MmetaG_FD_121299 | JGI IMG/M metagenome (GOLD analysis project Ga0182030, IMG submission 121299) | Permafrost microbial communities from Stordalen Mire, Sweden - 812S3M metaG (Illumina Assembly) | ecosystem: Environmental > Terrestrial > Soil > Wetlands > Permafrost | place: Sweden...
ACGGCTTTGACCCCTGCGACGGCTTTGACCCCTGCGACGGCTTTGACCCCTGCGACGGCTTTGACCCCTGTCGGCGCCTTGACCGCAGTTGCGGACTTGGCCGCCGCAGCCTTCTTTGCCGGTGCCGACGGCGCAACAACCGCCGAAGTTTTCTTCTCGGGTACAGCCTTCTTGGCAACGCCAGCCGCGGGGGCGTTCTTCGCCGCAGTGGCCTTCTTCGCAGCCGGGCCCGACCTCGCTCCGCCAGGCGCGGGAGACACTTCGGGTGACACCTTCTTGGCCGCCGTCTTGCGGCCCGAGCCTGCCTTGGCCGGCGCCGGGCCTTGGCCAGCCCCAGCCTGCACGGCTCCCCCACCACCGGACACGGCAGACCGACGGCGCGAGGTCGGTTGTTGTGGCGGCGTCTCCACGTTGGGGAGCGACGGAACATCAGAACTCGGCGCTTTTTGCGAACGCCGGGGGCGAGCCGCTTGGCCTTCCGGCTCGCTCGAAGGCGGAACGGGAGACGAAGGTCCTGTACCCGGCCGCCGGCGTGCTTTGGTTACCGGCACCGTTCCCGGGACCGCCGCTGCGCCAGCAGCCGCCTGGTCGCTGTTGACAACGACCACGGGCTCCGGAGAAGCACGGCGGCGGCCCCGGCGCGACGGAGTCAGGGGCTCACCCGGCGTCGCCGTCGACTCGAGCGGGGCGGCGGACCCAGCCGCGCTCTCGTCTTCCTCCGCCAGGTCATCCTCGCCGATCTCGGCGGCAACCGTTTCGTCGGTGGGCGCGCCCGCCAGATGGGCGAATCCGGGAAGCGCCAGCTCCACTCCGCGACGCAGAGGATCGAGCGCCTGCACCACAAATACACGGTCTTCGCTCTTGCTCAATACCTCGCGAGCGGCTCGGGGAGGCGGATCGGCCAGCGCGGACAACGGGACATAGCAGCGGGCGCCCTCCACGATGACAAACGCGCCATGCGACGAGAAAGTCTCCACCCGCCCGATCACCTCGGCGCCCAGGGGATGCGAAGCGATGAAGGTGATGAAGGTCATCGGATCGTTCACGGGCTCTGAAGGGGGTGGCGTTCCCCGCCGGCGCCGGCGGCGCTTGCCGTCGTCGGGTCCCACAGCTTCTTCGGTGGCCTTGGCGATAGCCCGCTCGACCTTCTTGCCGGTTCCCCGCTGCGCCTTGGCCCGTCCGGCGGCCAGCTCGAGCCCGGCCGCATCCTCGGGCGCTTCTCCCTCGGTTCGCTTGCGGCGCTTGGCTTCTTTGACGGCCTCGCGACTCTTGGGACCGCGTACCGGGGTGCGGGGCGTGAAGATCCAGCCCACCCCCGGCACCGGTTTGCCGCCGATCAGCCGTCCATGCTCGAAGAGCCACTCGTGCTCTCCGTGGAACTCCTGGAATGAGTCATTGGAAAGGACGGTAGCGCCGGTCTTCTCGGCGATCCGCAACAGAAAGGCGTCACCCCGACCGATGGCGCCCGCAGGAGGCGAAACCACCTCGCCGGCTGCTTCGGCTTCCTCAAATGTCGCCACCTCCGAAGCCTCGATGCGGTGACCGAAGGAGGCGTCGACGACAACCGTGACGTTGTCGTCCGGGTTCTCTCCGAGAAACTCCCGGACTGCTTGGTCGAGCTGGGCCAGGCTCGGTAGCGAACGGCCTTCCGTGGCAATATTCGAACCGTCGACGACGACGTGGCGGATGGGCATCTCGGTGCCTAGTCAATCATCTCCCGGCAGTACAACGGTTGGACCCCACAGTATCCTCGGGCCGTGCACGCCGACCTGACCCCCACTTTGCCCTGATGGGGGCGCTACCGCTGAAAGCTGTGTTGTGGGATTTCGGTGGAGTAATCGCCTCCGGACCATGGGACGCCTTCGCCGCCTACGAGCGCCGGGTGGGGCTTCCCGTGGGCTTTATCCGCCAACTCAACGCCGCCAATCCCGATGAGAACGCCTGGGCGCAACTCGAACGGGGCGAGCTTGATCGGGCCGGTTTCGCGGAGGCGTTCGAGGCGGAAGCGGCGGCCGCCGGGGGAACTCTCGACGGACTCGAAGTTCTCGCCTCGCTCACCGGTGACATTCGACCGGTGATGGTGGAAGCCATCCGGCGTTGTCATGAACGGTTCGCCACCGCGCTGCTGACCAACAACTATCAGGGGACAGGATGGCGGGACGGAGTCGGTGACCTGCTGGACCACTTCGATCTGGTCCTCGAGAGCTCGACCGCCGGTGTGCGCAAACCCGACCCGCGCTTTTATGCCATGGCCTGCGAACATCTCGACATCTCCCCGCACGAGGCGGTCTTCCTCGACGATCTCGGAATTAACCTGAAATCAGCGCGGGCCATGGGAATGACGACGATCAAGGTGATCGACCCCGACGCGGCGCTGGCCGAACTCGAGGCTGTCGTCGGCATACCCCTGACGTAGTCCCCGATCTAACGCTGCCCGAGCGCCCGGGCCAGCAGGTCCTCCTGCTCAAGTTCGTGCATGGCGTGGCTACCGGTGGCCGGTGACCCCGACGCCACCCTGGTGATCTTGCGGAAGCGGTAGTCATTGCCCACCAGCGCCCGGACCCGGTCGCGCACAAACGCCCAAGCGCCCATGTTCTGCGGCTCCTCCTGAAGCCACACGACCTCTTCGGCGCGCTCGTAGCGAGCCAGGAGATCGGCGATCTGGTCGGCTGGCCACGGATGCAGCTGCTCGACCCGCAGGACAGCAACGTCAGTGACCTCGTCCTTGGTGCGCTGCCCCATGAGATCGAGACCGACTTTGCCGGTGGCCAGCACCACGCGGCGCACCGCGGCGCTCTCGGCCACGCCCGGGTCGTCGAGAACCTCGTGGAATCGGCCCGACGCCAGCTCTTCGATCGGGCTGTAGGCCTCGCGACCGCGCAAGTACCGCTTGGGCGTGAACAGAATCAGGGGTTGGCGCACCGAGCGCAGCACCTGGCGGCGCAACAGATGGAAAAGTTGGGCAGCGGTGGTGACGTCGGCAACCTGAAGGTTGTCCTCGGCACACAGTTCCAAGAACCGCTCCATGCGTCCCGAGGAGTGCTCCGCCCCCTGCCCTTCGTAGCCATGCGGAAGCAGCAGGGTCAGCCCTGACTGCTGTTGCCATTTGATACTGGCGGCCGCGACGAACTGGTCGATGATGATCTGCGCTCCGTTGACGAAGTCGCCGAACTGCGCCTCCCACGCCACCAGGGCATCGCTTTGCACGAGGGAATAGCCGTATTCGAAACCCAACGCGGCGTACTCGGAGAGCAACGAGTCGTAGATGTCGAATCGACCGGCTCGCGCGCCGCGCACTTCGACCTTCTCGGGCACGTGCTCCAGGGGAACCCACTCAGTCCCCGTGTGGTAGTCGACGAGGGCCGCATTGCGGTGGCCGAAGGTGCCCCGGCGGGTGTCCTGGCCGGCGATGCGCACATCGTGGCCATCGAGGAGCAACGTACCGTAGGCCAAGGCTTCGCCCAGGGCCCAGTCCACCTGGCCGCTGTCCCACAGCTTGCGACGGGTCTCGAACACCCGCAGCAGCTTGGGATGCACCGTGAACCCTTCGGGATAGGCATGAATGGCGTCGACCACCGCAGCCAACGTTGCCGCCCGCACGGAGGTATCGATGGGGGGCAGTACCGGCGCCGGCCCGGGAGCGGGTGGCAACTCGGTGGGGTTGGGGGCCCCTGATGCCCGAGTCTCGTCGAGCGCTGACTGCAGGCGGCCCTGGAAGTCCGCCAACGCCGCTTCGGCTTCCTCGAGTGTGATGTCGCCCCGGCGCACCAGCGCCTCGGTGTAGAGCTTGCGGACGCTGCGATGCTCCTTGATCAGCTGGTAGAGCAGCGGCTGGGTCAGGCTCGGGTCGTCCTGCTCGTTGTGTCCGTAGCGGCGGTAGCACACCATGTCGATGACGACGTCTTTGTGGAAAGCCTGCCGGAAGGCGAAGGCCTGCCGCCCCACCCGTACGCAGGCCTCCGGGTCGTCGCCGTTGACGTGGAAGATAGGCGCCTGCACCATCTTGGCGACGTCGGTGGCGTAGATCGACGAGCGCGCCGATTCGGGGTTGGTGGTGAATCCCAACTGGTTGTTGATGACGAGATGGACGGTGCCGCCGGTTTCGTAGCCGGGTAGCGCCGACATGTTCAACGTCTCGGCCACCACGCCTTGGCCCGCGAAGGCTGCGTCACCGTGGATGAGCAGCGGCAGCACCGGATGGGGTTGGCCGGGCTCGTCGAGGGCCAGCTGGTCCTGGCGAGCCCGGGCCATGCCCTCCACCACCGGGTCGACCGCTTCTAGATGCGACGGGTTCGACGACAGCACCACGTCGATCGTGCGCCCCGAGGCGCCGGTGAACTTTCCCTTGAATCCCTTGTGGTATTTGACGTCGCCGGAGCCCTGGGGGCTGTCAGGGTCGATGTTGCCCTCGAACTCACCGAACAGCTCCCCGTAACCCTTGCCCACGATGTTGATGAGGACGTTGAGTCGCCCGCGGTGCGCCATGCCGAGCACGGCCTGGTGCTGCCCGGCCATCGCCGCAGCATCGAGGACGGCGTCGATGAGAGGGATCGCCGCTTCGCCGCCTTCGAGACCAAATCGCTTCTGCCCGATGTACTTGGTGTCGAGGAAGCGCTCGAGGGCCTCGGCTGCGTTCAGCCTGCCGAGAATGTGGCGGTGTTCCTCGGGGCGCAGGTCGATCGACGCCCCCTCCACATTGGATTGGATCCACCGTTTCTGGATCGGGTCCTGGATGTGCATGTACTCAACGCCGACCGTGCGGCAGTAGGCGTCGCGCAAGATCGACAGGATCTCGCCCAACACCATCCGCTCGCTGCCGGCCAGGCCGTTGGTGAAAAACTCGCGCTCGAGGTCCCAAACGGTCAGGCCGTAGGTCACCGGGTCCAGTTCCGCGTGCATGTGCGGCTGTTTCCAGTCGAGCGGGTCGAGATGGGCAATGAGATGACCGCGGACACGGTAGGCGTTGATGAGCTGATCGACCTCGATCTGCTTGCGGACACGCGAACTGGTCTGGTCAAAGGGGTCATTGACGTCCCGGCGGTACTGCACCGGTTCGTACGGGACGCCCATGTCGCGGAACACACCCTCGTAGAAGCCGTCGGCGCCGAGCAGCAACTCGTGCACCTTCTTCAGAAACAAGCCGGACTCCGCGCCCTGGATGATGCGGTGGTCGTAGGTGGAGGTGATGGCCACCACTTTGGAGACGCCCAGTTCGGCCAGTTCCCGAGGATCGGCGGCCTGCCACTCCGCCGGGTAGTCGATCGTGCCCACTCCGACGATGGCCCCCTGCCCCGGCATGAGGCGGGGCACGGACTGGACGGTCCCGATGGTCCCCGGATTGGTCAGGCTGACCGTCGCCCCCACAAAATCGTCGACGGCGATCTTCCCGGTGCGGACCTTGCGGATCAGATCTTCGTAGGCACCCCAGAACTGGCGGAAGTCCATGGTGTCGGCCTGGCGCACCACCGGCACCAGCAGCGTCCGCGTCCCGTCTGACTTCTGCTGGTCAACGGCGATACCGAGGCCGACGTGCTCGTGGCGGATCACGGCCGGGCTTTTGCCGTCGTGATCCTCCGCCGCCACGAAGGTGGAGTTCAAGCTGGGCACGGCGGCCAGGCCTTTGACCACGGCGTAGCCGATCAGGTGGGTGAAGCTCACCTTGCCCGCAGCGCCGGTCCTGGTCAGCTGGTTGTTGAGGATCTTGCGGTTGACCTCGAGCAGGCGCGCCGGCACCACCCGCAAGCTGGTGGCGGTCGGCACCTCCAAGCTGGCCTGCATGTTGGCCACCACCCGGGCCGCCGCGCCGCGCAACGCCACGCCGAGGGGCGCAGCCGTCGGAAAAGCGTCAGGCGTGGTGGCGGTCTGTGCCGGCGCGGAAGCGACAACCGGCGCGGCAGGCGGAGAAACCGGCGCCACGGGAAGAGCCGAGGGTGCGGGGCGAGCCAGATTGGCTCCTCCCGGCCGGTACCCGGCAAAGAACTCCCGCCAGCTGTCGCTCACCGACGTGGGATCGTTGCGGTACTGCTCGAACATTTCGTCGACCAACCACGCATTGGGGCCGAACGCCTCTGCTGACCTGGGTTCTTCTGCCATCGCCCCACCAGAGTACGGCCGTGTAGAGGTCCATCGGTTGCACTGTCGTCACGCGCTTTGCGCCCATCCTGCGAGGATGGGGGGGTGCCTGCTCAGTTCATCTTCACCATGCGCGACCTCCGGCGGTTCCATCCGCCTGACAAGGAGGTCCTGCGCGGGATAAACCTTTCGTTCTATCCCGGAGCCAAGATCGGGGTCATCGGCTCCAACGGATCCGGAAAATCGTCGCTGCTGCGCATCATGGCCGGCGACGACGACGGGTTTACGGGCGAGGCCCGCCTCACCCCCGGCTTCAGCGTCGGCTACCTCGCACAAGAACCCGTGCTCGACGAGACCAAGGACGTGGCCGGCAACGTGGCCGACGGGGTGGCGGAGATCAAGAACCTGCTCGACCGGTTCAACGAGGTCTGCGAAGCCATGGGCGATCCCGACGCCGACTTCGACAAACTCCTCTCGGAGCAGTCGACCCTTCAGGACCGCATCGACGCGGCCGGGGCGTGGGACCTCGACCGCACCCTGGAGATCGCCATGGACGCCTTGCGCCTCCCACCGGGGGACGCTGCGGTGGCCACCCTCTCGGGCGGGGAGCGCCGGCGGGTGGCGTTGTGCCGGCTGCTGCTGGCCAAGCCCGACCTGTTGCTCCTCGACGAACCCACCAACCATCTCGACGCCGAGTCGGTGGCATGGTTGGAACGCACGCTGCAGGACTACCCGGGCACCGTGGTGGCCGTGACCCACGACCGCTACTTCCTCGACAACGTGGCCGGATGGATCCTGGAACTCGACCGGGGGGCCGGCATCCCCTGGGAGGGCAACTATTCGTCGTGGCTCGAGCAGAAACAGGATCGTCTGGCCCGCGAAGAGAAGGCCGACAAGTCCCGACAGCGCAGCCTGGAGCGGGAGCTGGAGTGGATTCGCATGTCCCCCCGGGCCCGCCAAGCCAAAGGCAAAGCCCGCATCACCGCCTACAACGAGCTGGTGGCCGAGGCGGAAGCGGCGGAGCGGCGGGCCGACAAGTTGGAGATCATGATCCCCCCCGGTCCTCGCCTGGGCGACGTGGTCGTCGACGCCGAGACGCTGGTCAAAGGCTACGGCGAACGGCTTTTGATCGACGGCCTGTCGTTTCTGCTGCCCCCTGGCGGCATTGTGGGGGTGATCGGACCGAACGGAGCGGGAAAGACCACGCTGTTCCGGATGATCACCGGGGCGGAGGAAGCGGACGCCGGGGTCATCCGGGTAGGCCCGACCGTCGAGTTGGCCTACGTCGATCAATCCCGGGAGGACCTCAACGCAACAAACACCGTGTACGAAGAGATCACCGGTGGCGTCGACCATCTCGTCGTCGGTGGCCGGGAAATTCACGGCCGGGCCTATGTAGCCAGCTTCGGGTTCAAGGGTTCCGATCAGCAGAAGCTGGTCGGAAATCTCTCGGGCGGGGAACGCAACCGGGTGCAGTTGGCCAAGGTCCTGCGAGAGGGAGGCAACGTCCTGCTGCTCGACGAACCCACCAACGACCTTGACGTGGACACGCTGCGCGCCCTGGAAGAGGGCTTGCTGGGATTCCCGGGCTGCGCCGTGGTGATCAGCCACGACCGGTGGTTCCTGGACCGGGTGGCCACGCACGTCCTGGCTTTCGAAGGTGATTCGGAAGTGGTGTGGTTCGAGGGCAACTTCTCCGACTACGAACTCGACCGCCACAAACGCCTGGGAACCGACGCCGACCAACCCCATCGGCTCCGGTACAAGCCACTGGTCCGGGACTGAGCGTCGTGGATCTTTCCGAAGCGTTGCGCACCACCGGGGCCGTCCGGGAGTTCACCCCCGAGCCGGTCGACGACGACACTGTCTGGCGCCTGTTGGACACCGCCCGGTTCGGACCCAACGGCGGTAACCGCCAAGCGTGGCGGGTGATCCTGGTACGAGACCCCGAGCTGCGTCGCGGTGTGCGCGACCTCTACCTGCCCGGCTGGTACGAGTATCTGGCGCTCAATGCGGCCGGCTTGACCCCGTGGGCCCCGCTGGGCGACCGGGCGGCCGAAGCAGAGGCGCTGGCCGCTGCGCCGAAGGTAGCGGCGGCCGCCCAAGACGGGCCCGGTGGTTTCGCCGAGCACCTCGACGAGGTCCCGGTGCTGCTCGTCGTCCTGGCCGATCTGCGCTCCCTGGCCGCGGTGGACCGCGACCTCGATCGCTACGGGATCATCGGCGGAGCTTCGGTGTATCCCTTCTGCTGGAGCATCCTCCTGGCCGCCCGCCAGGAGGGCCTGGCCGGGGTGCTCACGACCATGCTGGCCCGGCAGGAACCAGCGGTGCGCGAGTTGCTGGCCATCCCCAACCACTACGCCATGGCCGCCGCGCTGGCCCTCGGACACCCCGTCCGCCAGGCCCGCAAGCTCCGGCGCCGCGAGGTGGCCGAGTTTGCCACGGTGGACCGTTTCGACGGCGACGCGCTCAACGCAGCCCGATGACGAAACTGCATATGACCATCCGGCCGCCGCGCGCGCCCGGACCAGGGGTGGCACCCCGAGCGTTGTTGGTGCACGGCACCATGGACCGCTCCACCAGCTTCACCCGCATCGCTCAGCGTCTGCCCGAATGGACGATCGTGACCTACGACCGTCGGGGCTACGCAGGGAGCAGCGCGGCGGCCCCCTCGACGCACTTCGGCGACCAGATCAACGACCTCTTCGAGGTACTCGACGCCTCGCCCGGCGATGGGCGAGGCGTCGTCGCCTTCGGCCACAGCCTGGGCGGCGACGTGGTGCTGGGCGCCGTCGCGCAGCGTCCCGAACTGTTCGACGGGGCGGTGGTCTACGAGGCGCCGGCGTCATGGGAACCGTGGTGGCCGGGAGGCCGACCCGACTCCTCCTGGGATCAGCGCGACCCGGGCGACCTGGCCGAGGGTTTCATGCGCCAGGTCATCGGCGACCATATCTGGGAACGGCTACCTGTGGCCACCCGCCTCCAGCGACGCGCTGAAGGCCAGACGATGCTGGCGGAGATCAAGGCGCTGGCCGCCGAACGCCCCTTCGACCCCGGCGCCATCACCGTCCCGGTCCTCGTGGCCCGCGGCGCGCTGGCCGACCAACGCCACGTCCGCAGCGCCGATGTCCTGGCGGCGGCCATCCCCGGCGCCGAGTTGGTCGTGGTGGACGAAGCCGACCACGGCGCCCACCTCAGCCACCCGACGGAACTGGCCGAATTGCTGCGCCGTTGCCTGGCTCGCGCCGAGGAGCTCTCCTCCTGAACTCCGCACTTGCCCTGTATCTGATTCACCGCGACCAACCGGAGTTGTGCGCGGCCAGCATCGCGGCGTTCGGCCAACAGGAACACCCGGTCTCGGTGCGCGTCATCGACAACGGGTCCTCCCCCGACTCCCTCCGACGCCTGCGCGACCTGGCGCCCGGCGTGCACATCACCGAGACGGGTGCCAACCTGGGGTTTGGTCCCGGCGCCAATGTCGCCCTCCGTCGGTGGCTGGCCGCCGAGACCGGGGACTGGGTGGGCATCGCCCCCCACGACGCATTACCCCAGGAAGGATGCGTAGCCCGGTTGATGGCGGAGGCTGCGGCGCGGCCCCGTGCCGGGCTGATCTGCGCCGAGTTCGGCGGCGACTTCGACATGGTCCCCGCGCTCGACAAGGTCATCGGCGGGTTTTACCGGGCCGCGCCGCGCGGTGAAGGCTGGCAGGCAGTCGAGTACCCCCACGGCACCTTGTTGCTGCTGCGGCGCCAAACGCTGCAGGAAGTCGGCTGCTTCGACGAGCGCTACTTTGCCTACTGCGAAGAGGTAGATCTCGCGCTGCGGGTCCGGCGGGCAGGCTGGCAGATCGGGATGGTGTGGGGTGCCGTCGTTACCAACAGCCACCTGCCGTCGCGCCCGGTCGCCGACTACCTCCAGGTGCGCAACACGCTGCTGCTCATCCACGACTTCTACGGCAACTACTTCGTGGGGTGGCGCTGCGCCCTGGCCGCATGGCAGATCCTGACCAAATCGCTGCGTGAACCGCGTCGGGCAGGCGTCCATTTCGACCTCGAGGGGCGAGCCGTGCTCGACTATTTTCGCCGCCGCTTCGGGCCCCCGCCCGCCCGCGTGCTGGCCATCGACCGCCGTTCGTAGCCCGCAGGCCCAGCCAGAACTGCCACCATAAGGCCCATGGCCGAGCCCTCCCCCCGTTACTCCCTGGTACCTCTCCATGAAACGTTCCTGTCGCCCTCGCCACCCGAGACCACAGAAATCCTCTTGGTCCGCCACGGACAGCAGGAGGTGATCTCCGATCCCACGAAGTCGCGCGAGGAGCGGACCAACCCTCCCCTCTCGGCTGTCGGGCGCCGCCAGGCCAAGGTGGTGGCCGCCGCGCTGGCCGAGGAAGACATCGCTGCGGTCTATACCAGCACCCTGTCGCGCGCTCGCGACACGGGCGCGGCCATCGCCGCGCATCACGACCTCGAAACCCGACAGGTGCCCGGCATCGAAGAGATCGGCCTGTTCAATGACCTTCCCGCGGGCGGCACCCCGCTCAGTGCCGACCAGCAGCTGTGGGCCGGGGCGGCCGCACTCTTCTCCAAGAACCGAACCTGGGACTCCTACCCGATGGGCGAGACGAGCCTGGAGTTTCGCCGCCGGGTCGTGACCGGCATCGAGAGCGTCGTGGCCCGCCACAGCGGAGAGGTCGTGGTCATCGCCTGCCACGGGGGTGTGATCAACACCTACCTGGCGTGGACCCTCGGCCTGGCCCAGGACATGTGGTTTCTCCCGGCGCACGCCTCCATCAGCCGCTTCCGCGCCTTGGGCACGCAGCGCCCGCTGATCAGCGTGAATGAGCGCACCCATCTCAGCGCCGCCGACCCCGCGCTGGTCAGCTACTGATGCAGACCGCGCAGGTCGCGGTGGTGGGGGCGGGCCCGGCGGGAGCGGCCGCCGCCATTACCGCAGCCCGGGCCGGCCTGCAGGTGGTCCTGCTCGACAAAGCGATCTTTCCCCGCGACAAGTGCTGCGGGGACGGACTGACCACCGGAGCGTTACGCCACCTCCACCAACTCGGTCTGCGTCCGGCGTCGGTGGAAACCTGGCAGCCGGTCCGGGTGGCCGGCGTGCGCACCGCCCAGGGACGGGCCGCCACCTTTCCCCTGCCCGTCGGCGGCACCTACGCGGCCTCCGCTCGGCGGATCGATCTCGACGCGGCATTGGTGGGGGTGGCCCGGGCGGCCGGCGTCGAGGTGCGCGAAGGCTGCGCGGTCACCGGAGCGCGGCTTGAACCCTCCGGGGCGACGCCGTCGCGGGTGGTGTTGGACACCGAGGACGGGGACCTGGCGGCCCGGTTCGTGGTCGCCGCCGACGGCGCCTGGTCGCCGTTGCGCAAAGAGCTCGGCATACCCGACGAAGCGGGCTACCGCGGGGATTGGCACGCCCTGCGCCAGTATTTCTCCGGCGTCCGCCAACCGCCCACGCAACTGTGGGTGTGGTTCGAAGCCGACCTGCTCCCCGGCTACGCCTGGTCGTTTCCTCTCCCCGGGGGGTATGCGAACGTCGGGTTCGGCGTCCACCGACAGGCGGGCGTGCCCATGGGCAACCTCGCCCCGCTGTGGGCGGAGCTGTTGACTCGGCCCCACATCCGCTCCGCCCTGGGCCCAGACGCCCGACCGCAACACGCAGCGCGCACCTGGCCCATCCCCGCCCGCATCTCCCGCACCGAGCTCGTTGCGGGAGGAGGGCGTGTGCTGTTTGTGGGCGACGCCGCCCGGGCCACCGATCCCATGACCGGCGAAGGCATCGCCCAAGCGCTCGAAACCGGGATCGTGGCCGCCGAGGCCATCCGCCGGGCCGGCGCCGATCACCCCGAACGCGCCTCGGGCGAGTACCGCCAGGTCATCCGGCGATCGCTGGCCATCGACGAGCGGGTCAGTCGTGCGCTGTCGGGAGTCTTGCGCCGGCCCTCGGACCGTTGGATGGATCTGGCCACCGCAGGATCCCGGATGCCCCGGGGATTCGTGCGCTGGATGTTCGAGGACTTTCCCCGCGGCGTCTTCCTCACCCCGTGGCGCTGGCACCGTGGTGCACTGCATGGAGAGGCGCCTTTCCCCGACTGACACCGGTTTTTCCGCTCCTGACACCGGCTTTCGCCGACCGACGGGCGAGAACTACGGTGGCGGGAATGGCAGATTTGGGCTTCGACGGCAAGGTGGCAATCGTGACGGGCGCGGGCGGCGGACTGGGTCGGGCCCATGCGCTGGAGCTGGCCGCCCGCGGAGCCCGCGTGGTGGTCAACGACATCGGCGGCGCCCGCGACGGTTCCGGGTCCGACACCGGTCCCGCCCAGCGGGTGGTCGACGAGATCGTGGCAGCCGGCGGCGAAGCGGTGGCCGACACCAACACCGTGGCCACTCCCGAAGGCGGCGAGGCGATCGTGCAAACGGCGCTCGACACGTTCGACGGATTGCACATCGTGATCAACAACGCCGGGATTCTGCGCGACAAGACCTTCCTCAACATGACCCCGGAGATGGTCGACGCGGTGATCGACGTGCACCTCAAAGGCGCGTTCAACGTGACCCGCCCGGCGTGGGCGCGTCTGCGCGAGCAGGGCTACGGGCGGGTCCTCAACACCTCATCCAACTCCGGGATCCTGGGCAACTTCGGCCAGAGCAACTACGGCGCAGCCAAGATGGGCTTGGTCGGCCTGACCAGAGTGCTCGCCGCCGAGGGCGCCAAATACGACATCAAGGTCAACGCGCTGGCCCCGTTGGCTTGGACCCGGATGACCGAAGACATTTTCGGCGGCGGCATCGGCGAGCAGATCCGCCCCGAACTGGTCACGCCGGTGGCGGTGTGGCTCGTCCACCAGGACTGCCCGGTCACGGGCGAGATTTACAGCGCAGCAGGTGGCCGCGTCGCCCGGTTCTTCATCGGGATGACCGAGGGCTACTACAACCCCAAGCTCACCGTCGAGGATGTCCGCGATCACTTCGCCGAGGTTCGTGACGAAACCGGCTACACCGTCCCGGCCAACCCCAACGAAGAGATCGCGCTGGTAGCCAAGCTCATCGGCGGCTGATCTTGCGGACCAGGGCGCTCAGCGGAGCGGGACCTGATGGCGTACATGCCACCGCATCCCGTCGCCCACCATCACCCACACCTCCTTGGCCATGCACTCGAGCGGGAGCTTCGCCCCGAGCGCGGCGCCCACCGGCGCCAGTTCGACGCCGTCGCTGGCGTGGCCGACGGTGAGGTGGGGTACCACCTCGTCGAACTCGTCATCCCACGGGGGCGTCGAAAAATGCTCGGCCAACTGCCAGGTCAGAGCGATGAACGGTTCGGCGGGCTCGGGCGCCAGCCACAGCACGTGGCGTCCGAACCACTGGACTGACGACAGCCGATAGACGAAGGCGCTCGTTGCGCTCAGCAGCTGGTCCAACTCGGCCAGGCTGTCGTCGTCGATTTCCGTAGTGGGCAGCCACGGCACGATCAACGTGATGTGGGCAGGCACACCGGCACCCGCTACCGGGTCGTGATCGAGCCGGAACCGGCCCACCAGTTCTTCGGCTTCAGGGACCGGGATAAGGATGGCCGAGCGGGCCCGTCCGCCGCTCGTCCCCGGCGCGCTCAACCGACCGCCGAGAACACGTCGGACAGCTCCGCGGGCACCGCGACCTCGAGTTGGTGGTAGGTGCAGCTCGCCGGATCACGATCGGGCCTCCAGCGACGGAAGCGGGCCGTATGGCGCAGACGTGTGCCTTGGAGGTGCTCATAGGCCGCCTCGACAACCAGTTCGGGGCGCAGCGGTTCGAAGCCCAGGTCCTTGCCTGCATTCCAGCGGCTGGTGGCGCCCGGTAGCCGGTGGCCCGCGGCGGCGTCCGCGGCATGGGAGGCCCACCCGGCCCACGGGTGCGAAGGGTCGTCGCCCGCCCGGTACGGGTCCAGGACTCCCAACAGATCACGGCGTTGCGCGGCAGGAAAAGCTCCGATGACGCCCACGTGCTGTAGCCGTCCTTCGTCGTCGTAGCAGCCCAGCATCAACGAGCCGACACCCTCGCCGCCGCGGTAGTACCGGAACCCTCCGACCACGAACTCCGCTGTCCGTTCGTGTTTCACCTTGAACATCGCCCGCTTGTCCTCCAAGTACTGCAGGTCCGCGGGTTTGGCCACCACCCCGTCGAGGCCTGCCCCCTCGAACCGCGAGAACCAGGACAGGGCCAGCTCACGGTCGGTGGTCGCCGGGGTGACGTGCACCGGCGGCTGCGCATCGGCCAACGCCTGGCACAGGGAGGCCCGGCGCTCGGCGAATGGCGCGGAGCGCAGGTCCCGATCCCCCAGAGCGAGCAGATCGAAAGCGACGAACGAAGCCGGGGTGGATTCGGCCAACATCTTCACCCTAGAAGCGGCCGGGTGGATGCGCTGCGAGAGCGCCTCGAAATCCAGGCCGGCCGCTCCCGCGATGACGATCTCACCGTCAAGGACCACCCGCTCCGGGAGCTCGGTTCGGGCGGCGGCCACCACGTCGGGGAAGTACCGGGTGAGGGGGCGCTCGTTGCGGCTACCCAACTCGACCTCGTCGCCGTCGCGAAACAGGATGCAGCGAAACCCGTCCCATTTGGGTTCGTAGATCATGTTGCCAACGGGCAGTTCGCGAGTCAGCTTGGCCAACATCGGCGCAACCGGCGCCCGCACGGGCATTTCGCTCACAGCTGCGACCTTAGGGGGTCCCGGCCGCTCGGAGCCCGTCCCGCGCGCTTAGGTGGCGGGCTACCACCTCGGTCGCCGGGCGCTTGATGATGTCTTCGAGGGGCTCGGGCAAGGCCAGACACCAGTTGGGCCATTGGTCCGTGGTTCCGGGGAAGTTGGGGCGTTCTTCCACCTCGCACACGTCATCGAGGCTGACGGTGAGCAGGGCGCAGGGCGCCGCCGACAGTGCCTCGTAGGTGCGCTCCACGACCTGCGCGATCGGGGTGGTGTCGTCCGAACCCGTCCATTCGGCCAGGCGATGGCGCATGGCGGCCGCCCCGTCTCGGTTGGGGTGCAGGTCCAGTCGTTCCTGGGCCGCCAGGTCCGATCCTGTCCAGGCGCCCGCCACCGTCGGCAGGTCGTGGGTGCTCACCGCACCAAGGGCCTGGTGGGGCCAGCTTTCGGGGCGACCCGGTTCGAACCACCACAGCCGGTAGGAGAGGGTCCCCGCCGCCCGCAGCGCATCGTGCACCCATGGCTCGATGGTCCCCAAATCTTCGCCCACGACATACGCACCGGCCCGGGTCGCTTCGAGCGCCATGATGTCGAGCAGATCCTGGTGGGGGTAGCGCACATAAATTCCTTCAGCGGCGGAACGTTCCTCGGGAATCCAGAAAAGCCGGAAGAGCCCCATGACGTGGTCGACGCGCAGCCCGGCGGCGTGACGCAGGCAACCCCGGATGGTTTCGATGAACGGCTCGTACCCGCACGCCGAGACCTTGTGCGGATTCCAAGGGGGCAGCCCCCAGTCCTGGCCCAGCGTGTTGAACTCGTCGGGGGGTGCCCCGACGTGCATCCCAAAGGCCAGTTGATCCTGCCACACCCAGGCGTCCGGTCCTCCGGCGTTCACGCCGATGGCCAGGTCCCCCACCACTCCCACGCGGTCCGCCGCGGCGGCCAGCTGGCGGTCCAGGTGCCACTGCAACCAGGCGTGATAGCGGATGCGCCGCGCACCGTGGGGGGAAGCGGCAAACGCAACGACACCTGGCGATCGTGGGTGGCGGAACTCCGCAGGCCAAGCCTGCCAGGGCACGCCGTGGAGCTCGGCCAGCGCGTTCCAGGTGGCGAACCCCTCGAGCGCGTCGCCTCGCTCGGCCCGGTACTGATCGAACGCCGGGTCGGAACGGTCGGGGGTGTCGAAGCCTTCGAAGAGCGCCTCCAGGGCGGCCGATTTGAGCGCCCACACCCGGTCGCGGTCGATAATGCGGTCTTCGTTCAGGGCCCGGCCCTGCGCGGCGAGCAACGCCAGGTCGCGCAGCGCATCGGCCCCCGTCAGGTTCTCAATGCGCAGGTAAAGCGGGTTGAGGAAACATCGACTGCCGGCAAAATAGGGGCTGGGCTCCTGGTGGCCCACCGGAGCGGCAGCGTGCAGGGGGTTGATCAGCAGCAGACCGGCACCATGCGAGGTGGCCCATTCCCCCCAGGTGGCCAGGTCGCCGAGGTCGCCAATCCCCCAGCTGCGCGACGACCGGGCTGCGTAGAGCTGCGCCGCCCACCCCCACTGCCGCACCGGATGGGGCGAGGGGCAGGACCCGGGGCTGACCACGACCAGCCTGCTCTGCTCCCCGTTTCGCTGCAGCCGGTGATAGCCCAGGGGAAGCTCGACCACTGCGCCGTCCCACCCGACCTCGAGTTGGGTGCCGTCCTCGAGGAGCAACTCGCCGGCCGGCAACTCGACAAGGCCGGGCCGGACGATCAACGGACCGCCGGACGGAGGCTCCACACCATCGACGTCTGGATCGACGCCCATCGACCCCAGCACCTCGCGCAGGGCACCCTCTGAGGCTTCACGCCATTGACCAAGGGCGTCGTGGTAGCCAGCGACCACACCCCACCTCGCCGCGTCAATCATGGGCGGCAGTATGGCGCGACTCAGCCCCGGAGGGCACCTACGCTGGTCGCCATGAGTTCTCCTGCGGCGCGCTCAGGCTTGCAGCGCGGGAACGGAGAGACGTTGGCGGAGGCGGACCCTGGTGCCTCCCAAAGGAGCCGGGGACTGGACCTCCACCGTGGTGACCAGGCGGCGCATGATCTCGATGCCGCGACCCGACACGGCGAGCCGACCGAACGGGGCGACGGCCTGCTCGAAGGGCTCAAATCCCACGCCGGCGTCGGTGATCTCCACCACGATCTCCTCGGGTCGCAGATCGAGGATCAGACGGAACGTCCCGTCGCGCTCGGGGAAGGCGTGCTGGACGACGTTGCTGCACGCCTCGCCGATGGCCAACACCAGATCGGAAGCCTGACCGGAGTCGACGCCGGCCTCCTCGAGGTAGCTGGCCACGATCTTACGAGTGGTTCGCACGAACTCGTAAGTGGCGGGGAGGGTGACGTCCAGACAGAGATGCATTTGGGAGCAGCCTCTCAATGTTCGAGCGGTGGGCGCTCTGCTTATGCTATCGGGCAATTTGCACATCCTCCAGCCCTTTGCTGCGCCCCGGCGGTCGCGCTGGCGCGGGCGCAGGTGCGCGCCGGGGCGTGCTCGTGGGCAGACCGGAGCCTGGTCGCTTCCGGCGGCTTCTACCCGAAGCGGACCATGACCGCCACCGAACGACTCGCGTGGTACTGCTCGGCGCTCCCTCTGGCCGAGATCACCGCCACCTACCGATTCCCCCCGACACCCCAGCTGAGCGCCCAGTGGGCCGCCCGCACCCCTCCCGGCTTCGTGTTCGACGTGCGGGCCTGGTCGCTGCTCACCGGCAACCCCACGTTTCCTGACAGCCTGTGGCCTGACCTCCACGCTGCGGTCCGGCCCTCCAATCGTGAGCGGCGCCGGCTCTATGCCAGCCATCTGCCGTCAGAAGTCATCGAGGAGTGCTGGCAGCGCTTCACTCATGCCTTGGAGCCCCTGCGCCGGGCTGATCGCCTGGGCGCGGTCATTCTCACGTACCCCGGATGGTTTTCCCCTCGTCCGGCGGCTTGGGCCGAGTTGGCGGCAGCCGCCGCTCGGACCGAGGGCCTTCGGGTGGCCGTCGAACTGCACCATCCGGGGTGGTTCGAGGGTGACACCTGCCACGACACGCTCGAGTTCCTCGAGGCCCACGGCCTGGCCCTGGTCTGCCTGGACGGGCCGGCCACGGGGCCCCGGGCGCTTCCTGCGGTAGTGGCGGCCACCGCGCAGTTGGCCATTGTGCGCATGTGCGGGCGTCGGGCCGTGGGCGAGGAGCCCTGGACCTGGCCTTACCGCTACCAGGCGGCCGAGCTCCAAGCGTGGGTGCCGGACATCGCGGCCTTGGCCGAGTCCGCCGACGATGTCCACATTCTCATGGACAACGGGTGGCGCACCGACGCGGTCGACGGGGCGGCGGCGCTCCTGGGCCTCCTCGACGCGTCAGCCGCCTAGCTCCTCCATGGCGGCGGCGACCGCAGAGCCGTGATGGCACACCATTCGCCACTCTCCGACCGCGGGGTCGGCCACAAAAATGTTGACCGTGGCGATGGTCACTCCTCCACCGTCGCCCAGCAGGTTCTCGTCGAGCGAGACCCACGCGACATCCCCGGTTGTGGCCACCCGTTCCCGGGTGAGCACGAACTGCAACTGGCCGGGACCCTGGAAAAGGGCGAAATACGACGCGGCGATGGGGCCCCATCCGCGCAAGGTGGCCCAACCGGGATGGGTGCAGGTAGCGCGCTCGGTGCGTTCCCACGCCGCCGACATGGCGTCGAGGTCCCGCGCCTCGAAGGCCTCGTAGTAGCGGTGGTTGGCCGCGAGCACGGCGTCGGTGACCTCCATCCCGGGCGACCGTAGCGCGCTCGGGCGGCTGCCTCGGGTGCGGTAACGGTCCGGGGAGCGGTACCTTCCCAACGATGCGCGTTCCTACCGCCGGCCCCGCTGTCCGGACCGCCGACGGCCTCACGCTGGCCACCTGGGATCTCGGGGGCGAGGGTCCACCACTGCTGTTTTTGCACCCCACGGGCTTCCACGGGCGCTGTTGGGCGCCTCTGGCCCAAGAGTTGGGCGTGCAGTTCCACTGTTGGGCACTCGACCAACGAGGCCACGGCGCGTCGGATCGAGCCGACGACTACGACTGGCGGCACTTCAGCAACGACGTCGTCGCCGCGCTGGCCGTCCTCGATCTCCACCGACCCTTTGTGGTGGGACACTCCTTGGGCGGAGGCATCGCCTTGTTGACCGAAGCGCTGCGGCCCGGGAGCTTCCGGGCCATCTACGGCTTCGAGCCCATCGTGGTCAGCGCGGGGACCTTTCCCGGCGCGGGCGCTGGCGCCTCCGGGGAGCGTCGGAGCAACCCGATGGCGGACCTGGCCCGGCGGCGCCGGCCGGCGTTCGAATCACGGGCCGCTGCCATCGAGAACTACTCCCGGAAGCCGCCCTTCGCCTACTTCCGCGCCGATGTACTGGCGGCGTATGTCCACGGGGGATTCGTTGACGCCCCCGACGGCGGCGTAACGCTCAGCTGCGACACCGAATCCGAAGCCCTGGTGTTCGAAGCAGCCAGCGCAGCCGGCATCGCCGATCTGATGCGCCCGTCATCCACCCCGACATACCTGGCTTGTGGAAGTGACGCCCCCGTCATCGGCCCCGACCAACTGGAGCACATCGCCGGAAAGTTAGGCACGTCGGAGGGTGCGCCGATCTTCACGGAGGTCTTCGACGACCTCGGCCACCTCGGTCCCTATGAGAGCCCGCTGCGGATTGCCCGCTCCATCCAGCAGGCGTTCTCTGCGCCGATCCACGCCATCCCGAGCACGGTCACACCCTCTCGGTAGCCTGATCGGGCGATGAGCTTCCCCCTGCCCACGTCGCTGTCGCCGTCCAAGGTCTCGTCGTTCAAGGATTGCGCCCTGGCTTTCCGGCTCTCAGCGATCGACCGTCTGCCTGAGCCGCCCTCGGCCGCCGCAGCAAAAGGCACCCTCGTGCACCGGGCTCTGCAACTGCTCTTCGCCGAGGAGGACCCGGCCGGCCGCACCCTGGAGATGGCGCTGACCAAACTCGAGCGGGCGGCCGACGAAGTGCTCTGTGACGAAGAGTACGCGCCGTTGGCGATCGACGGCGACGCCCGCAGCGAGTTCGTGGCCGATGCCGCGGTCCTGGTCGGCAACTATTTCTCATTGGAAAACCCCCAGGCCATCCGGGTCATCGGTACGGAGTTGCGCATGTCGGCGACCGTCGGTTCGTTGACGCTGCGCGGCATCATCGACCGATTGGAGCTCGACGATGACGGAGAGCTGGTCGTCACCGACTACAAGACGGGTCGGGCACCGTCGCTGGCCTTCGAGCAGGCTCGCCTCGGCGGCGTCCACTTTTATGCCTATCTCTGTGAGGCGGTGCTCGGGCGGCGTCCGGCGCGCATCCAACTCCTGCATCTGCGGGAACCGCTGATGATCTCCTCGGTGCCCACCTCCCAGTCCATCCGCGGACTGCAAGTACAAACCAAAGCGATCTGGTCGGCGGTGGAGCGGGCGTGCGAGCAGGAGGACTTCCGCCCCAAGCCCGGACCCCTGTGCAACTGGTGCGGGTTTCATGCCTACTGCCCAGCCGCCGGTGGGGATCTCTCGTTACTCCCGGCGGCGGCTGCCGGTTGATGGGACTCGTCAACAGCTTCGACAGCGCCGTCGACCAGTATTTCGAGGACCACCTTCGCCACCGGACGTCGATGGATCGTCTCATGTACGCCGCGAGTGCTCTGGGCGACCACGGCATTTTGTGGCTGCTCATCGCGGGTGCCCGCCAAGAGCAACGGTTGCGTCGCGGCGAACGGTCGTGGCGGCCGTTCGTGCGCGCCGCAGCAGGTGTAGGCATCGAGTCAGCGCTGGTAAACGGGCCGGTCAAGTGGATCTTCCGTCGGGAACGACCCATCGTGGACGCCCCCCGCACCCGGCACCTGCGCCAACCCCGGACCAGCAGCTTTCCCAGCGGACACGCCACCTCCGCGTTCTGTGCGGCGGCGTTGCTGCGCGACGACGACCCCCTATGGCCGCTGTACTACGCGGCTGCCGTCATCGTGGCCACCAGCCGGGTCCATGTGCGCATCCACCACGCATCCGACGTGGCAGGCGGCATCGTGCTGGGGATCGCGCTGGGAGAACTGGCCCGCTGGCTGGTCCCCTTCTCGCCCGCCCCGACGGCACCGGGGCCAAGCGGGGCGGAATCCTTGGGCAAGAAGCGGCGTTGAGACGGGCATGGCTACCGAGTTCGCCGTCACTTGGGACTATCGCTGTCCCTTCGCCCACATCGCGCACGACCACGTCCTGACCGCCCTGAAAGGCGGGGCGGACTGGGATGTCCGCTTTCTTGCGTTCTCCCTCGACCAGGGACACGTCGCCGAAGGGGAGCGCCCGGTTTGGGACGAACCGGACCGATACCCGGGACTGCTGGCCAACATGGCCGGGATCGTGGTGCGCGACCGCTTTCCCGATCAGTTCTACAGCGTCCATGGCGCCCTGTTCTCGGCCCGCCACGACCGGGCGCAAGACACCCGTCAGCGGTCTGTGGTGGCCGCCATTCTGACTGACGCCGGCGTCGACGCAGGGGCCGTGCTGTCCGAGGTCGACGACGGCTGGCCCCTTGAAACGTTCCGCAAAGAGCACGAGGCAGCGGCAGCCGACTACGACGTATGGGGCGTGCCGACCTTTATCGCCGGAGGGCATGCCGCATTCGTGCGGCTCATGGATCGCCCTCAAGGTGACGTGGCGACGGCCACCCGCAGCGTCGAGCGCATCGTCGACCTGCTCACCGGCTGGCCGACACTGAACGAGTTCAAGCACACGTCGCTCGCCCGTTAGGGATGTGCTGTGGGTTGCGCGGAGGGTGGGCCTGCGCTCATGGTGGGCTTGGCGCGCAGGCCCACCCTCCCCCCTCCCCTGGGGCTGCGGAGCGTGCGCGGCCTCGTAGGATGACCGCCAGTGCCCTACCAGGTGGTCGGCCTCCTCGGCCGTGGCGGCATGGCCGTCGTCGAATTAGCGATTGACACCGACGGGCGCCGATTGGCGCGCAAGCGGCTCCCGTTGACCGGGCCGGTCGCCGAGATGGACATCGCCCGCCGCCGTCTTCGCCGGGAAGCGCAGGTCCTGGCCCGTCTGGAACATCCGGGCATCGTGCCCCTGTTGGCGGTGGAGGACGACGGCGCGGATGTCATCTTGGTCATGCCCGCCATGGCAGCCAGCCTGGCGGATCGGATCCGGGCCGAGGGTCCGCTGTCACCCTCAGAGGTGTGGCGCATGGGGCAGGTCCTTCTCGATGCCCTGGCCTGGGCCCACCGTCAAGGTGTAGTGCACCGAGATATCAAGCCGGCGAACGTGCTTTTTGACGACTTCGGCAAGCCTGCTCTGGCCGATTTCGGCATCGCCCGCTCTTCCGACCTGACCCACGGCCTCACGCTGGCCGGCGCTCTGCTCGGTACACCGGAGTTTATTGCGCCGGAGCAGGCCCGAGGAGAGCCGGCCGGTCCGCCGAGTGACGTGTTCTCTCTGGCCGCCACCTTGACCTGGGCGCTCAGCAGGCGTGGACCCTACGGCGAGGGCGACCCTGTCACCTTGGCCCTTCGAGCCGCCCAGGGCCAGGTCCGCCCGGAGTTGGACGGTGTGCCGGACACGCTTGCCGGACCTCTTCGGGCGATGCTCGACCCCATCGCCCATCGCCGCCCGAGCGCTGCGTCGCTTCTCGGCGGGATGAGCGGGACCGAACCCGGTGGCCGCAGCACCAGGCGCGACAGCGCAAATCCCTCCGCCGGTCGGGCCGCCGGGGCGCCCGCCGCACGTCGCCGACTGCCTCCGGCTCCCATTGTCATCGAGCGGCCGGGGCGTGCCTCGGCGCCGGGATCGGTCAGGGCGCCGGCATCTACAGCGAACCGGGTCGTCACCTCTCCTCGCCCTGACCCGCGTGGGCCGGCCCTCCCTGACCCGCG
>Ga0182030_10007555_pt1 | contig 22675 bp, 13 predicted proteins | sample 812S3MmetaG_FD_121299 | JGI IMG/M metagenome (GOLD analysis project Ga0182030, IMG submission 121299) | Permafrost microbial communities from Stordalen Mire, Sweden - 812S3M metaG (Illumina Assembly) | ecosystem: Environmental > Terrestrial > Soil > Wetlands > Permafrost | place: Sweden...
ATATACACTCCATGCATCTTGTCAACCACGCAATTCCTATTGCCCCGAATGCGCTCGGTGGCTGCAAAGGATGAGCGGACAAGCACGATGAGGTCTTGGCCGGATCGAGTAACCATCGGGAAATATGAAATGAATCTGTAATCGGCACGAGACAGTTGTGCCCAAGGAGTTGCGGTGTTCTCTGCTCAACGAATGGTCGATTGGGTCCTTCTGGTGCTTTGTAACCTTATCTGGTCAACCCAGTTTGTCCTGGTAAAGATCGTGCAGGAACAAATGGGACCGGTGGCCGCCACCTCCTTCCCGATGCTGATCGCCATGATCCTGCTGATTCCAATTGTTCACATTGAAACGCGCTCACAAGGAGGAACCATTCCGAAGCGCGCTTTCCGGCAGGACTGGACGGGGTTTCTTACCATCGGGGTCCTGGGGCAGGTCGCGGCGCAACTGTTCATAACCTGGGGTCTTCGCTATTCTCTGGCCTCAAATGGCGCCCTGTTGATGCTGGCGCTCCCCATCGTCACGACTGTCATGGCCTATTTTCTCCTCGGAGAAAAGATGTCCCGCGTTCGCTGGCTGAGCTTTGCTCTCGCCGCGGCAGGCGTAGTCGAGTGCTCGGGAGTCGACTGGAAAGAACTCAACCTTACCGGCAGCACTTACCTTCTCGGAAATTCCCTCATCTTTGTCAGCGTTTGCGGCAGTGCTTTCTATAATGTCTACAGTAAAAAACTCCTGGTGCGATATACGCCCCTGCAAGTTCTGCTTTACAGCTACTATTTCGTCGTGGCCGTCCTGATTCCGATCACCTTCTTCACCGAGCCGCAAGCCTTTCACGAGATCGTTCACTATACGGCAAAGACATGGCTGGGCATAGCCCTGCTCGCGGTCCTTCAATACTGCCTGTCCATGGTCATCTTCCTAACCGTGCTAGCCCGCCTGGATGCAACCCAGGCGAGTTTGTCCAATTACCTGATTCCGTTCTTTGGGTTGATCGTCGCCGCGATTGTGCTGCATGAGCGCCTCACAATGTTCATGATCGTGGGAGGCAGCATGGTGCTCCTGAGCACACTGCTGATCACGGTGTATGAGGAACACCGGCGTCCCAAAACCCAGGGCATCGCGACTTGAAGGCAAAGAGACTATTCCGAAGCCTTGGATCCGAGGCGACCAGACATGGCCTCGGCATATTTCTTGACCAACGGTCCAAGTGTCGCGATCCGTTCATCGGTAATTTGATGCGTCGTCCCGGTCACGCTCACGGCAGCCAACGGTTCACCGGAGGTCCCGAAGATAGGGGCCGCAACGCATGCAACGCCCGGCTCGCCTTCGTTCATTTCCCAGGCATAGCCGAGGCGGCGGAACCGCCGCAGCTGCTTTTCAAGCTGCTGCCTGACGGTCACAGTATGATCGGTGATCTTGCCTAGGGGAAGATACTTCAAGGTCTGCGCCAGCTCCCCCTCGGGAAGTGAGGCGAGCAGGACCTTCCCGACGCCAGACGCATGCAAGGGCCACCTCATTCCTACATACGAAGAGAACTGGATAAGTCCCGCGCTCGGGACGCGGTCGATATACATCGACTCTCCCTCGCGCATCACCGCAAGATGACCCGTGAGACCGCTCTCCGCAACGAGTTGCTCGAGCAGCGGGTGACAACGCCCTGCGATAACCTGCTGCTCGGTCTTTCGCCCCGAGTAGGAGAATAGCTTCGCCCCAAGAGTGTACCGAGCCGATTCCTGATCCTTTTCGATATACCCAAGCGCCTGCACGGTATACAGAATGGCGGCCGTCGAACTTAGAGGCAGGCGAAGCGCCCGATGAATCTCCGTAACCGTCAGGCCCCTTTCCTTCTCGGCCAGCAAGTCAATCAAGTCGAAGCATCGCTTGATGGCGGGAACGAGGTATTGCTTTTTTACAGCTTTCGGCATCGGATCTTGCTCTCTGAATGAATGTAACAACCGCCGTCAATATACTTCATCCTATACCTATCGGAAGGGCTTGACGGCCGCATCCATTTCCTTGACCACTGATGCCGATCGGCGATGCCGGCCGATGCTTAGCTAAATCAACGAGAAAATCCCGCTAACTGCGTCCCACGATTGGCGGCACGAATTGGAGATCTTCCCGGTCTTTAGGACGAAGGAAATCGAAGTCGCACCCCTTGTCGCATTGCAGGACATGATCTATATACAGCCTGGGATAGCCGCGGCGGTGAGGACTTAAGTGAGGACTGATGCTCGCGAGCCGTTCTGCGATTGTCGCTGCGGGAAGGAGGATGTCCAATCGACGCTGCGACACATCAAGTCGAATGACATCGCCCTGTTGAACAATGGAGAGGGGCCCGGCCAAAGCTGCTTCTGGACAGGCATGCAGAATAACAGTTCCATAACTCGTTCCGCTCATGCGCGCATCGCTGATACGCACCATATCGTCGACGCCGGCTGCCTGAAGTTTGCGCGGAATTGGTATGGCTCCCCATTCCGGCATGCCCGGCACCGCCTTGGGACCGCAGTGCTTCAACACAAGCACAGACTCCGCAGTCACCTCGAGAGATGGGTCGTCAATCCTTGCCAGCATATCGGCATAACTCTCAAAGACCACGGCAGGCCCCTCATGTTGCATTAGGCGGGGCGATGCTGCCGAAGTCTTCAAGATTGCGCCGCCCGGCACAAGGTTCCCGCGGACCACGGCGATCGCCCCCTCTGGCTGCAGCGGATTTGAGAGGGGCCGAACTACTCCAGTGCCGCACCTTGTGACGCTCTGGAGGTTTTCTCGCAGTGACCTTCCGGTAACTGTCATGCAACTGGTATCGAGCAGCGGCTCGATTTCCTTCAAGACGGCTGGGATGCCGCCCGCCGAATGAAGAGCATGAACCAGGTAGCGGCCCGACGGTTTCAGGTCCGCAAGGCAAGGAGTGCTCCTGCCTAACTCGTCAAAGCGCTCCAATCGCAGGTCGATTCCGAGCCGTCCGGCGATGGCAATCAGGTGAATGATCGCGTTGGTCGAGCCGCCCAGCGCCATGCAGAGGCGAATTGCGTTGTCAAAGGCAGAGCCAACCATGATGTCGCTGGGGCGCAGGTTCTCTTCCACAAGTGCGACTATACGGCGCCCGCTTTCCTCAGCGGCCATCATCCGCGCGGGATCGTTGGCTGCAATGGTCGAGGTGCCCGGCAACATCATGCCCAACCCTTCGCACATGGCGGACATTGTGGAGGCTGTACCCATCACATTGCAGGCGCCTGCCCCACACGACATGCACTGCTCCAATTCCTTCCACTCCCCGATCGTGATCTTTCCGGTGCGGTATTCATCCCAGTACTTCCAAAGATCGGTACCGCTCCCGATTTCGATTCCTTTCCATACGCCCGCCTTCCGCGGACCTCCGTTTACCTGGATCGCAGGGAGGTTGGCACTGGCCGCGCCCATCAATTGTGCCGGTCCGGTCTTATCGCAATTGGAAAGAAGAACCACACCGTCCAGAGGATTGGAGCGTAGTGTCTCTTCCACGTCCATCGACATCAGGTTGCGATAGAGCATGGCCGTGGGCTTCATGAACTCTTCGCCGAGTGAGATCGTGGGGAACTCGAGTGGAAGCGCTCCGGCGGAAAGAACCCCACGTTTCACTGCTTCCGCGACGTCGCGCAGGTTCATGTTGCAATTGTTTAGCTCGCTCCAGGAATTCGCGATTCCGATAACTGGACGGTCCTTGTAGCGATCGGCATCTATGCCCATCGTGCGCAGGGCGGCGCGATGCTGAAAGCCAAGTTCATCCCGGCCGTAGAACCATTCCTGACTGCGATATTTCATCCCGACCCTGAAGACCTTTCCTGCGTGGTTTTGCCGCAGCGGATACCAGCCTGCAAAAGAATGCGCTCGTGAATCCTAGAAACAGCGAAATGCATGTGAAGACGGTCCGGACACGTTCGTCTCGATTGCGAAGAGACATCCGCCGAATCGTTCCCATCGTCCGGCGCCGGCCGAAGCGGACGTGACGTAGAGGGTATTGCCGTCCTTGCCGCCAAACGTACAGTTGGTCAGGTTGCTCACGGGCATCTCAATCACCCGATCGATTTGTCCATCCGGCGCAACACGCACGATGCAACTCCCTCCGTAACGGCAGTTCCAGATATACCCGTCGTCGTCGATGGTGGACCCATCAGGCCATCCGCGGTCAAATCCCTGAAAAAATGGCTGCTCGTCCCGAATGGAACCGTCGCCAAGGTTGTAGTCATAGGACCAAATCGTGTTCTTGAGCGTATCGCCAAAGTAGAACCGCGAGTTATCGGGACTCCAGAGCAGTGTATTCGATATCCCGAGATCACGGCGCCATTCTGAAACCTTCCCGTTTCCGTCAATGCGATAAAGGATGCCGTCCCAGCCCCCGGCTTCTCCTAGTTCGCCATCCTCTTTCACATTATTTCGCATGGAGCCTATCCAAAGGGAACCTCGTGGGTCTACCGCCGCGTCGTTACAGCGGACCAATGGCCATCCAGGCAACGAAAAGAAAGACTCGTGCCGGCGGTCTCGTTCGGGTTCCCAAAGCACCACGGATGAACCAAGAACCAATGCCATCGTCTCTTCGCGGTTTGTCGGCAACACGCACGTAACCGGTTCGTTGAAAAGCCAAGTCCGAACCGCGGCACTCTGGAGATTGTAACGGTGAACCAGAAATCGATTGATATCCGTCCAGTAAATGTTTTGTGTGGCCGCTTCCCACAGGATTCCCTCGCCGCATTGGTCCCCGGTGGCTGCAATACATCTCGGCTCTCCGACCATCAATCCACTATCCAAGGACATTCTGACCCTCCCCTACGGCGGTGTGCGATTCTTGCGCTTGCTCCGCAATTCTTGCTCCTCCCGCAACTGCAATACCAAGGTGATCGAGCCATTCGAGCACCCGGCGATTGAGAAAATCGATGTGCGCACGATCGTTGTCTCCGACCGTAAGTGTTGCGTCGCGAACAATCGCCGAAGGCAGCAGGCCGCGAGCGACGAGCAGTGCCTTCTCAGCATGATGAAAGAATTCAAGGCTCTGCAGGCTGTAAGTGATCTGGGGCAGTACGCCCAGGAAGGCGGCATAGGCCCCATCCTGGTCACCCTGCTGCTCGCGGCTCCACGCCAATTGCAGAACGTCCGCGACCGCGAGGCCAGGCATGACACCGACAATGCCGGCCTTGATCAGCTCGATCATATACACTCCGCCCCATCCTTCCAGCACGCCGATTTCTCCGTTCGTACCTTCAATGATGGCTCGAACTCGCTCCGACATCAGAGGCTCTTCGAGCTTGAGGTATCGAAAATGCTGGTGCTGGCGGTGCAGTTGCTGGATGAAGTCCACGCTGACCGTTGTTCCTCCGGGGTTGAAGTCCTGGATTAACAAAGGAATTCCAATAGCATCCAGGATGCGGCCGAAGTAACGCAGCAGGTCTCGTTCGGGCAAGTTGAAAAGCCTGGGCACGGCGACGGAAATGGCCGAAACACCCGAGCGTTCGAGTTCACGCGCCGTTTCTGCGACATGCGCTGTCGAGACGTGATTCACCTGGCCAATAACTGGAAGCCTGTCGCCAAGCAAGCTGGCGGCGTGGATTGCCGCATCCCGTCGCTCCAAATCGGTCAGCTTGTAAAACTCGCTCGCGTAAGCAGGCAGGCATACCGCAGATACTCCCGCTCTCACTGCGAAATCCAGCAAGCCCTTCAAAGAGTTCCAATCGGGAGATCCGTCCGGTAAAAACGGAGTTGGAATGATCGGTACAATTCCATTGATATTAATTTGCGGCATGGTTCTTCCTCCTAAATCGCGTGTTTCAGGTTGGAACGAACAAGTAAACGAGAAACCTTTTCAACAGGCAGATTCCAGATGCAATTGCATCCGGATTTAGCCGACGATATGTACTTCTCCCGAGGACAGGTGCTTGATCCGCACGATGTAATCCCCCTCGGGCAGCGGTGTTACCGTGTAGCCATGCCCCGTCGAACCGGAGTCCGCCGGCAGCGTCCCGCCGTCAGCTTCGATCCGGGTTGGCAAATAACTCAAGCGCAGGACTTCTGCGCCCTCAGCATCGAAAGTGGTGTAACGCAACGAATGTTTTCCATAGTCGACCTTGCGGACGACAGAAGTGGAACGCAGCAAGTGGTCCTCTCCTTTGGGCGCCAATTCCGGGAGTGCCCCCATCGCCCAAAGAAAATTCCGGATGTAATCGCCATATCCATCGTCCCACCAGAAGGAGTCGGCGTAATCCAGCCCGCAGCAGGCGATCTTGCCATCGTCCGCTGCGAAATAGGTCGCGTAATTGAGGGAACGGAAGGCATCTTCGTGCGCCTGGCCATCTCGTGTGCGCTCGAAATAGAGCGCGTTGATCGCCCCCCATCGTGACGAGTCGCTTGCCAACCCCGCCCGCGAGCAACAGCCCACGAAGTCCGGCGGCGCGCCCTGCTCATCGATCGCCCATGCGCCGTAATAAGGACCTCTGCCGAAGCGCTTCTTCACCCAATCAATCAGGTGCCCGACATCGCCAACCCAACTCGGATCTACGGACGCCGGATCTTTCTGGGAGAGAATGTAGTACGCGGTCATCGTCGGTATCGCCTGGTTGGCGTTGTTGTCCCCATCGTGGTGCGGCACGTCTTCGAAGTAGGCGATCCAGCGGTTGTTGTGCATCGGATACTTGAGGATCCAGTCCCAGGCCAACTTGCGGCAGTTTTCGTATTGCGCGACATTGCCCTCTTTCAAGCGGATCAATTCGGCAAAGAGCCGGACTGAGGCCACCACCATGCCGCCATACTCGTTTCCGCTTACGCCGGGGACACGATCGTCCGCGGCGATGATTTCGCCGCTTTGCGCGTCGACCCGGAAGGGCCAGGGCGTGTGCGTCTCATCTCCGGGACGAATGTGTTTCGCCAGCGCATCCGCGCATTGAATTCCTGCGGTCAGATACTTGCGCTCGCCCGTGAACTCATAGAAGAGCACATAGCCGATACCCAGTTCTCCGAGCTTGTCGGTCTCGATGCCGCCGTAAAAACTGCGTGGCGCGTCCGTAAGGCATTTACCGAAATCCAGTTCGTTGGGGCAGGATGTGGCAAAGGGGACGCTGGCCCAATTCCAATTGGCAGGCGTCGTCCCATGGGCCAACTGATAGTCAAGCATGGAGCGCACCACGGCCCCAGCCTCCTTGTCGCCCGAATAGGGATACCAGCCTATGAAGGAATCCACAAACTGGCCGTATGTGCTAGCGGGATTGTGCTGCCAGTATCCTCCCAGTCCCGTCTTCGCGTCATAGGTCGAATTGATTAGATAGACCTTCAACCCCGTCTTGGGATCGGTCGCGGCTTTGTGCTCCATATAGTCCCAGGCCAGGCGAAGAACGTGGTCGTAACCCAGGTTCTTCTCGGCTTCGTGCCAGGCGAGCAGTTTGTTGCCAGAATCCAAAACCGCATCGTGCCATGGGAGTTCGGAGTTCACATAGTTCTGGGCGTGTAGAACCGCTACGCCCAGCAAGACCGATAAGGCAGGACCAAGACATTTCTTCGACATGTGAAAAGTTCTCCTCAATGCTGGGCGCAATTGCACCTGCGCGCCGTTCAATTCAGACCATCCATCCATTTGCAACTGTGGCCTCCGTCATTCTCCTCATTCGGACCGGCATCGGAAAACAGCCCCGGAGACGGGCGCCTGGCTCAGCGGGCGCGTCTCCTTCACAACTGCGTTCGATCAACCCACGATGCGCACTTCTCCTGAAGTCAGGTGCCTGATCCGCACGATGTAGTCGCCGCCGGGAAGCGCGGTGACGGTATACCCGTGGCCTGGCATGCCGGAACCAGCAGGCAGCGTGACGCCGTCGATCTCGATACGCACCGGCGCATAACTCAGCCGCAGCACTTCTGCTCCCTCGGCGTCGAATGTCGCGTAACGCAGGTTGCGCTTTCCATATTCCACGCTGCGGACAACCGAAGTGGAACGCAATAGATGGTCTTCACCTTTCGGCGCGAGTTCGGGCATGCCCCCCATGGCCCACAGAAAATTCCGGATGTAGTCGCCATATCCGTCGTCCCACCAATACTCGCCAAAGGTCGACCCGCAGCAAGCGATCTTCCCGTCGTCCGCGGCGAAGTAAGTAGCGTAGTTCAGCGAACGGAAGGCATCTTCCTTTGCCAGTCCGTCTCTGGTGCGCTCGAAGTATAGCGCATTGATGGCCGCCCAGCGCGAGGTGTCGCTGGCCAATCCCGCGCGCGCACAGCAGCCCTCCCAATCCGGCGGAGGGCCCTGCTCGTCGATGCCCCACGCACCGAAATAAGGGCCTCTTCCGTAGTGCTGCTTCACCCAATCGAGCAAGTGCCCCACGTCGCCAATCCAGTTCGGGTCAACGGACGAAGGATCATTCTGCGAAAGGATGTAGTACGCGGTCATGGTCGGTATCGCCTGGTTCGCATTGTTATCCCCGGGACCGTGCGGAACATCCTCGAAGTAGGCGATCCAGCGGTTGTTGTGCATCGGATACTTGAGAATCCAGTCCCAGGCCAGCTTGCGGCTTTGCTCATATTGCGTTACATTGCCGGCTTTCAAGCGGATCAATTCGGCAAAGAGCCGGACTGAGGCCACCACCATGCCGCCATACTCATTAGCGGCTGACGCCCCGCCATCGCCGCTCGCACCAATCACAACCCCGGTTTGCGCGTCGACCCGAAAGGGCCAGGGCGTGTGCGTCTCGTCTCCGGGACGAATGTGTTTCGCCAGCGCGTCCGCGCATTGAATTCCTGCTGTCAGGTATTTCTTTTCGCCGGTGAATTCGTAGAACAGAACATAGCCGATTCCCAGTTCCCCAAGCTTGTCGGTCTCGATCCCGCCGTAGTAGTTGCGAGGCACATCCTGCAAGCATTTGCCATAATCCAGATCGCTGCTGCAGGAGGTGGCATAGGGTACGCTGGACCACTCCCAATTGGCCGGCGTTGTTCCATGGGCCAATTGATAGTCGAGCATGGTGCGAACGACCCCTTCTGCCTCCTTGTCGCCGGAATAGGGATACCAGGTCACAAGCGAATCCACAAACTGCCCATAGGTGCTGGCCGGGTTGTGCTGCCAGTACCCGCCAAGGCCCGTCTTCGCATCAAAGGTCGAGTTGATCAGGTAGACCTTCAATCCGTTGCGGGGATCGGTCACCGCCTTGTGCTCCATGTAGTCCCAGGCCAGGTGAAGGACATGGTCATAGCCAAGGTTCTTCTCCGCTCCATGCCAGGCGAGCAGCTTGCTCCCCGAGTCCAGCACCGCATCGTGCCACGGGAGCTCAGAGTTCACATAGTTCTGGGCGTTCATAGTCAGGGCAAAGACTGCAAATAGCCACGCAATCGCTAAAGTCCTTGATTTCGTCATCCGATTCTCCCCGGTTGCTTTTGCGCCGAGCATCTTGCTCGTCAAAGCATTCACATCTTCCTTACAGCCAGATACGTTCGAGACTTAACCCTGCATAAACCACGTCTAGATGCCTATTGCAGAGGTTGGTTCGGTTGCGAAAGCACGGCTACCCCGTAACGCGGCAGAGTGACCGACTGCACGGTTACACCATTCAGTACATCTTGCATTTTGGCTGGCAACTGAATTGACTGTGGGGCGTGCGACACGTTCACCAGAACGTATACGGTGTGATCGCCGCCGTAACGCGGATTCACTTCAACTCCCCGAGGCACGGGTCCAAAGGCCGGCTTCACATTGCTGATGGAAGTCATCCACGCAGCGGCCTGGGCCATGCCCTTTTCATCCATCCAGGCGCCAATGTATGTGATTCGGCCTTTACCAACTTTGCGCGTGATGGCCGCGGGTTGCGAATCCAGCCAGCCGTTGCTCGCGCCGTATCGCTCCAGCACCTCCACATCGGGTTTCTCGACGCTCAAAAACTCCGCCCATAGCTTGCTGGTGTTGCTGCCCCACTGCCCGGAGACGGGAACGGGCTTCTCCAAGGCGTAGTATTGGGCCACGCGCCCACCCAGCAAATCGGCCAGCGGTCCTGGCTGGCGCTGGGGCGCCAATCCCTGGTTGTCGTGCATGAATCCTGAGCGCTGGCCTAATACAAGATGTCCTCCGCCCTCGACGTAAGCGATCAGGTTCTTTGCATCCTCATCGCTAAGCACATTCAGGCTTGGAGCCACCACCAGCTTGTATTGATCCAGCGGCGCCGTGGGCTCCACAATGTCGACGGACTGCGCAATATCCCGAAGCGGGGCATAGTAACTGAGCAATTCATCGATTGGATCGTAGCCTTTGTTCATTGGCATCCATTTGATGGCCCAGAAACTGGGGTAACTGTGCAGGATAGCGACTTGCGATCTTGGCGAAGTTCCCGCCAGCGTGGCGCCAGCCTTTTCAAATTCTTTGCCGACCTGTTCCGCTTCGGAATACAACGGCATGGGATTGCCGTCGGGGCCAACCAGCGTCCCGTTGTACAACTCGAGACCATTCAGCACTGTCCGCCATTGCCAGTAGCTGATGGCATCCGCGCCGTGGCCAATGTTATGCCACGCCATGGCCCGTATCTCGCCCTTGTCAAATGCGTTACTAACGTCGGCCCAATATGCATTGCCCGGCTGCGACTCGATCACCCAGAAATTCTTGCGCTTGAACCCGCGCGTCAGATCGTCGGTTGAACCAACCCGATATACATCCAGATGGCCCTGAGCCGGGTAATTGTCCCAGGCGGAAAAGTCGAGAACCTGGGATACAACATAATGGTCGAAGCCGTCGAACCATCCCATCGTGTTGGTTGTAATTCGCTGATAGGGATTGGCGTATTCGCGAATGGCATCGATCTGGTTCTTCTCGTAACTGCGCCATGTATCGCTGACAAACGACAACCAGCTTTGCACAAGCCCCAGATTCGGAGGCGTGCCTTCACCAGAAGTTGCATACGGGTACAACGGAGTTTCGATGATCGTGCTGATGGGTATCTGGCTCCATTTGGAATACGTCTCGCTCCAGTAAACGGTGCTCCAACTCGCGTTCAAATTGTCGAGCGTCTTGTACCGGTTCTTGAGCCACTGCTGGAAGTCCTCTTGCGTATGTGCGTCGAACGAGGGCTTCCTGATTTCGTTATCGATCTGCCAGCCGATGACATAGGGATTGTGGCCAAAGCGCTGTGCCAGGCGGCTGGCAATCTCATGGCACAATTCACGATACTTTGCGTCGTCAAAGTTGATATCCCAGTCGGTAACCCTCGACTTGCTCCCATCTTCTTTGGTGCGTAGCGCCTGCGGGTATTTCTCGGTAAGCCATTGCGGAGGAGCGGCCGTGGCAGTGCTCAGTACGGTATAGATGCCGTGCGCACCGGCTGCATTGATGGCCCTCTCCAGCCAGTCCAGATCGTAATTTCCTTCTGACGGTTCGATGCGGCTCCATTCGATGTCCCCAACACGGACCACGTGAATGTGCGCTTTCTGCATCAAGTCCAGATCCGCAGGCCACCGGGATTCCGGCCACTGTCCGGGATACCACGACGTGCCCAAAAGAATCGGCGGCGCAGCTGGAACATCTTTGCGCAAAGGTTGCTGCGCGAAGACCAGAGAAACCGCAAACAGCGCAAGACATGCGGTCAGCGATCCAACGGAAATAATCTTGCAATTCATCCTCTTGTCCTCAGTTGCGTGCCTGGCAGGCAGCTTGTTGAGCGAGTCCGCTGGTACACAGCGCAGCGTGCTCGGATTCATATTCATTTAGTTCCCTTTCGTCAACCCGCAAGTTAGGATTCCGTAGGCCGCTGACCGAACGCCGTGGGTTGTTCTCTCGGCTTCGTCCACCTGCCACGACTGGCGGACGAGCGAAAAGTGCGGCAATTGCACGGACCGGAACCTGTCGCTTCAACTGGCTGGTCAAAAATCCAGCTAATTGTAGGCTAAGGCCAAAGGAATTCGCAAGATTATTTTTCAGGGACCTGCGTTTCCTGGAGCGATATCCTTATTTCCGCTTGTTCCTACTCGCACGATGTTCAGTGGTTGCGATGATCGGTCCCCGCTCTGCAGCTGTGCTCTCTCATGCGCGCCACCTCGCGATTGATCACCATCCGGGATTGACTGATGCAATCAGTCAACATCGGAAGTCATTTAGAATCATTAGCCTGCTCGCAGAAACGAATCTTAACCAAAGAATCCTTGACAGCGGGGGACGTTTTCGGGTACAAGGGTGCAATCTAACAGCCTATTGAAGAACTATTCAAATGGCTGTTGCTGAATTCAGATTCATGGGCCCGCGCGACGACAGAAATCGACGCCTGCGCAGTCCATCAACCGGTCATGAAGCCAGATAGTCGCACTTTGCAAACCCTTTTGAGGGTTGCCAATTTCTCGGAGGTAGAGGCGTGAGGAAGTATTTCAATCGAATCGCATCGTTTCCTGTCCTGCTCACATTGCTGATCTCATTCGTGTGTTCTGTCCGTGGCCCGGCCCAGCAGAATACAGGAAGCATCTCTGGCACAGTGAAAGACCCCACTGGCGCAGTCATACCCCAGGCGAATGTCACCGCAACTCAGACTGACACCGGAGCTGTCGAGAAGACTGTATCGGATGCGGCGGGCGTATACACCTTCCCAAGACTTGGTACCGGCGTCTACAAAATCTCGGCGGAGCAAACGGGGTTTGCCCCCACTACCATCACCGGGATCACATTGGAGATTTATCAAAGGGCAGAAGTCGATATAGAGATGAAAATAGGCGGAGCCCAGCAGACCGTCACGGTTGAGGGGAGTACGCCGTTGGTCGATGTAAGCTCAGCCAGCCTGGGAACGGTAGTCGAAGAGGAGGCCATTGAGGATCTTCCGCTGAATCTGCGCGAGGTGGGTGCCCTGGCCCTGACGGTCCCCGGAACAATCGCTACCACGGGGCGCTCTCTCACCAGCTCGGGCGGCAACGGATCCGGATTCAACGATAGCAGTTACGCGGGCGCGGGTGGATATTCTGGTGGGAATCTGCTGCTGATCGACGGAATGATCTCCCGGGCACTCAATAACGGAGCCTTCGCTCTGAATCCTCCGCCGGAGATGGTGAAGGAATTCAAAATCCAGAACGATGTTTACGATGCCGCCTTCGGATTGACCTCGGGTACGGTAATGAACCTGGTTACCGAGTCGGGAACAAACAAAATCCATGGTGGGGCCTGGGAGTATGTGCGCAACCGCGACTTCGACGCTCGAAATTATTTTGACACCGCCGCAGTAAGTCCCGTTGTCCCCGAATATACTCGCAACCAGTTCGGTTTCGACGGGGGCTTTCCAATCATCAAGAATAAGCTCTTCCTGTTTGGCGCCTACGAGGGCCTCCGGCTGGCTCAGGCCAATAATGGTTCCAGCTCGGTTCCGTCACACCCGGAGAAGCAGGGAGACTTCAGCAGTTTGCTGACCGGCACAAAGCAGAATCTTTGCGGGACAGGCGGCCCTGCCAATCTCAACTACGATACCGGGCAACTGTTTGACCCGAAAACGGAAAGCAACTTTACCTGCCCCAACGCGCCTTTCAATGCAATTCTGGTGGGCACCCCCATTCCAAATAACAACGTAGCAACATACCTCGGCGGGACTGCGAATTTCGATCCGGTTGCGAAGAAGGTTCTGGCTCTTGTCCCCGACCCAAATAGCGGCCTGTTCTTCTTGAACGAAGCGCCGCACCGGGACAATCGCAATCAATTCGATGGACGTATTGACTGGAACCTGTCCACGAAGGACCTGGTGTTTGGCCGCTATCTTCTGGGCGTTGCGGACCAGGTGAATCCAGGCCCGTTTCTTCCCTTCTTCCAGATACAGCACTTCAGGGGGCACAATGCAGTTGGCGGTTGGACCCACACTTTCAGTCCGACTCTACTCAACGATGTCCGCATCGGCTATCAGAACGACTATCTGAAGTACACCTGCCAAAGTTGCCCTCGAGCGCCGGGGACGCTCGCAGGCTTCAATATTGTGGGGCTTGCGGCCGCCAATCCAGAGTTCGAAGAGTACCCCAACATTACCTTCAGCAACTTTGCTAGCTGGGGCGATGGCTTTCCCGGCTACTTTCCCGACATTATTCCCGACGCGCTCTACAAGTATGATGACACCGTTACCAAACTCTGGGGGCATCATAACCTTTCCTTCGGTGCGGACTTGAATTTCTGGAATACAAAGGGTGTCTCCGATCCAGTGCAGGTGAATGGAATCCTCAATTTCAATGGCCAATACTCGGATTTGGCCGGTGAGTCTACCGCGGCCACCGGAGCGGCGGATGCCGCTGACCTCGAACTAGGTTTCCCCAGCGGCGGTTTCTACACCAAAAACGCATTTATCTCTGATCTCGTCGGTGGAAATTGGATAGGACTGTTCGTACAGGACAATTACCGGGTTAACTCAAACCTGACAATTGAGGCGGGTTTGCGGTGGGACTACCGCAGGCAGCCGACGGATGAGCATAACAATCTCGCCGCGTTCTATCCTCTGTCGAAAACATTCAAGTCGGGCGACGCCGTGCTTATCAGTGCACTTCCAGACTCCGCAAACGATGCGCTCTGTTCCCAACCCTATCTTCAATCGGCTACCGGCCAGTGCCTGGTGGCTAACTCCACGCAGAGAAAGCATTTGGGGTTCAACGAGAACCAGGCCAGCCAAGTCAGCTTTGGACCGAAACACGGAAATTTCTCTCCACGTTTTGCCTTCTCTTTGCGTCCAACAGGCTCGGACAGACTGATAGTCCACGCCGGCGGTGGCGTCTTTCTCGATCTTCCGCTCACCAACCAACTCGGTTCGGCGGATGACAATAACCCAATTACCACGCAAAACCCTGTCTATAACACTTCCTTTGGGTCGCCGCCGCCGCTCACCAATGGGATACCGACCACCACCCAGCAGATGTTTGTGGGCTCGATCGTTCCTACCCTGGCACAGTCATTTGGGCAGCTCATGCCGAGCCCGTTCTACCACAATCCGACTGTCTATGAATGGAGTTTAAGCATTCAGACGCAGGTTGCCGCAAACTTGGCTCTTGAGACGGCGTATCTCGGCAACCGCGGTGTGCATGAAGATTACGAACACCCTGGGGCCAATCAGCCGGCGCCGGGGGTTGGTCCGCTGCAACAAAGAAGGCCCTGGCCTGATTTCAATTCATTGCGCTTTGACACCTATGACGCATTTTCCAACTACAACGCCCTGACAGTGAAGGTTACAAAGAGATCTTCCAGTGGGCTCTCCGGGATTGTTGCCTATACCTATTCGAAGAATCTCGACGATGGCAGCGGGACTTCCGAGACAGAAACCGCTCCCCAGGACGATAACAACATCAGGGCGGAGTATGGTGAAGCTGACACGTCTCTTCGCCAAAGGCTTTCGGTAAGTGGAACTTACCAGATCCCTTTCGGTAGAGGGCGGCAGTTCCTCAATAACCAGGGCACACTGTTTAACGAGTTGGCCGGAGGATGGGACCTGTCGACCATCGTCACCGCACAGTCCGGAACTCATTTCTCCGTGCTGTCCGCTTCCGATTTTTCCAACACCGGCTCCGGAAATCCAAGACCCGACCGGTCGTGCAGCGGGATTGGGAAAAAGTCGATCAATAACTGGTTCGATCAGAGTTGCTTCCCCACCTCAGCTCTCGCAGCCGCCCTGGCCGGCGGAACACCCCGCTTTGGAAACTCCGGCCGGAATATCATCCCTGGTCCGGGCCTTGTCCAAGTCGATGCCTCCCTGATCAAACGCTTTTCGATCCTTGACAGATTCAACACCGAATTCCGGGCTGAGTTTTTCAACATCCTTAACCACCCTAACTTCGCTCTTCCTGGAAGCTCGATCGGAACCAGCTCAGTAGGCATCATCTCAAATACCGCGGCGAGCAGCCGGCAGATTCAGCTAGGCTTGAAGATGTCCTTCTAGTTTTGTTTGGCCGTCTCGCGATCCGGCGCTGAACGACCGCAAGGTGGCATCCCCATCCTCTTCGCGAGGTGAGCGAAAAGGATGGGGTGTGGTTGAGATACCCGGGGACTGGATCGTAAGCCGGACCCTGTTCCCCAACTTAATTTCGGCAAAGAAGCGTGCGCGAATGCTCCAAGCCGCACCTGGAGGGACGTTGTTGAAATCATTGGAAATCCGCTGGTGTACAAGTGCAGTCTGCGCTGCCATTGGGCTTACCATCGCAACAAGCATCCTGAACGCCCAAGACTACGTCAATGCTGGATTGCCATGGCACGAGGCCGTGCTGGATTCGCAGGGACGGCTCCTCGCCTGGTATCAGCCGGAAAAGAATCTCGGCTACGACAAATTCCTGAGGCTGGATTGGGACTTCCTCGAGCACAAAGTCCCGAACGAAGGGAACACCGGACTCAAGGTCTACCTGGTCAACTCCGTGTTTGATCCAGATACTCTGCAAGGAATCAAATCGAAGACCGATATTCAGCACGATCCCGCTGGCTTCAACGCGCATATGGTCGATCTGCTGTTGGGCTGGTATCCGTATTCGGGTGACCCAGAGGCGCTCCCTGTCGTTCGATCGATGCTGGACTTCCAGCTTGCCCACGGCACCACTCCTGGGGACTGGAATTGGGCGAACGTTCCTTTTGCAACGTCGTGCGACGATGCTCTTGAATACGGGGGGTGTATTCGCGATAAGCCTCGCGAGTCCAATGGCAGTTTTACGCCCGGCGTAACAGGTGGGATCGAAACCGACAAGGTGGGCGAGCTGGGATTGGGTTATGTGTTCTTCTACGAAATGACGGGGGAGCGCAAGTACCTGGATGCGGGATTGAAATGCGCCGATGCGCTGGCCAGGCACATTCGCCCCGGCGATGGCACGCACACGCCCTGGCCGTACCGCCTCAACGCTCGTACAGGTGAAGTGATCAACGGCGAGGAGTTCGGCGGCATGATCGTCGCGCCAGTCCGCCTCTTCGACGAACTCTTGCGCATCGGAGTTGGAGACTCGGACCGACTCCGCAAGGCCCGCGACCTGGCCTGGAACTGGATGTTGAAAAACCAGCTATCCGGTCCTGCCATGGATCGATGGACCGGCTACTACGAGGACATCGTGAAAGACAATGACAATGTCAACGACTTATCTCCGATGATGACCGCCTATTACATCCTCTCTCGCGAAGACCCCTCGACCGTGGATCCGGAATGGCGAGAGCATGTTGGCCACCTGCTGGACTGGGACCGGGAAGTCCTGGGCCGAGGACCATTCTTCGGAGCCTGGGCCATCGATGAGCAACAACGACCAGGCCTCCCCGCACACGTCGGTCCTGGATGTTGCTCACGGGCCGGTCTGCCCTGCAGGTCGGCCGGGTGGGGAGCGATCAACGCGATGTACTACGAAAAGACCCGCGACGGCGCCGCCCGCGAAAATGCCTTCCGCTCACTCAACTACGCAACGTACTTCGCGGCTTCAGATGGAAAAATTGCCTGCTGCGGCTTCACCGGTCTGGCCAATCCCTACTGGTTTGAAGATGGCTATGCGGACGCGGGCAGAAGCTTCATTTGGGCGATGGGTGCGATTCCAGACTTCGCGCCAGTTGCTCAAGACCATCTACTTCGTTCGTCTTCCACGGTTCAGAAAGTGATCTATGGGAGCCGCAACGTCGAGTACCGGACCTTTGACAAAGAAGCAACGGAAACGCTGCGTCTGAGTTTCAAGCCGGCTCGAATCATGGCAGGTGGTAAAGACCTGACTGAACGTAGCGACCTGAAAGGGGAGGGCTACACGACGCGGGCCTTGCAAGGGGGTGATTATTTGGTGCGTGTACGCCATCTAACTTCAAACCAGGTGACCGTTGCCGGCAGTTGAATGCCACTTGCAATTGCGCGCAGTCCGTGCAGCTCATGCTGCGTGAAGTAGCGTGGTTTTCCACCATTCAGTTGAGCTCGTCGTTTCCTGTGAGTACGCGAGAAATGGTGCTCACATGACGGCTCACATGCGCAAAACAGTCTCGGTTCTATAGCGCGGGGTCGCTTGATTTATGAAAATTGTCGATGTCACAACAGTTGTGGTCAATGCGCGCATGCGCAATTGGGTTTTCGTCAAGGTCCAAACCGACGTTCCCGGCCTGCACGGGTGGGGCGAGGCCACTATGGAGTGGAAGACCCGCGCCGTGGTTGGTTGCGTTGAAGATCTGAAGCCGATGCTGCTTGGCCGCGATCCCACCCGCATCGGCTTTCTGTGGCAAATTCTCTATCGCCATTCGTACTTTCGTCTCGGCGCCATCGGCATGACGGCGATCTCGGGCATCGAACAGGCCTGTCTGGATATTCTCGGCAAATCGCTCGGGGTTCCTGTCTATAAATTGCTGGGCGGAAAGGTCAGGGACAAGGTGCGCATGTATACCCATCTTGGGCTTGGCGAGACCAAAGCGGTATACGAGAGCTTCGAGAGCAGCCAGGTAATCGAGCGGGCGCTCGTCGTGCGTGAGAACGGGTACACCGCCGTGAAAGTGGTGTTCGTCCCCTATTCGCGACCCCTTGAAGGCATCCCCGCAGTCAAGCACTTTGCCAAACTCGTAGGCGACTTGCGCGAAGCGGTTGGCGACGACACCGATATCATGGTCGATTTTCACGGGCGCACAACAACCGGACAGGCAATCCAATACATCAATGCCATCGAGGAGTTCCGCCCGCTGTTCTGCGAGGAGCCGGTTCCCCCGGAACAGCCCGATGCAATGCTGGAAGTCCGCAGAAGCGTCAAGGTTCCCATTGCAACTGGAGAGCGGCTCGTAACACGCTGGGAATTCCGGCGCATCTGCGAATTGCAGGCCTGCCATATTCTGCAGCCAGATTTGAGCCACTGCGGTGGCCTCATGGAGGCGCGCAGGATCGCGGATATGGGGGAAACCTACTTCATGGGCATCGCACCCCACAATCCGAATGGCCCCATAGCAAATGCAGCGGCACTACACTTTGCACTCAGCACACCGAATTTTCTCATTCAGGAAGATATGCTCGGCGACGTGCCATGGCGATTCGATGTTGTGGAAACGGCAATAGAGCAGCGCGACGGCTATTGGCTGCCGCTCGAGACGCCGGGCCTGGGCATTGAAGTCAACGAGCGCGAAGCCGCGAAGCATCCGTTTGCGCAGGAAGATCTGCAGCAAATGGTCTTTCTCGAAGACGGGTCCGTTGCGGAATGGTAATGCAACAAATGCGATCCGCTGGTTCGACGAGGAAGCCTCGCAACCTGATCTTCTGGCTCCGTCTGTCTTTCAAGAGTCCCAAGAAAGGATGAATCGCAATGATCGCGAGACGCGCTCGTAACTCCAGCGTGAATGTTGTACTTGACATCGCTGCCGGTTCTTCAATTTCGCTCCTGTTGTCAGCACTGGTCTGTGCAGTTGCCGCAATCGGCAGCGTTAACGCCACATCCTCAAGTTCTGCAGTCAGCCAGGAACCCTCCCCAGTTGTCCCTTTGTGGTTTCAGAGTACGGGAGAAGATAGTCCGGCGTCAGTCGAAAACGACACACCATTCCCGAGCAGCAACCTCATCGTGAATGCGCAGTGGACCACTCCTCGCTACTATCCGAATCCGAGGCTCCAGGCGGCTGACATTATTCCCGTAACATGGGCCAGCGATGGGAACAGCTATGTGATTGGGGATGACGGCTCGGTCGGAGATGTTAAAGCAACGACAGTCATGGCTCGGATAGTCGGTTCGCCTCCCGAAGACAACAGTATTCCGCAAATGGACTTCCAGCTTCTTGCTCATGACGCATTTTCCTATGGCTGCCCTAAGTCTGTGTCAATCGACTCCTGCTACTCCGTGGGCTTCACAAATGTCGACGGAGTCTTCTACGCGGTCACTTATGACAAGGGATATCCCGTTGTAGGGGATCATCCGCCGGGCCACGCTCGCATCGACTATTCCAAAGGGTCCATTTCGCAAAGTTCATGGGTTCATGGCTCCGCGGATTTTCCAGCTCCCGTCGACAGCGGGGTAGTTAGTTTTGTGGAAATGGCCAAGGGCGAGCCTTCACACGACGAATGTTCGGCAGGCGATTTCCCGAACGGCTGCGCTTACGCGATCGTGCTGCACGGAGGTTATCAGGATCCCCAGGATCCCAATGGCATGGACCAATTCAACGCAACCCATCTTTTCCTGGCGCGCATGGCGGTAGGCACGCCGGGACAAAATTACCAGGAGGTTGCGGATCCCTCCCGATGGCAATGGTTCACTGGCTTCGATTCAAAAAATCACCCGACATGGATGTACGCGAATGAACGGCTGCTTCCACATGCCATTCGATCTCTGAGCTATCCACGCAAGGGGACGTCGGGCTGTTCGACCGATGGCCAGGAGGAGTGCCTCTTTTGGGGAGCCGGCGATTCGGGGCATATCAATTATCCGCACATGGCCTATGACGCCGCTCTTCATCGTTACCTTCTGACGCTGACCGATTGGTACTATCGGGATTTCAAGCCTCCCAGCGAAAAGGGTCCGATGGTTCAGGGCGGCGCTGAGGGAATCGTGCTGGAGGCGCCCAATCCGTGGGGCCCTTGGTCCTTTGTCATGCGCAGCCCGTACCTGGGGTCAGGAAATGCCTACGGCCCGAGTTTCCCGGTGCAGTGGGAAGGGCCGCGAACGCCTGGGGGGCAGGACTTGTGGATGGTCTGGGCCGCCAACTTTGCTTCTTGCGGCAAGCCGATTTTAGTCCCAGCCGATCAATGCCAGGGTGTTTATGGAATGAACCTTCGTCGAGTGCACTTCTCCCTGGCCGACGACCAAAGCACGGTCCCCCGTCCCTGGTTCGATCAGGACGTCGGCTTCGCATCCCCCGGCCATGCGAAGTTTCAAGGTGATTCCGTCGTGATCGCCGGCAATGGCAATCTCGCCGCCACTCCCGATCCACTCGGCCAGTATCGGGACAATCTGTTCCACGACGCTTTCCATTATGTGTTTCAGCGAGTGATGGGAAGCGGCTCGGTTGAAGCGCAATTGAAGCCGGCAAATTCAGCAACTAACTCAAATGCGGGTCCAGAAGCATCGGCGGGGCTGATGCTGCGCGAGTCAACTTATGTCCTGGGCCAAACCGGCGATAAGTTGCAAGGCCGGCGATTAAGTTCCGGAGATATATTTGGCGAAGCTGCACGCTACGCTTACCTGGGAGTCAGGAAGGATGGCACAATCTTCTTCCAGTATCGCGATATTTCCGGAGTTGTCAGAGGCCGGACTCAAGCCGGCGGCTGCTCGGAGGGATGTACCCTGCAAGTCAGCAGGTTACAAAACCGCGTCGTCGCCTCTCTCTGCGGAAGCGATCACTCATGCCGCAACTTTGATAGTCATGAATTTGAGCGGCCTCTGTCCAATTCTTTGACTATGGGATTGGCAGTGAGCAGCGAAAGTGCGAGTACATTTCCCCGCTATCTAATCCATGAGGCAGAGTTCTCTCATTTAAGCATTCGCGCCAAGAACACTGGGCCCGAAGCACACTGACCTCTGGCCTTCGTACGTTCGGCTGAAAGGAGTCGAAAAGCCACTGAACTGGATCTGGTGACACGACCGGATACTCTCTTTGGCTGGGAAGCACGGGAGCGGGTTCGAAGATCCAGGGCCGATGACGCGGGGCTGGCTCCGAAGGAATCGGTGATCGAGACCCCCTGCGGCTTGCCTGATGGGCACGTGGGCAGAGGGTTTCGTGTCTCTACCAGTATTCCTGCGGTGAGGCTCCGTCGGGAGAGGCTTCTGGATCACGAGTCGCGACGCAGCCGGGCGTTCTTTGTCCGGCATCCTTATCGCCTTTGTCTTCGTCGTTGCTGTTGTGATTTGGTTTCCCCCGGACTGTTGGTTTGGGTGCGCCAACTGCGCGGGCCGCACTTGAGCACCTGTCCGTGATGCAGCAGCCGATCCAGCATGGCGGAGGCGGAGGCGCTGTCACCGAGCAGCTTGCCCTGGTCTTCCACTGGCCGAATTCGATGTGAGCAGCGTGCTGGCGCGTTCGTGCCGTCGCATGATGATCTCCAGCAGTTCCTCGGCGACGGTCAGCGGCAGCTTCCGCATACCAAGATCGTCGATGATCTGCAGCGCCACGCTGGTCAGCACCTCCATGTGTTGCTTGCGCTTGCCGTCCAGCGTGGCATCCGCCAACTCTTCCAACAGAGCGTGCGCCTCGCGATTGAGAGCGCGGGAGCCCTGCTGGATGACGGCGTGCCGATGGCCTGCGCGATGTGGCTCTTGCCGCTGCCAGGCGTGCCCAAAAACAGTGAGTCCTCGCGCCGGCGCTTTTCGAGGGCTACATTTGGCCCTGGGTCGATGCAGCCACGGGAGCGACCTACACGTTCCCGGCCAAGGCGAGGTTCGACGCCGGGACGCCGAACACAGTGCCGTAACGGGCATGCCGGGCAAGTGGCGACGGCCTGAGCCGCAGTGTGGCGGAAGGCCGGATTCGGAAGATGCGCATCGCCAGAATTCTATCTAAGGGAAAGCCAGGCTCGATTGCCGCTTGGAGGTATTGCAACGAGTAATTTTTCACCCCACCGATTCGAGGCAAGAGTGGATGGCTGACAAGGCGGCAAATTAGCGTCGCCGCCACCACAACTCATGTCTCGGTCAGATTCTTTCGCGTAATATATACAATATAATCAACGACCTAAAGTATGGTGGAGGCGGCGGGAGTCGGTCGGACTCCGGTACCTCAATCCACGTAACTTATTGACTCTGTGAAGTGCAAATCTGTCATGATTGTCATCATTTTCAGATCTTGGCACAATCCGGTCAC
>Ga0182030_10007556_pt1 | contig 22674 bp, 29 predicted proteins | sample 812S3MmetaG_FD_121299 | JGI IMG/M metagenome (GOLD analysis project Ga0182030, IMG submission 121299) | Permafrost microbial communities from Stordalen Mire, Sweden - 812S3M metaG (Illumina Assembly) | ecosystem: Environmental > Terrestrial > Soil > Wetlands > Permafrost | place: Sweden...
CCCTTTCCCTCTCCCTCTCCCTCTCCCGCCATCCCCACATCCCGACCAGCTATATATAAGCTCCTCAAATCCTCCCCCGTCCACCAATACAACGGCCACGCCTCCCCCCTCAAATTATTAACCACACACCCCACCGCCACCATCAAGCAACTCCCAAGCACCGCCAACCCCACAAACTCCCACCCTAACGCCATAATATCTGGTGTCGTACTACAAAGTAGTGCTGTTGCGCCCGCAGGTGGATGCACGGTATTGGTAATTGACATAAGAGACGAAGTGAGCGCGACGGATAGAGCGCCCGCGATGAATTTCAGGGATTGGAAACGTGTGGGGCCGGCAAGGAGGAAGAGTTTGGTGATCGAGACCCCAACGACGGAGGCGATGAGTTGGGAGAGGATGGCAGGGCGGGGTTGGGCGAGGGGTGAGTTGATCACGTTATACTGAAGAATAGCAGCTGCGCCCTATTTTACGCATTAGCTTTCCCTCCCTTTATTAATTTTTGCGTAATTGGTAGACAGGAATAGGGGTAGAAGGGGAAGGGGAAGGGAAATGAGTACCAGAGAAGCGATGACGATGGGTGTTCCTTCTCGTTGGAAGTAGGAGGTCATAAACACACTTTCCGCGACCAATAATCCCACGAAAGCACCGATGAACGCGAAGAACCATCCTAATACTGCACCGATTTGTTTCTGAGGCCGCTCTCGGTATCCTAGGAACCAGGATATGGGTTTTGGGAGGCGGGACACACGGTTCAGGGGGATGAAGCGGTTGAGGTAGTTATCGATGTTGAAATCCAGGTTGCAGATCTTGGAGAATATTGAGGTTGTTTGCGGGGAGGGGATGGGTTTCCAGGTGCAAGGGGAGAGAGAGGTGGATGAGATGCCATCTTGTGAGGAGGCGGATTCTTGATGGTTCAGGGTGTCGGAATTTAGAGATGTCATTGCATAATGGAAGGAGTATCCAATGAGTATTACTCGACGAGACGCACACTTATACAATCAAAGCAAAGCAGCGAGAAGCGATATCCCAGAGAGTATCCTTCCTTTCGACATAAGAAAGCAGACTGCCATCAGAACTACAGGGTACAGTACAACCCCTCACCCGGCCCATCCTCCAAGATTTGTAATAGTAATACACGCATCCATACCGTCCTCAAAAGCGCTTCACTATCTCCGGAATCAGTACAGTAAGATATAGAGGATCGGAGAAACGGTTTCTTAAACGCATGCCGAGAGTACGTACCTAGTACGCGGCTCCAACGGGCATCTGGGGTAGTACAGCACTACTGTGAACACGTTTGGAGACTATCCAATGGGAATGGGGAAGTAGAGTTGTGATTTGGTAAGAGTTTGAGATGGATGCGGACGATGTGTCATGGAAATTGGGTGGTGGTATTGCATCATCCTGGTTTGTAAGGTAGCCGAGGGGAACTAGGGTGAGGGATGACTAGCCCCTTTTTATTTTTATATACATTCCATATAGGAGATTGGGACCCACATGTGTCTTAGAATGTCAGAACTCTAGCAAATCTGTCTCACCTAAGTGTCTTCATTACATCTCCAATCTGTTTATTATTGGATCCTCCTTTGCACCATATCTTCCCATTGTTCAATCTTAAGCGATATACCCCATGCCCAATGCGAACACTCCCAACACAAGAACACCCCAACTAAAAACCTCTTCATCCCATACATTCTTCCCTGACCCAGCACCCGTAAACACTACACCCGTTCCATTCGTCTCGTTACCATTACTGATCGGTAAACCTGCTGGCGCTGTATGGTCAGGATGCATCCCCGTGGTCGTCACAGTCGCTGTAATAACCAAAGGGGGGATTGATTCTGCTGAGATTAGTGACGAGGCGGCGATGAGTAAGGGAGTGGTAGATGGTGCCGTCAGGATGAGCACTGCAGTGGCGGTGGCTCTTGCCGTTGATGGATTCGCTGCTGAGAGCTCTTGTGCAGTTTCGGATGGGAAGAAAACAGGGAAGGGACCTGTGGCGAAGGGGTCATCAGTGGCTGTATTTATTGGCGGATAGTTGGTGGGAACAGTATCTGTAGGGCTGACATCTGGTGCTGAGGTAGAGGGGACAGTAGCGTCGAGTGAGGAGGTTGAGGGTGCCGTCGCTATGGAGGCCGGGATAGTGAAGTCTAGGCGGGTTGCGCAGCTTTGTGGATCTTCGCCCTATAAATTGGTTAGAAGAAGAGTTTTGAAAAAAGAAGACTTAGGAGGAACGAACATTGTGACAGCAGTATCCCGCTACCGGTGCGCAGAAGTCACCCGCTTTGCAATATCCATCATCGAGGAGACAACAAACGTCTCCGAGAGTTGGATCATAGCAGAAACGTGATGTACTATCTCCGCAGGTTATGGAGCCACTGCCATAAGTTGCTTGGCAGGAGAGGAAGTCTCTTTTCAAGTGGAGATCGTTGATTGGGCTGTGAAAAGTAGGATTTGCAGGAGTGAGACTAGCTAGTGACGATATAACGAGGAAAAGAGAGGCCCTCATGACGGCCTACAGACTTTGGGTTTCGAAAGAAGCAGTGTGGGGGTTGCATAGGCTTTACAAGGGAAGCTAAAGATCGACAGCTGGATAGAAATGGAGGATGGTGCTTCCATTATAGCTCAGAGCTCAGCGGGGATGATCGTCAATAACAAGGGCAAACATTGAGAGACACAATGACACGAGACTCTAACGTTTCAAGAATATCCGGAATGTATATTTAGAACTTGATATGAAGATTCCTGCTTGACTTGATCCAATATAGAGCCCATTGAAGCACGAATATTAACCCCTTGGTCCCATCCCTAGGATTGAATCAAGCCCTTGCTGGAACTCATTGTCAATATCCCTTAGAACACAGTATCTTTGGAATCAATTAAGTAAGGCAAGTGGAAATTCAGAGAATGTTGATAAAGAAAACTTCACGAGGGTGCGTTGCGTGAACCTGTGGATTCCTTAAAAAAAAAAAGGCCAGCTTTGGCCATTGTCAAAATTTGCAGATAAAAATCCGTCAAGCACTCCAATCTTTCTTGAGATCCATGATTGGATGTTCACTAGAAGACATAGTACTTATTTTCCATGTGGAGGTGAGATGTAAGTCTGACAGGAACCAAGATCCGTCCGCTGTTCACCCCACCAAATCCCAGCCTAGGCCCAAAATGACCCCTCATCCGCCGCTTTCCTTCTGTTCGGAAACCTCCATCATGGCTTGAACAACTGGGACGGCAGAGCGCCCAGGCGCCAATAGACCCATTTATTCGCCATTAGCATATTGCATCCAAAATGGCAGAAGTATGCCGTTCGAAATTCACCCGCCCGATCGACATTCTCGTTGATCCGGCGCAACTTCATGCACAGCGATAAGGCTTGAACGACCTCGTACAACGTTCTCTATTCGAGATACCGCATTAGATCATGGATTCGACAGATCATCATATGGAAGACAGCGTCCCAGAACCTGCTGCTGCACATGCGCAGGTTTTGGAGAATGCGGGGGTTTCGTTGGCTTCGGGGGTGAGCGCGAGTAGTGATCAGGCGGATGAGAGTGCGATACAGAATCTCAATGTGAGTACCAACGAAACGGAATTGTTCTAGGATATGCGATTGACTTTTGTTTAGGTAGATTACTCGGACGATGCGGATTCTGCGTTGGGGGACATGACGCCTCAGTATATACCTATCTCTGAAATAGAATGGCCATGAAGCTGATTAGCGAAGGACATCGACTATGTCGATCAATTCGAGTATTTATAATTATGTTGAGGAAAATGGACGGACATATCATCGGTATAAGGAAGGCAGTATGTTGTGCGCTCTACTATATATATACAAGCTGTTGACAGATGCTAGAATATATGTTACCGAATGATGAGGTTAGTCCTTGAATGTTCTAAAATTCGGTTCACTGACATGTCCTAAGGACGAGATGGATCGATTGGGCAAGTTCTTCAAACATGGCACATCAAGCTCTGCTAAGATATTTAGATCTCCAACATCAGATCTGGTTACTCACCCTCAACGATGAACTATATATTTCCCCTATCAAAGAGCCTCATAACGTACTTGATATTGGCACTGGAACAGGGATCTGGGCCATTGAATTTGGTATTTATATACCACACAATACATTTTAGAACTAATAATATCTTAGCAAATAAATACCCATCGGCAGAGGTTACAGGTAGCGACCTAAGTCCAATCCAACCCGAATAGTCCGTCACCATTCCATCTCATCTCTCCCAAACCTCACTAACAAACCAGCGTCCCCACAAACTGCCACTTCGAAGTCGACGACGCAGAAGACGAATGGAACTACACCCAAAAATTCGACCTCATCCACGGGCGCGCTCTAGTAACCTGTTTCAAAGAACCCCTGATCGTGATTCAATCCGCATTCAACCAGCTTCGACCCGGCGGCTACCTCGAATTCCACGACATCGTGCTCCCCATGCGCGCCATCGACGATTCTCTCCAAGGCACCAATTTCAACCTCTGGCAAACCAAGACCATCGACGCTGCCGGGGCCTTGGGGACGAGTTGGAAGAATAGCGCAAACTATGGACACTACTTTGAGGAAGCGGGGTTCGTAGATGTGCAAGAGCATCATTTCCAGTGGCCGATGAATCGGTGGCCGAAAGGCGAGTTGCTGAAGACGATAGGCAGTTATTGGCAGGAGGATTTGACGTCGGGGTTAGAGGCTTTGAGTATGGCGGTTTTGACCAGGGGGGGTGGGATGTCAAAGGAGCAGGTATTGGAGTTGACGGCTAAGGCGAAGATTGATCTTGCTGATAAACGCATTCACGCGTATCTGCCTGTGTAAGTTCTCATCTCCCTCGATCAATGAGCTTTTACTAATTAAGACCCAAGCGTGGTTGTTTATGGTAGGAGACCGGAATAAATAAACCTTAATATTTGCAATTGTGTTATATACATGCTTCTTAAACTGCGATTATTCTAGAACTGAGACGATCTTGAACTCAATCCATTGATCCCCATTTATGTACTCTGTATATCTCTAGCTAGTAATATTATTGGGAGCTTTCCCTTCTTACCAGCTAAATTCCTTATGTAATCCTTCATCTCACTTCCATATAGCCAACTCTCCGTAGGCTTAACCAAATATATATAGATTCAAGACGCAGTCAAATTTGCCAACAACTAGGTGCGAGCATCGTCACCGACGCTCCTCGCAAAGTCAATTCTAGACTCACCACCCCTAAAATCTCACCTCCTTTCTCCAGGTGAAGAAAAGGGGTATCACAACATTCCACGATATGATAATCATCTGTATTCACGAATTTTACTTATTTTCAGCTGAGAATCCGTGAGATGTCGTACAGACATTATCCTTTGCTAAATCTTTGACCAAATAATTTTATATTTGAATTGCTCTGATATATTAGCAATAATTCTTCGATTCAAACGTAAACGCCTCCCCTACCTATCACCCAACCACAATCCCTAAAATACAAAGATTCGCTCTCCCCTCCCTGCACCTCTCTCATTTCCATTCCAACTCATCCCCTACTCCAAAATCTCCATCTCCCCCTTCCTGTCCCTCGCAAACTCATCCTTCCACAAATCCCACAACCTCTCCAACTCAGCCACATATTCCCCATGCAACCGATCCACCTCCTCGTTACTCGGCTTCTCCCTCCTCTCCACCCTCACCGGTCTGCCAACCACAATATTCAACGGCCGGCGATACGGCATCAGCCCAACATCATAATTAAAGACACCTCGGGCGTGAAATAGCGGGATCGTAAACCCTAGCAGTTTCTTGACCATGAGTTGCAGTTTATGGATATATGGGTGGGAATCAGCGGTGAATTGGTCGTACAAGTCGTTTTCGCCAAAGGCGAGGACGGGGACCAGGTCGGCGCCGGTGCGAAGCGCGAGCTTGATGAAGCCTTTGCGCCGAGCGAGGACCAGGCGCATGGAGTAGGGTTGCGCGTCGAGGGATTCGCGAGCCCCGCCTACAACGATGGTTATTGCGCGGCCCATGCCTTCCTTTTTGTTTGTTAGTGAAGTGTGACTCGGGGAAAAGGAATGGGAGAGGTACTTTATTAGGGCCGCCTTTTGAGAGGAGGTTTTCGCAGGATTCTTTGGAGACGGATGCGAGACCCATGGCGAGGGCATAGTCACGGTAGATAGGGATACGGAAGTTTGAGTCGAGCGTGAGGAGGGTATTCTTGATTCCCGGGAATAGCTGGCTAAAACCAAGGGCTTCTGTACCGAATGCGGCAAATGCGCCATGGGATATGATACCGTGAGGATGATAGCCAAAGATGTATTTCCTCGTTGGTGGAAGCTTTTGTGTCCTATGTAATCTAGCGGGGAAATATTGAGCAAAGAGCGACCAAACTGGCGACGATCTCATAAATTCTGATCGATGGCTCAAAGTCCCTGATATGGAAGCTTTGGAGGACATGCAGTAGATCATATAGGGTATCAAAAGCGGCCAGAATAATGGTATAGCGCAAAGAAAGAAGAATATCGAGACACTAAGAGCGATGCATAGGGTATGGAAAAGTACCACGAAAGTCTGCAGTCTTCTCCGCAATGGGACGTCCAAGGGCGCAAATCGAATGGCGCTTGTTTCCCATCTCTCACCTGCTTTCTTCCCAGAAGCTAGAGGAGCTTCTTTCCTGTCTCGCCGTAACTGTTTCTCGTAATCTCCTGATGGCTTGATGGTCGTGAGTTTACTGCCGTTGCGCTGTCCCTCTATTTTCTCGAACACAGGTGTATTCTCGCTGTCGACTTTAGCCGGAGGATTGGAAGATCCATTGGTGTGGAGAATCTTATCTTCTGTGCTGAGATTCTTGCGAGGTGGGCTGCTAGTCTGAGAGGGACTCTTTCGGTGTCGTTGTCGCGGTGGACTCCTCGGAGTGTCGTCAAGACCCTGGTAGAGTTAGCAATTGAGTCTTGATTTATGGAGGATAGGAATTATACTGTCGCTGAGAATTCAGACTTCGACTCTTGTCTGTCATACTGGGGCCTGTCCTGCTTCTTCTCTTCTCTATCTGGCGCCCCAGAGGCTCCCGTGCCCACGATCTTTAAGACCGAAGCCATGTGCGGGGCTGGCTCCTCGTCGCCAGCACTTTTCGAGTCGTTGAATTCCTCATGACTTGCGCCATTCATCCCATTCGTCCCATTAGCACCATTCACAGGTGGTTCCTCCTCAACGGCATCTGCATAGCTCTTTGGCGGGAGGTGGTGCTTCTCGCGCTCCTCAGGTGCGGCAGGTTCGGCATTGAGCGTCGCCATTCTATGATACTCCTCTTAATGTTTCGTTTAGATAGAGCTCCTCTGTCACCGAATAGGAGTTCTTGGGATTTTCAGCAGATGGGAAGGTTGGGTCGAGGATGGTTTGGCTGGGGCTAGTATCTTGAATTCCAAGGATGTGGGTAAGCTTCTGGGGTTATGACGTTTTGGCCATTCCTTAGCGCATCCCTGAAACTTCTACAGTGAAGTTCTTCACCTGCGGTATTCTTCAACACTGAGGCTACAATGGCTTTAGTGATACAAACACATTGGATTGTCTGATATTCTATTGGGATTTGAGTAATTTCACTAGTCACAGCATCATATGTGAACGAATGTCGAGACTGTGTTGGAGCGACTAGTAATGGGGATTTCGTCAACAATAGCTAGTCACAGACGGGGAATATTCGAATATTGGGATTCACGCTCAACCGATGCTGCAATGATCTTGCTAGCTAATAAATTCTCGCTGTAGTATGTAGTATGAGTGACTTATAGTACAGATATTTCCTTATGACGCTCAAACCGAAAGATTTTACCATTTTCTCGAACAAGGAAAGTATAAAAAGCCCAGTGAACTCTATGGACGGCAAGTACTTTTTGACTGCTCCAAAGCAAAAGTATACCCCAACGCCTCCTCCACCAACCATCCATCCCTAGTTTCATAAGAAAGACATTGTTAAAAATAATAAGCTTGATGTGTACCGTTACATCGCTTTTCGCTCGAGACGCCATGCAGAAACGACTGTACGCCAGGATATGACTGACATAGGACACCTTCGTGTACTTGTATCCTATGTAGAGTTCTGTTATGAGTGTGCCGTGACAGGAGTTTGCTGAGATTGGCCTTGGGCATTGAGCTGGCTTCGAAGAAAATTGATCTCTTCTGTTTGGCGTTTGAGTTGATCTTGCTGACTCAAATTCTGATTTTGAAGGGTCTTGACCTGATCCTCATACATCTTGCGCTCAGCCTGCATATGTTTGATTTCCTCGCTCATTTGCTTGACTCGGTCTTCCAAAGTTTGACAGTAGGCCCAGACACCTCGTTCACCACCAGCAAAAACGTTGTTGCTGCTATCTCCACTGCTACTCCCTTGTTGATGGTGTCTCGGAGGAGGCTGGAATGCAACACTGGGAGAATTTGTAGCTGATGTTCCCTGGCTGCTAGAATTCTGCTGACTTGGCGTCTGACTCGTCAAAGTAAATCTCTGATCAGGTGGGGCCAGATTTCCAATAGCAGGAAGTTTGGGGCCTTGTGAAGGACCATGTGGAGATGGGAGAGACATATTGGTTGGTGGTGAAGTCCTACTTGATTGACGTCGGCCAAAATGCTGCTGTTGAAATTGAGTAGTGAGACTAGGAGATCTTTGCCTAGTGATAGCATCATGTCCAAGCTGATGAGAGTGCATGCCTGCTGGGCTAAGTGGCTTAGGGCTTTCTGTCATTCCGCTCTGCGAGAACATCGACCCACCGCCTGTACTTAAAGCTATAGACGATAGACTTCCACCAGGAGTATGGCCACCAACCACGCTATTCTGCATGCTGGGTGATGTCCTAGAACTAGAGGAACTACCTTGTTCGGCATTAGGTGGGTACAAACCAGTGGGTTGACCTGGCCTTGGACCAGCTGGCGGATATGTGCTGGGAGTCCGAGAATGTGAATTATAATTGTCTTGAGTTCCCTGGTTAGCGCCAACATGTTGAGCTTTGATAGCGGGAAGGCTAAATCGTCGACGCTCTTCTTCAGTCATCTCAGCTTCGTTAGGTTGGGACGCTCCATTGGTGTACATGACTCCGTCCATTCCATTCTCATCGCCATCTCCGGGGTTAGATCCATCGTAGTCTTCCTCTCCATCAAACCCTCCCATGCTAGCTCTCCTGCCTGCACAGCCACCCTGGCCCTTGCTGTGGCGTGCAAGTGCATCGCCCCTGGCAAACTTGCGATCGCATTTAGGGCAAATATGCGGTCGCTCTCCCGTGTGCAACTTCATGTGACGCTTTAGATCATGCAATCTTCGAAACCTCATGGCACATGTTTGGCAAACATACGGCTTCTCTTGGCTGTGGGTCAAAAGATGGCTCTTGAGGTTGTGATGTCGGGTAAACTCTGTTTCACAATATGGACATTTGTGCTTCTTTTGCGATGGCGATCTTGGCGCAAGCTGTTGACCAGGCATAGGAAGACTAAGGCCTCTCGCTGGCAACCGGGAAGGATCAGGGGGTGCGAGGACATTACCCGGGAAGGAAAGCGCACGATTTGAAGGTTGCTCCTCGGGAGCTCTCAAATTTGAGGTATTAGATCGCCCATCTCGACTTCCACTATCAGACATGCCATCCATCGCCGAAGGACTCGCAACGACCGTTGGACTAGCTGTAGCAGTTTGCGCCGTACTGCCCAAGCTCGCAAGGCTCGTTACACTTGCCGGGCTTGTTTCCGACTTTTCCTGAGCAGGTAGCGAAGTAGGAATTGTAACTAGCAAATCGCCAAATTAGAATTATTTCCTCTTTATTTCAAAGCATCAAGTTCAAAACAAGGCCAGCTTGGGAATTAACATACTGGCATTCGCAACCGTTGACATTCCCTTGCTCATAGCGGTCGTTGCAGCCTGTTTAATAGGAATCAGTAAGCCTGAGATACGAATGACGATGAGGGCTATGTATATGTTGAACACAGTCTCGAGTAGTACATACCGGAGCATCTTGTGGTCTGCTCATCCCGGCCCCGCCCCCAGCCAGAAGTGACGATAGAGCCTTGTGGTTCGGATTCTCACTCATCGCACCAGTTGTACTTCTTTCACTCTCTTCCCTTCTGCGTCGCTCGTCCGCCAATGCTGCTGCCCCAGTGAGTGGCGCTGGTGAGAATGCACCCTTAAATCGGGGCGATTTCGGAATCGGTGAGGCCCCCAACCCGGCGTTCGCGATGGAGGTCAGATTGACAGGCGACTGATCCGGTCGACTTCGCTTTAAGGATTTTGTACGATTTGATTGTGGATCGGTATCAGGTAGGATGGGAACAGCGGCGGATTCTGACAAATTCGCGGAAAGGACTGGAGCGGTGGCTGAAGAAACTGCTGCTTGTTCTGATGCCATGAGTTCGAAATACAACCCCCCCAGAATAAATTACTCAGATGTGTATAATCAATCGATGAACGGGTCGTGTTGCGTGTTTCCTACAGCACATTGACGTGGGGTCAAAGGATCATCTCGAGTCCTCTCGGGTTGTGGCTGAGGGGCGAGAGCTTCAGATTCGGATGGCAAGGGCTTCTGCTAGATGTTAAAATCAAATACTCTGTAAGGCGATATGACGAATATAAGCATACGGATATCGCGACTCGAGTCTACTTGATGGCCTCGAAGAGCTGAAAGGATTGTGCGCCGGTATAGGAAGCTTGTTTATTGGGTATTTGGCACTATGATGTTGCTGAACATCATCGGTAGAACGGAACAGAGCTTCAGGCAGTGGTTGATGATCGATGTTGCGGCGCCGTCGACGGTTCAATGAGCTGAGAGCGATTGCACCTCTCGTCCACCGACAATAGAGAGGGAAGAGGACAAGTGATTCGAAGATGTAGGAGCTGAGGGCTGACCACGCCAGCGTCGTTGAGAAAATGACGGTTGGGCGAGTTTGTTCAATTGGTGGTTTTTGCTGCGCCTCAATCGCAGCTCTTGCCCGAAAGGTGGCTCGACTGAACGCTAAGCAAATTGTCCGATCGCAAGAAGTGAGGCGAGGGGGGGGAAGGGAGGCTCAGTCGAAAGTAATTTATAATTTCTAAATTCGAATTCCTAATTTATAAAAGACTAGTTTTCCTCTTCTCAGGCAACACAACGCATATACTTTGCCTCGTTACTGCAGCCTCCTGTGTGAATTTGCGAAACGGGAGGTAGTCGGCGTCTTGAAGTATAAGGCTGTCCTTGCTGCGCTGTGGCAGTGGTGCCGGCCTATTCGCTGCAAGTTTTCACGAGAGCTTATGCATCAAGCAAGAAGGTCTAACGTGCATCTCAATATATATTGATTTCTTTTTGGGGGACAGGTTTTCAAGAATCCATCTGAGCACACTATCTAGATCAGGTATCTTGATCTTGCCCCTTGCCCGTGCCCGCGAACCCGTTTCTTGGTCTTGGTTGTGGGAATTCGTCTCCTTTCAAGGCTGCGCAGCATTTCGTGACCACCACGAATCAGCTGTTGACCAATGTTGGAGAAAGTGACGGAACACAGCATCAGATTTGGATGATGAGGACGAGGCTTGGACAATTTGTAAAGGAAATGTTTCTCAATCCGGCTGAGACCCCCTGTCGTGCAAAGCAGAAAACGGAAAAGGGATCACAGTGGGCTCGACCAGAAGGGCATGGCGTCGTGCTCCTCTCGTCCTGCTTTTGTCCAGGTCTGGGAACGCCACACCGGAGTCTACTTTGGGTGCCGCCCTTTGGTTCTGTCAACTGCTAGTATCTTTGAAGATCCTCATCACCTCACACAGTACATTTTGGAACAGAACAAAACCATCACTGCGGAGCTGAACCCTCATCCCTTGTACTAGTACTCCATGCTCAGGATCAAACCCTGCAGAATGTTCCACAGGGCCACAGTGCAGATGAAAAACAACCAGATAGAACTATTGGATGGGTTCCCAGCCTCCGCACGCCACATACTACTCCACTCAGCCACCGGGCTGAAAAATACGACGACGTTTAACCACTGAAAAGTGCAGATCTCCGCCCACTTGTCGACCCCTAGTCAAATGACGAGTCAAAAAGGTTTCTGCTTCATCCAGCCTTGTGGAAAGGCAAATGCGGATGACATCAATCGGTCGATCGCAACAAGACTTGGAATTGCCCTTGGAATCTTGCGTGGAGGTACCCAATTGAGGGAGACGATTGGATCCAGGAAATGTGCTCCGTTCTCGATGCCAGATCCTCAGTTCTTGTATCCCAGGATCGTGTGAAATGAAATTTCGAAAGTCAGGGGGGCTGTTTATGGAGGTGGCGCAGACACGTGAGTGGCTATAAGCCCCTTCCTTCAAAGCAAGCCGCAGTCGGTTTGTCAGACATTCAGGCTACTCTTTTGGGTTTAGGTAACCACGAGCTCTTTACACGGCCTCACCGAGCCTCTGCTTACCCCACAACATAGAGCTCTTCCGCATCTTGGCAGATGGGGGCTCAACTAGGGAGCATTGTAGGATGCTTTGATCGGAAGAAGTGCTTCTGTAGATTCCACAATTCTTCGAACCCGTCCATCTACCCAGGTTCCCAGGAGTCAACTAATACATTTTACCGACAGCCTCTCAATAACTTTCCCCCCCTTATATATTCATTCTCATCTTGGAGTCGTACAAGATACGCCTACATTACGAGGTCCACACTCTAGCTACGCATAGCTAGCCAGGGTATCAACCATCCATACCAAGGAGGTGGTCTATACAGTCACGTGCATGGTCTGAGGTGTAACTAAAGACCGAAGCAATTCTAGTTCAACCAGGCGGTGTGATATGACGGGTGCCACGGTTTGAGAGTATATAAGATTAGGTAGAATCAGAGGAGGCAGAGAGGTAAAGAGGATAGTTTGCTATGAGCTAACAGATCTACAATGGACCAACCCCCAGAATCTGTTATTCACAACACCGTTTCAAACATACCATAAGAAAGCCACCCGAGTCACTTCAAGAATGTGACAAAAATGTAGAAACATCAGTCTATTTAGCTTTTATCCCCATCACTGAAAAGGTTGATCTCACTTTACCCCTCCTTTACTCAACTCTGCGTAAAAGGCACATCAGGATCTAATTGGACTATTTTGCGGGTTCGCGATGTGACACAAAGAGGAGGTTGTGGAACTCCATTGTAGATTCAACAGATGATCGTCAGGGTTCCATACTCGCGGGGTTGAAAACGATCGCCAAACATGGCCGATATTTTGTCAACATTAAACAGTTACAATGATTAATAGCGGATACTGGTTCTGCTAAGATTGAACTCGTGATTGACGTTCAAATTCCGCTTTTTTGTTAGGAGCTGCTCACACATTTGTATCGTACTGCCACATCTAATATGGCAGTTCGGATTCACGAACATTCGCATATCAAACTATAGTCTCGGTGACAAGTTTAAACCACTTGACACACTGCTGGCCAACCACCCGAAAATGGACTTGGGACTCTCAACACGTATTACAACTTATCGTTTTGACTCAGAACTTTTTCGGTTTCTAGCTGCGTATCAAAATGGTACTACCATCGATAATATAGAGACATTTAGACGGAGTTGAGAGCACTCGAGGACAGAAGTATGGTGTCTGCTAGACCGTTTTCAATCTTCCTCCACACGAAGTCGGCAGTACCATAAGTCTGAACAGCACTCATGAGCTAGTCTCTCAGCGTGCGAAGCCGCGGCGAACATATCGCAAGTTATTCGGAGAAATATAACCGTTGGAGAAGATAAGAGAGTAAACTAAAACAACACGACCAAGGAACCCGCAAAACCTGCATTTTTTGTGCTCTTTTCATCTCAGAATGTTCACCGTGAAGGGCGACATAAGCAATTGCCAAAATCATCAAAGAAATATAGATGTGAATACGAAAACATTGTTCCTTGGCAAGAAATTCTTAGTCTATATTTTTGGTTCCTCATCAGTAGCCTCTCCGATATCCTCTGCTGTCTCTGCGGGATAGTCCCTTGGCCCCATCAGATACATGCCTCTTGGACTTTTCCCCAGACCACCGCCATTTAAGTCAGTCAACTCCCATTCTATCAGTCTCCCGCCAATCTCTTCGTGTCCCTCAGCAAAGTCAAAGATCCTAAAGTCTGCATTCTCGTACTTCTTGTAACTAACCCCAACCCTTAAAAAACCCGAGTGAGATACCACAGCTATGACTTTCTCTGGTCTACTCCTTAACCACTTCCTCGCTTCGATGCCCCTTTCCGTCAACCCACGCTTGGAATACTCATACAACCCAGTTTTTGAAGGATATTTGGGATCAACACTAGACCAATCGAATTGAGGCCATTCCTTCTGTATCTCCGGTATCGAGGTTCCAGTATCACATGGCTTAGCAGAATTCTCCTGCCATTCCGCTCGAAGCACCACCGGGACTCCGCGTTTCATTAGCCATCCCAAGCCTTGCTCAGCTGTTTGCAGCGTTCGTCTCATAGGGCTGACAACAATGAGTCCGATTTCCTGCGCGAGAGGGAGCTCCCTTTGTAGATGTCTTGCGAGCTCTCTACATTGGGGGCCGATTCCAAGGTCCGTCAGTCCAGGATCATGCAACTCATAGTCGCGTGAAATAAATTAGCTTTAAATCAAAGACTGCATGGTGGGAGACTTATGAGCAACATCTTGTGTAACATTAGCTTGAATATCTTCAACGAGATTGGGGCTTCCTAGAACTTACTATGAAGGGCCTGAGCATGTCTGATTAAAATGACGGTGGGTGGCATATTGACAGCTCTTAATTTCCACCGCTAAATTTGTCAAGGAGAGAAAACTCAATAGCTTCGAAAGGCTGAGTCCGAGTTTCGGCGACAAGTACACGACATGGGTTGACCTTGACGGGAAATGGCTGGGGGTTAATCGATAAGCGATAACGAACCTTGACCAGGGGAGTCATGCAGAAAACATTTAGGCTTCCTCCTTCTCCAGCATCTTCAATCATCCACAGCATCATTCTCTTCCGGCAATGAGTTTCAAGTTCTCCGCCGCCCACTCAAGCCGCATCAAGAAATCCACGAAACCGCCAAATCTTAAACGAAACTCATCCTCCTCACCTTTCTCCTCCCTCCCGCGACGTAAGCCTGTCCAAAGATCCGCCTCCAAGCCTAACGATGAAGACGACGACGATGAATTCAGCGACCGGCTTGAGGATATCGGGCTCGCGAAAGCCCTAGCAACAGATCTTACACTTCGCGATGTTGCGCAAGCTATCATGTACATCCGAGGCAGGATGTGGAATCCCATACCAGAACAGCGGGCGGGCATGAACTCTACAAGAATCGCAGAAGTGTTGAACTTTAGAGTTTCATTACCACCTATTGTTACGGTCTCGCATGTTCAAGCGCTGCTCAATAGCCCTACAACTGTGGAGCGGGAGATTGCGGAATTGATACGAGGAGGGGCTGTTAGGAAGATTGTTGTTGGGGGACGGGGAGGGCTGGGGGAGGTGCTGATACTGGTCAAAGATCTCGATGAACTTCTCTTGAAGAGCTCCCTGGAAACGGAAGTACGAGAGAGATTTACTGAGATCTTGAAGGGTAATCCTACGGCGTTGAAAATCCCACGCTCGCAGATTAAGGACGAGGATGCGAAGGCTTTAATGCATGCGGGATTCCTCACTTGTTCTACGCCGACCTGGACATCAACGGAAGTGTTCTCGATGCCGGGAGAGGGATCGAGAGGTACGATGACAAGTTTGAGTAGTATTTCAAAAGCTGCTTCAGGGTCTTTGGCTGCAGTTGGTGGAGAAGGTGCTGTGCATGCTGCGGGGGGCAGTGGAGGGGGAGTTCGTTCTATCGGCACAGGAGATTACACACTTGCGTTACCTGCCACAGGTCCATTCCTCAAACTTGTGTCAAATGCTCGCTCCCATCTAATCTCTTTGTTGTCGAAATCGAAATTCCGCGAAGCACCAGAAGGATTGTTGAAACAGAGATGGGACGGCGGGATAGCAGCAGATGATGAGAAGAGTGCCGCGAGGCGGAATAGAGGAGAGTTCGCGGGGGTGCTGCCGGGAAAGACGAGGAAATGGAAACAGTTCTATGGCATGGGGTTTGAATGGATTCTGGGGGAGTGTGTTGGCGCGGGGTTAGTGGAGGTTTTTGAAACGGGAAGTATTGGGAGAGGGATCCGGGGATTGTGATGAAGTGGGACAGGACGGGTCAGGAGAGAAATGCAAGTACCAGATATGCGAGTTTTGGGAATTTATAAATAGATGTCGTGGCTGTAGCGGAGGGTTGGTGTTTTGACTGTGGGTTTGTGATACTCTCAAAACTTCAAATTCTGCCAGATCTGAAGACGACGAACGCGCCAATCGAGATCCTGGGACCATGCAAGATAGGGCATCCGGAAGGAAGGATCAAATGTTCGGCGACCCTCGACCTCGACAGCAAGGGCCCTGGGACCCTCACTCACAATACCGATCATCCATGAACTCAGGCACGGAACCAGAGAATTCTTACGCGATGCAAATATAATGCCGATCTTTCAATCAATACCTACCTACCATTGATTCAAGAATACCCTTTAGACAATCAATTTGAGAACCATCCTCACTTTCCCCACGACCCGCGATGGCTGAAGCTGAAGCTGCGATAAGAGCACATGAAAAGAAAGCAATTTAACTTTTCAGCCACCTCCTCGGTCTCACTTCCCCACTAATAACTAACCCCTATCCTGGGAAATCCAATTCACCTTCACCCCTGTTGATCCAAAGAGCGATAGCTTTAGAACGTTCTCCCTTGATCCTAGACCCCTAACTTTTCCTCTCCATTTCAACCACCTCGTCCGATGAACCAATTGTGCGAACGGTGGCACCCTAAATCCGTGCTTCGTCGTCCCGAGCCTTTCATGCCCTTAGCTGCTAACACCCAGTTGATGGACAGGGACTCGGAACGTTAGGAAATTGGCTGGCGGTGGGTGAATCCTAGCTTCATCATGTGCCGCCCCATAGGATTCATCAAGTCGGGGCTTGCATTCTCTAACGGCCTATAAAAAGGTCCCCGACAAATAGGAAATTTGCGGCATGTTCTGCTTTCTGCTGCTTTCTGCAGCTTGGTGAAGATTCATGCTCTATAGAGTTTGGCCTGCATGTGTGTGATGGAAAAAGTTTGAATTCTGCAAGAGATATTTCAGCCACAAAATACGTTTTTTCAGTGGAAGGTCTGAGGTGCAAATCCTTGCCCCATGTAAGCATTAGCAAATCTCCGATAAGAGAATTCCCAATTGTCGTGCCTTCCCCGTTCGAACCTGGTCCCCTCAGGATATGCCCTCATCAACAAACTCCTTTCTTCCCCCTCGAGAAGGAAGGAAGTATCGTCTTTGCAACGGCAAATCTTCTGATCTGGCCCTCAATTAACCCTTTTTCCTTGCTCATATGTATTTGTGCATGTTTCGTGCAACCTCTTTGCACACATATCCCACGTCCAGCGTACATGAACGCACCTTACATCAACCAATTGGAATCCTATACTGAGCTGCGCTCCCCACTGTCAAGCCCAAGCTTATTAAGTCTCCCGCGGCGTGCGTCTCTATCCAGGGGTTGGCGAACAGCCAGAGAACGTGCACCTGCAGCTTGCATCTGCAATCGACTACCATTCCTTTTTATCTTTTTCTGCGCTCCGGCCCAATCCTTCTCTCCACCAAATCATCACGTCGCCAAAGAATCACGGTCTCTCTCTTTTATAAAGTCTTCCTTTAGTTATTGGCACAGTATCGCAGATATTTCCAGAATACGCTCCTTACCAACGATTGAAACTGTGGCCCGCGATACATCACTTATCAACTCGCCAACGACCCGGCTTTCTACCTTGTGACACCGTCCTGCAGGTTGCCCTAATTCTTGTCACCGACTTTTTTTGAACCTCGAGGATTGCGATATACCAGACTATTATTGAATAGCAACGAAGGGTTTTCTAAAGGCAAGGCGAAAGATACAGACGTCTGGACCGGTATCCACATTCATCCATATTGAAACATACATTGAAACAAGGGCTTTGAACGGAAGTACTTTTTAACAGGTACTACCTGGAGGGATTTTGCAATTGACACATTCTACATCTCACGATTGACACTGGGACCCGGTCTGCCATTGATTGGTTTCCTTTGCCGCGACGACTCTGACGGAAACGCGCCAAGAAAGTACAAATCGACGACGGTCATCAAATCCCGGCGAACGAGCCGAATGCATGAATATAACTCCACGAGGAAACCCTGCTCAACAACTGTCAACGGCTGTTGGCGAAAGTATATTCGGACCATCAGTGCTAAGTGCTTGCGACCGTGGGACGAAAAGACCGCTAGTAGGGAAGTTGCATATTCTGAGAACTCATTGTCAGCAAGACATTGAGAGATTGGAGATTTGCCAATCATAAGAAGACCACGAGGTCTCTTTGCACGACAGGTTCTACAAAGTGAGTTGAATTATTCATATTTTGCCGATCTTCTTTTCTAGGTAAAATCTTGGGGAGACGAATCAGACACCCCGATGGCGTCAAAAATGGATTTGTTTTGAATGTACCTCATGCGCAGATCATCAATATTAAGAGCTTGCGGAGGAAGACGCACTGACATGCTAATAGGTCAAACGTAGGTGTTTTTGCTCAGGCATATCGACTTGCATGATATAACGTTTCAGATTTACCGGTGCAGCGGGTACTGTTCTCAACAGCTTCCAGCCGGATTCTATACCTACCGGCACATTGAAACGCTTACTCATTGGAGGATAACGTTCTTTGGGGACTTGGATCTGGTCAGGATACCCCCCACGAAAATCACGTTCATTTAAGCATCTACGACACTCCAAGATCCAAGTTTCATGGAATCCCAAGTTCCTAAAATTTGGTAGAGATCGTCCAACGAGGAACGAATATAGCATCACTCGAAGTGTGCAGCGACTACCATTGACAAATCTCGCACATCATTCACCATGGCTGCTGCTATTCCACGACCATCGCGACCGTCCTACGGACCTCCGAATACTGCTTTGCCTGCTCTTCCTACAACAAAGACACGCAAGAGCACAGGAAATGTGCCAACAATGGCGAGTCTGAGATCGGAAGCTTCTGGCTTGCCGAAGAGTGGTCTTCGAGCTCCTTCGGTGTCGAGTCTGCCTTCAACGCCTGAAGGTACGCCGAATGGGAGCTCAACGGTTCTCCCCAAGTTACGAACTGGACCGGGGGTAAATGGAGCTGGGAAATCGATTAGGAAAACAATCAGCATAAACGCATTTCCACAACCACCTCGAGGAGGTGTACGAACAACTAGTCTACCTCCCAGTCCATTATCTGGAGGACTGGCGGGCCCGGGACCCAATAGAAGGGGTTCCGCAGAAACTACAAGTCCTGTCACACCAGGTGGCGTGAAGAAAGCGAAACGACCCAAGACCTCAACAAGCCCGAATACACGAAGTTATGTTGGTAGCACGACGCCGAGCTTGCTGAATGGAAGTGGGGACAGCAACGCAATATCCAGTGGGCCAGGAGCTCGGGGATCAGATGGTCTGCTGAGCTTGCCGTCACCACCGCAGAGCAGAAGCTCTTCGGCACAGGATTCATACTCTACATCAGCTACGACATTCGAAGAAAATGGTGAGTCGCGAGGAAGGGAACTTTCCGGCGACCACACGGAGGATCAGGGAACGAAGCCTGGAGAGGTGAAGGGTAATGTAATAGTGAGTGTGCGAGTACGTCCAGATTCTGGAGCTAGCGAAAAGAGCAAGGCAGATGGAGAATGGATGGTAGATGGCAGGAGGTCGTTAGTCGCATACAAGGGAAAAGAAGGGGGTGACTATTATTATGGTATGCTTATTCCCCCGAGCAACACTCGACAACGGCTAATGGTAGTATAGATAATGTTTTTGCGACGCACGACAATAATGCTAAAGTCTATGATTCATCTGCCAAGAGGCTTGTACGGCGGGTTATGGAAGGATACCATGGCACAGTCTTCGCATATGGAATGACTGGTACGGGGAAGACGTTTTCCATGCAAGGAACGGCCACATCTCCTGGTGTCATTCCTCTCGCCATTACCGATATTTTCTCTTATATCCGGGAAACCCCCTCGCGCGAGTTCCTTCTCCGAGTGAGTTACTTGGAAATTTACAACGAGAAGATTCACGATTTGCTGAGCACACCAGCCGCTGGTGGCGTTGGTCCTGGAGCAGGTCAGCAAGAAGAGATCAAGCTTCGAGAAGACAGTAAGCGAGGTGTTTATGCCAGTCCGTTGAAGGAAGAGATCGTGCAGAGTCCGACTCAACTTCTTCGTGTGATTGCCAGAGGAGATCATGCCAGACGAACGTCCAGTACCCAATTCAATGCTAGGAGTTCTCGAAGTCACGCAGTCGTTCAGATTGTTGTTGAAAGCAGAGAACGCATACCTGGTAGTGGGGCAATGGGAGATAATAAGAGATCTGGTATGCTTCCTGGAGGCGTTCGTGTTTCAACGCTCAGTTTGATCGATCTTGCGGGATCCGAGAGAGCAGCTGAAACCAAGGAACGACGGACGGAAGGTTCACACATTAACAAGAGTTTATTGACACTCGGAACCGTCATTGCCCGTTTGTCGGGGGACAAGGACAAGGATGGCAAACCAACCGACAAGGATGGGAAGCATCTTCCCTACCGAGACAGTAAACTTACCCGGCTTCTCCAAGGTGCATTGTCAGGAGACTCCTTGGTTAGCATTCTCTGCACGATTCAGATAGGATCGCAGGGTAGTGCTGCTGCCGCCAATACCCATACTGGTGAGACTTTGAATACTTTGAAGTTTGCATCAAGAGCGAAGAACAACATTGTCAGTCATGCCAAGAAGGCCGAGGAGGCATTGGGCGCTGGTGGTGATGGTGGAGCCAGAGTTTTGCTTGAGAGGTACCGGATGGAAATCTTGGAATTACGAGGTCAACTTGACAACAAGGCGAAAGCAGAGAATGACGAAGACGAGAAGGAACGAGAGAAAGAGGCTGAGCAACGACATGAAGAGCAAATGCTAGAAATGCAATTGGCTCGAACGGCGTTGAAGGAACGTATTGAGCATCTCAATCGTCTTATTCTCAGCTCAAAGTCAACCGGTGTTAACGCTAGTGGATCGTATTCATCTCTGAGCATGCACCCAAGATTATCAGCCGTTGCATCAAATGGCCATATGTCATCGATGTCGCACCGCTCGTCTGTGACACCTTCATTGGCACGGACAGCTTCGGTCAACTCTGTTTCGACTGTTGGCCAACTTCCCGGAGGACAACGATTGTCTGGCGGTGAAAGTGGATCCTTGGAAGATGAAGATTCTCATGGCGAATTTGGTGATGGTACCGCTTCTCTTCAAGCCCAAAATCGTGCTTTGCAAGCCGACTTGGCAGACAAGACACGGTATTGCCAAACACTTGAAAAGCGTCTCATTCAAGCGAGGCGATCGAGTCATTCTCGAACTTCGGTCGGTTTCTCTTCGCCTAATAAAGGCGGTATCATGGTTGGCGAGGATCATGGTGTTGCGGCATTGCTCAAGGAGAAGGATGCCGAGATCGCAGATCTGAGATCACGACTCGACGACAAAGATCGTATGCTTGACGCCTTGCGCTCAGCTGCTCGGTCACGCGATACAGCTGATCGAGATCCTCGCGCTTCTCAAACACTGAAGCTCCTCGAGAATGGACCACTGAGTCCAGTCTCAGCGAGAACAAGTCAACTAGTTGACAACAACTTACCTCTCTCTCCCATCTCAGGCAGTCCCATGATGAGCCTCATGAGTCCCAAGACTCGAAAGCGTACGAAGAGCGTAGACGAAATGTCCAAAATGCTCGACGAAATGATTCAAGATCGTGTCGAGAGAGGCGAACTCGTCAAAGGTGCTCGCGGATCCGTGCGCATCGCTTCAGAGAGGAGGAAACCTGATGCGTCACCGCTGCCGTTAGAGCAATTGGTGATGGAGGGTCTTAAGGGTCCTGTTGGAGAGAATATGGATTAATTCGTTAATCGGGATGGTTGGGGGGATTGTTAATGCGTGGGACAGGCAGGGGCGTTTTGGGTCGCTTGGGCTTTGGGACTTTTGAACCAAATATTCTGATCGCTTGCTTTTTCTTATACCCAAACTTGCGAGGAGAGATTTGTGTTGGGGAGGAGAAAGAGAGAGATGGAGAAGAGAAAAGAGCAGCAATGCGAGAGAGCGATTGTGCTTGTAATAATATTATCTGCTAGGCCTCCCTTCTTTTTTTGACTCGGGCGTTTGAGCGGGATCGATGGGTGGGAAGGGAAGGGACTCGTTTGTATGTAGTGATGCGAAAGGGGAACGTGTTGATACCAGACAGGCAGCAGCAGGTTGTAAACGGGCAATTAAAATGATGTGTTATGAATCCGTTGGTGTCTGGATGACCATGGCACTGGAATCAAATGTGCGGGTGTGATATTAGGAATATGTTACTTCCCGTGATGATAAAATTGGGATACCTCATGATGACCCGACGGTGTTTGTCTTCCCATCACCATCGCAAGCCGGTTTCTATTTACAGGTAGAAACGTTAATGAGCACTGCACCCTATGGGCTTGATTATAACGACAGATGTTGCATCACGGAATTCCCACTCCTTTCCAGCCTCAGGTTAAATCCTTCGTCTAGGGATTCGTCTCTGAGGCTGAACTTGGGAGCTGGGGCTAGATGGGAGTAGGCGTACGTAAATAAAATACCCAACCGGGGACTCCAAATCTCCGCCTAG
>Ga0182030_10007558_pt1 | contig 22664 bp, 21 predicted proteins | sample 812S3MmetaG_FD_121299 | JGI IMG/M metagenome (GOLD analysis project Ga0182030, IMG submission 121299) | Permafrost microbial communities from Stordalen Mire, Sweden - 812S3M metaG (Illumina Assembly) | ecosystem: Environmental > Terrestrial > Soil > Wetlands > Permafrost | place: Sweden...
AGTAACTTCCATGTGTTCTTCGTGCTTCACCAGATAGCTACCACCCGAGGTCAGAGGCTGAAACTTCGGACTTTTAGGGTAGAACGCCCAACAGTCGTTACACACATTGGAATAACCATCCTTAAAGGGAGAAGCAAAGTCATACACGGGCTTAACGACGATGTTACCCTTGGCATCATGAAATCCTACCTTATTGTTCCGCAAAAACCGCGCAAGGCCGTCCTGATAGTAATCCCAAGCGTTATCAAAGAATACCGACTCAAAGCGCACATGGCCCTTTTTATCCATGCGCAGGAATGTGCGATTCTTGACCACCGGAATTAAAGCCTCACCCTCCGCAGGCTCACCAACCATCTCATACTGGGCCGGCACGACCACTTTACCCTTCGCATCCTTAAAACCAAATAATTTGGTTTTCTTATCCTCGAAAGAAACCAACTTTTCCGCCCATGCGCTGTTGGTAAAAAGTAAAAGTAATCCTAGGGTTATTGAGATAGATCTAAGCATGTATTTCTCCTTGAGTTATCGTTGAAGCTTAAGCGATTTTGAGTGTAAAATCCAGAGAGGAATCAGATTAAGCCAAGCCGGCCCATGAAACGAATTCTATACTGCGAAGCACGCAGCCCCCAGCTTGTCATCCCCGCGCAGGCGGGGATCCAGCGCAAAAAGCGTCGCGAAGCGACTCTATGCTATCTATCTCGAGCTGCTGCGCAGCACATTTTAGCTGGAACCCCGCCTCCGCGGGGATGACAAGCGGGGTCTAGGTACGCGGCTAATATTCATGCGTAAGTCCAGAACCCACCCATAAATTCTGGATCTTTTCCTCATTTTGTCTTATGATGCATTCAGTTTGAATGAAAGTATACTCTATGTCACAGGACCGTGCCCATTTATTAGTCGTTGATGACGACAGTCGACTGAGAGAATTATTGCGCAAATACCTCAGCGACAATGGGTTTATTGTGACCATGGCTAAAGACGCCGCTGAAGCTCGTGTTAAGCTGCAGGACGGCATCTTTGATCTTGTAGTCCTGGATGTGATGATGCCCGGTGAGACTGGTTTTGAGCTGACCCGGGCCATTAAGGATGATACTTTTCACCCCGCCCACAACACACCCATATTGCTGCTGACAGCCATGGCCGAAACAGAAAACCGCATCGAAGGCCTGGAAAGCGGCGCTGACGATTATCTGGCAAAGCCCTTTGATCCGAAGGAGCTCGTCCTACGTGTGCAAAAGATTCTCAAGCGTACCCAGCTCCCGTTAAAAGCCCTCAAGATCATTAACCTGGGCGATTTTACCTTTGATATCGAGCGGGCAGAGCTGCAACACAATGCCCAGACCGTGGGCATTACGACCGCCGAGGCAACGCTTCTCAAAATTCTGGCCACCAGCCCCGGCCGTACCCATTCCCGGGAAGACCTGGCGGCTCGCACCGGAGTTCCTTTAAGCCCCCGCACGGTCGATGTGCAAGTCACACGCCTGCGCCGTCGCATTGAACCCGATCCTCGTATGCCCACATACATCAAAACCGTTCGCCATAAGGGTTATGTATTATGGCCAGGTTGAATATCCGAGACCATTTTAAAATACTCGATTTTGACGCTAGATTCACCTCTCCCCTTGTGGGAGAGGTCGGCCGAAGGCCGGGTGAGGGGTATGCTGAGGCCTATAGATATTGCTTGGTACCCCTCACCCCTTCGCTTCGCTACGGACCTCTCCCACAAGGGGAGAGGTGAATTGGAGTTTTAAAATGGTCTCTATCCTTCATCCCTTTAAAATGCTCAAGCTGTTAATGCCGAAGAGCCTCTATGCACGCACATTGATCATCCTGGTCGTGCCGTTGATTGTTGTGATGACCGGCACAATCTATTTCTTTATCGACCACCATTTAGATACCTTTACCCATCGTCTGGCGGACGATATCGCCGGTGAGATCTCAAGTATCACCGAAGTTTATCGCTCCAAAACCATGGACCAGGAACAGGCCATCAAGTTTGCCCAAGAGCATTATAATATCAAGCTTGCCTTTGAAAATTCCTATGAAGCCAAACGTAATGAACGCACACCCATGCGCGCCATCGGCGAGTGGTTTCTTGAGGATTCCTTGACCGACGTAATGAAGGTTCCTTTTTACGTAAAACTAGATAAGTCGACCATCTACGTAGACGTCGTCCTCCCCGATGAGGTTTTGCGTTTTGAAACCGCCCGCAAGCGGTTGCTGAGCAAGACCACGCCTATGTACCTGTTGTGGGTGATTGTCCTGCCGGTGTTCATGTTCATCATTGCAGCGCTGTTCATGAAGAATCAGGTGCGCCCCATACGCCGGCTGGTGTCGTCCGCCGATAAGTTCGGTAAAGGGCTATCGGTGCCGCCCATCAAACCCGAAGGTGCCACCGAGGTAAGACAAGCGGCTGTCGCCTTTAATCGCATGCAAGAACGCATCCACCGCCAGATCAGCCAGCGCACAGAAATGCTGGCGGGCGTATCCCACGACCTGCGCACGCCGCTGACCCGTATGGAGCTCCAGCTGGCCATGCTCGAGAGCTCACCAGAAGTGCAGGGCCTGAAACAAGACGTAACAGAAATGCGCAGCATGGTAGATTCCTACCTATCCTTCGCCCGCGGCGATGAGCCCGAAAAACCCGTCATGACCAACATCTATGACCTACTGGAGTCCGTGGCAGACCAATACGGCGGCAAAGTAACGCTACCCCAACGCCGCAGCTATCGCCGCCCCATCAAGATCCAGTGCATGAAACGCTGTTTCCAGAACCTTTTGGATAACGCCAACAAATACGCCAATCACATTAAAGTCTCCATGAACGCCATTAACGATGGCTTCGAAATCAACATCGAAGATGATGGCCCAGGTATCCCCGAAAGCAAACGAAAAGACGTGTTCAAGCCATTCTATCGCATAGATTCCTCCCGCAACCTAGACAAAGGCGGCACAGGCTTAGGCCTCTGCATCGCCCAAGACGCCATCCACCAACACGGCGGCACTATTGAGCTTGCCGCTTCCAGTATGGGTGGGTTGAAGGTGATGTTGCGGATTCCGAGTTGACGTAAGAGACCATTTCAAAACACTACATTTCACCTCTCCCCTTGTGGGAGAGGTCCGGAGCGAAGCGTAGGGGTGAGGGGTACCAACAAGCAATATTTATAACCCTCACCCGGCCTTCGGCCGACCTCTCCCATAAGGGGAGAGGTGATTCTAAACCGGCAAATGGGGTGTTTTGAAATGGTCTCTGTATGCAAAAGGGCGGGAGGCTCACCCCAGCCCGTAATTGTTGCTCCAATATTAATTCATAATTAAACCATTATATGGGATAACTATAGCTAAGACTCATACCTAACACTGGATACAAACATGTCCCTCATAAATCAACAAATACATCTCATAAAACGGCCCGCTGGTGAAGTAAAACCCTCTGACTTCAAGCTCGTCGAGGCACCCGTTCCCGCCTTAAAAAAGGGCGAGGTTCTATTAAAAACCGAGTATTTTAGTCTCGATCCCTACATGAGGAATCGGATGAACGATCTAAAATCCTACGCGGAGGCTTTCAAACTGAATGAAGTCCTCACAGGCCATTCAATCTGCCGCGTTGAAGAGTCCAATAGCCCAGATTTAAAAGCCGGAGACATGGTTCTGGCAAGCACAGGATGGCAGAAGTACGCCGTGATTAAACCGACTCTGTCAGAAACTATGGGGTTTGATGAGCGGACCGTAACCAAACTGGACCCCGCTGTTAAGCCTTCCCTTTACTTAGGAACCCTGGGCATGCCTGGATTTACTGCCTACCATGGACTTTTAGAGATTGGCCAACCTCAAGCAGGAGAAACAGTTGTCGTTGCCGCAGCCACAGGGCCCGTAGGGTCGATGGTAGGACAGCTCGCAAAAGCCAAGGGATGCCATGTGGTTGGCATAGCAGGCGGCCCAGAAAAATGTCGCTATGCGATAGAACATTTTGGCTTTGATGCTTGCATAGATCACACGAGCAAAACCATGGCCAAGGATCTTAAACAAGCCTGCCCTAAAGGCATTGACATTTATTATGAAAATGTTGGAGGCACCATATTTAAAGCGGTTCTCCCACTGCTGAATGCATTTGCACGCGTACCCGTTTGCGGTGCCATTCAATGGTATAATGATGCCGCAACCCTGGCCGAAAAGAGCTTTTCCTTTGATCAAATCCTACCCAGAATAGCCGCATTCTTTCGTACGTTTTTTCACCTCGACCAAACACCCCTCATTTGGTTCAATCTGATAGGCAAAAGGCTAAAGCTCCAAGGTTTTATCATAAGTGATCATTACAAAGGCTATGGGAAATTTTTAAAGGAAACCATTCCGCTGGTTCATTCTGGAAAAATCAAAGTGAAGGAAGACATCGTCAAAGGAATCGAGAATGCTCCGCAAGCCATCGCGGGATTATTACGCGGGAAGAATTTCGGGAAGCTTGTGATCGAAGTGTGAAGGGCTGCAGAGAATAAGGTCAGAATTGCCCCGATATTCTGACCCGAGAGCTTCATGCTGATGAAAATTGAACAAGCCATAGCACTTTTTCCCACAAGTGCCATTCTCAGGTATTTCTTGTACGGTCAAAAAATGAAACCCTTGTTGCCCCTGAATCTAAAGGTCTCTGTCTGAAACGGTGCCCTAGAACTAGTGCCAATTACTTTTGTCCCGTTATCGAATAGATTTTAGGTTTCTGGCAGGCTAAGCACTCCCTCAGCTTAGCCACCCTTCTGACTACCTGACATATTGATTAGCAAAGTCTCGCAAGTTCTTCATGTCGTCATAATCGTAATCAAATGTCGTTGAGCCCTTATTGCCCTCAAGGATAAATTTGGCACGCTTGGAATTAACTACATCAAGGAAGTCCTGCTTCTTCATAAGATACTGATAACCAGTATAGTATGCATAATTTGCAGTAAAAAGACCGGTGGCAAACTTGATTTTTTCATCATCGCGGTCGCTATAGGTATCCGTTATGCCTGCGATGGTTTTTTGATTACCTCTGCTGTCAACAAGTTCTATTTTCATCCGCCGGCCAAATAGCTTAATGTCAGTTCCTGGGGAAACACTAAACATAATTACCACATGATCGCCAGCAGTTGCCGCATCAAGCACGACGATATCGCCCAATCCACGAGACATGACATTGTTATTTAGAACATTAGCGTTGATGCCGGAAAACTCATTAGTGTGTGTGGCAGTGTTAGGACCACAGCCTGCGGTCACAAATACCATCAACAGCGTGGCCAGCGTAGACTTTCTTTTATAGATATTCATAAGTTTGTCTCCTAAAAAACATTGTAACCACTCACCAAATATTACCAGAGATGGCAACATCTCCCAGCTAGTCATCCCCGCGAAGGCGGGGATCCAGCGCAACATGCATCGCAGAGCGATTCTGTACTTTCTATACAGAGCAGCTTCGCAACACATTTTAAGAGCTGGACCCCCGCCTTCGCGGGGGCGACAAGCTGGAAGCTGGTGCCATCCTATGCACCATTATGGTGAGTGGTTACAAAACATTTAACTGATTTCGTCTTCATTCATATAACAGGCATTCAGAAAGGTCCAACGAAGAAACTCTACTGGACCAATAGTCCTAAACCACCTGGCCATCCACCAACATAATAACCCGGTCCATACGCGCAGCCAGCTCCGCGTTATGAGTCGCGATCAACGCCCCGACTTGCATGTCTCTCACCAACGTCATAAGTTCCCCAAACACCACATCGGCGGTTTTTGAGTCTAGGTTGCCGGTGGGCTCGTCCGCAAGCAGCAACTTGGGATGATTAGCAACTGCTCGGGCGATGGCGATGCGTTGTTGTTCGCCGCCGGACATTTCAGCAGGACGGTGATGGATACGAGCAGCCAGGCCCATCTTGGTGATGAGCTTGATGGCATTTTCCTCGGCATCCTTCAATCCGCTGCCGTGGATCAACTGCGGCATCACCACGTTCTCCAAGGCGCTAAAGTCCGGCAGTAGCTGGTGAAACTGGTACACAAAGCCAATATCATTGCGGCGCAGCATTGTTCTTTGGGTGTCATCCATAGTCTCAGCAGACACACCATTGATCAGAATCTTACCGCTGGTGGGCTGTTCCAATAGCCCCGAAATCTGCAGCATGGTCGTCTTACCTGCGCCCGAAGGCCCCATCAACGCTACGATTTCTCCAGGATAAATCTCAATAGAAATTCCCTTCAGCACCTCCAGCGTACCTGCACCTTCCGTATAGGAGCGTCGCAAGTTCTCGAGCTTTAATACTGCTACCTGATTATTCATAACGCAACGCCTCCACGGGATCAAGTTTAGCCGCACGCCAGGCTGGATATAAGGTTGCTAAAAAGGACAGCGCTAAAGACAAAACCACGACAGTTATGACTTCATCGGGCTCCACCTTGGATGGCAACTTGGATAGATAATAAACCTCAGGGCTGAACAACTGGGTATTGCTTAGTTTCTGAATCCACTGGCGAATGGTTTCTATGTTCAGGCTAAAGACCAGACCAAGGGTAAAACCCACCACGGTACCGGCGATACCCGTGCTGGCGCCCGTTAAAAAGAAGATCCGCATGATGGATCCACGGGTCGCCCCCATGGTACGCAGGATAGCAATGTCGCGGCTTTTATCCTTCACCAACATAATCAAGCTGGAGATAATGTTAAATGCCGCAATTAAGATGATCATCGTTAAGATGAGAAACATAACGTTCCGCTCAACCTTCAACGCATTGAAGAACTGAGCATTGGCCATCTCCCAGTCGGATATAAGGTAGCGATCGGACAGGACGCCTGCCAACTGGTTCGTCACATCCTTCACCTTGTCCGGGTCATCGACAAATATCTCAAGTCCCGTAACGCCGCCATCCAGTTCGAAGAAATTCTGGGCCGCCTTCATAGACATAAACGCCGTTGCGCTGTCATACTGGTACATACCGACCTCAAACAAGGCCACCACCTTAAAGGGACGCATGCGCGGCACAGTGCCAAATGCTGTGGAAGACCCTTTGGGCGATACAAGAGTGAGGTTGTCACCAGGCGCAAGGCCTAACTTGGCCGCAAGCTTCGTACCGATGGCAATATTATTCCCCTCATCGAACCCTTCCAAGGTGCCAGCCTTGATCTTCTTGGAAATGGACTTATTTTTAGCAAGATCCGCCGCTGTGATACCATGGATCATCATACCGCTAGCCAGATTGCCCTTCAGAACCATGGCTTGGCGGTCAACCACGGGGTTAACCCCCACAATCCCGGGCAGCTTCCTGATTTGTTCCGCCATATCGTCATAATCGTGAATGACTTCGCCGCGGGCAGGGTAGACGTTAATATGCCCGTTAAAGCCCAAGATTTGTTTGGTGAGTTCCTCCCGGAAGCCATTCATCACCGACATAACAATGATCAAGGTTGCCACCCCCAAACATATGCCAAGCACGGAAAATGCCGCAATGATGGAAATAGCTCCCTCGCTGCGGCGGGCTCGTAAATAACGAAAGGCAATGCGTCTCTCAAATAGACTGAACATCAGCGGATTACATCCTTTAGCTTATCACTCAAGATATCCACAACGCTGTCCAGGGAAACTTCCTGGCGATCACCGGTGCGGCGGTTTTTAATTTCGACCTGACCGGCGGCAACGCCCTTAGGTCCAAGAATCACCTGCCAAGGCAGGCCAATCAGATCCATGTCGGCAAACTTCACGCCGGCACGCTCGTCGCGATCGTCGTAGAGAACCTCGATCTTAGCGTCTTCCAGCTGCTGATAAATCTTTTCCGCAGCCCCATCACAAGCACTGTCGCCAGTTCTCAGGTTAATAAGCCCCACATGGAACGGCGCCACGGACGCAGGCCAGATAATCCCGTTTTCATCATGAGAAGCCTCAATCACCGTTGCCACCAAACGCGACACACCAATACCATAGCACCCCATAAAGGTGGTCACCTGGTTGCCATCCTTGTCCGCAACCCGCGCCTTTAAGGCCTCGGAATACTTGGTGCCCAGGTAAAACACATGTCCAACCTCAATACCGCGAGCGGTACGCAAGTTCTCCGCAGGCACAGGGCAGTTGTTCGGATCGTGCAGCTCATCCGCGGCAGCATAAGTATTCATCAGGGTTTCCACAGGAATAGCATCACCCTTGCGGCGCAAGTCATCCAATATGCGATCATAGAAAATCTGGCTCTCGCCCGTATCCGCTAGGATCTGGAACTCATGACTCAAACTACCACCAATAGCACCCGTGTCGGCCTTTACAGGCACAGCCACCAGTCCCATGCGGGTAAAGGTCCGCAAATAGGCACTGAACATCTTCTCATAGCTAATCCGCGCAGAGGCCTCATCCAGGTCAAAGGAATAGCAGTCCTTCATATAGAACTCACGGCCACGCATCACGCCAAAGCGAGGACGAATCTCGTCCCGGAACTTCCATTGGATCTGATACAGCATGGTAGGCAGGTTCTTATAGCTGAACACATGCTTGCGAAACACATCCGTAACCACTTCCTCAGCCGTAGGTGCGTAGAGCATCTCCCGATCATGGCGATCCTTCATGCGCAAGGTTTCCTTACCCATCGCATCGGGTCGACCACCTTCAGCCCACAATTCCAAAGGCTGAATAGTCGGCATCAAAATCTCATGAGCACCGGCCGCATCCTGTTCCTCACGAACAATCTGCTCAATCTTCTTCAGCACCCGAAACCCAAGCGGCAACCAGGAATAAATACCCGCCGCTGTCTGATAAATCATACCCGTCCGCAACATATAGCGGTGAGAGACAACACTAGCCTCGCTAGGATCTTCCTTCAGCGTAGGTAGAAAGTACGTGCTTAGTCGCATTTTGTTCCTCTATTCCGATAACTATTAAAAGCCTGAATACTCGTGATACCCAATCCAATCTTGGCCAATTCACCAGGCACCCACAACCACATATTCTGGAACGCAATTTCCATCCCAAAAAAGTTGGCAAACCAAGCCATGCCTATGGTGTACATAATAACGTATGATATGGCAAACAAACCCAAACTCTTCAACCAGCTATCAGTCCAGCCTTGCTTTGCCAGCATACCTGCCACAAAAGCCGTAATTGGAAAGCTCATCAAAAAACCAGCCGATGGGCGTGTCAGTACGGAAAGGCCTGGATAGCTTACCGTATCTGCATAAACATTCAGGCCGACAAAGCCTTCTGCAAGATAAGCCATGACGGCAGCCAGCCCTAGCCTAGGCCCCAACACCACCCCAATCATGATCACCGCCAACGACTGAAAAGTCATCGGCACCGGCCAAAACGGCACCATCATCTTGGCGCTGAGGACGAGAAAAACGGACCCCAATACCGCCAAACTGATTTTTTCAAATAGGCTTAAAGTAGAGTTATCAATGATATATGCTGTTCTTGCTTTTTGCTGAGTGCTCATGATGTGTTCTCCTCTCATCATTCTCTATAAGTTTGATACCCCAATTTCAGCCATAAAAAAAGCCTAATCTTTCTGAAGTACTCGATTAATGTGCGCACCGTATAATATTAAAATCGCCGTCATATGGAAAAAGACCAACGTAACGATCAGGCCTCCAAGGCTTCCATACAGCAAGTCATACCGGGCGAAATTCCGCAGATACAATGAAAACAGACCCGCCATAACCATCCACAGCAAACTCGTTATAAGCGCCCCTGGCACTGTATGTGCCAGACTCGTCTTGTGATAGGGCAGCCACCGATACATCGTCACCATGCTGATAAAAATGGCCAAGAAAGCACCCAGTAATGCGAAGACATCAATATTAAACCCAAACGTCTCGGGCAGTTTAGGAAGCTTGTCCACATAGGTCTCCAGGTACTGCCAAATCTCCAAGCCCAGCGGCAATATAATCAGAATCGTAGATGCCAACAAAAACGCAAAAGATCCCAGGAGCACAAATAAGATCGCCTGCGACCGCCGGTAAAAAATGGACCTACGCTCATGAATACCATAGGCATGGTTAAGCCCCTCGCGAATAGCCTCAATACTGGATGAGCTAACCCATAGAATAACCAGGATCAGAAGAGTTAGCACCCCCGTGGGCGGATGTTCAATGGTAATCTCATTGATGATTGGCGATATAGCCGACACTATCTGCGCAGGCAGCACCGTATAAAACTGTTGGATAGTCGCTTGCACAGCCTCCGTCGTGCCCACATACCCCGCAATGGACACCAGCAGCATGATAAAAGGGAACAAGGCCAACAAACTGGTATAGGCAATATACCCGGCAATATCGATGGACAGGTCATGGAACAAATTGTTCACCGCCCGCCACAGTGCTTTCAAGATTCTTTTCATGCCGAATTGTAGCTTGATTAGCCTGGAAAATACATAGAAATATGAGAAGGTTTTGTGTCTAATTCACCACACGCCAATCCGCCTGGAACTTGCTTTAGTTTAACGTTGTAGTAAGCTTTCTGTAAGAAGATGAGACTAGAAAGGTAAGGATAAGGAATATGATTAAACGCACAACCCTGTCTTGCGGTGTATCAATTCTGCTTGCACTTACATTCACCCCCCTCGATTCAGTCAATGCTGCCACAGACGGCACGAAAATCGTAGCTATTGCGCGCCATAGCTTCCGCGGCATCAATAAAAAAGTAGGTCCACAAGAGATTGCCTTAGAAGATTATGGAATCCCCATTAAAACTCTTCCCATCCTAAGCTGGGCCGAAGATTCCACCCCACGGGGGCAAGAAATTGCCCGGGATTATGGAGGTGTCGGGCTGCAAAAGGCTGCGGAGGTCGCCGTCAAAGCTGTCAATGAAAACGAAATGTTTGATGGACATTGGGATATCCGCGCGGATCTGTCGACGGAGAGAACCTTGGTGACAGCGGTGCGTATAAAAGAGGGGCTGAAAGAAACAACGAATGTTACCGGTTGCCCCACAACAGCAGGTGAGCCCTTAGATGTAGTGACCACAAGAAAACCCGCCATGCAGTGTGCTAAGAAGGAAATTCGCTCTCTACGAAGCGCTTCCCCAGATCTAGATCTTTTTAGACAAAGAGCAGCCAGTTTCCTGGACACAGTAAAAAAGGCTCATAATATTAAAGACGCCAAGACCGAATTACCGCCCGCAACCTATGACGCGCAAGGCAAGCTCCCCAAAGTATATAGCCAGATCGCAAACCTTGCGTCTGCCTTCGAAATGAGCGCGGATTTGGCTCCCCCTCTGGACGTAGTTTTCCCTGGCTCAGACCCTAGTCTAGGCAAGCAGGTGGTCGAATCCGCACTTAATTTTATGGGAATCCGATTTTTCACCAGCAATCCAAAGCAAGCAGGTGACGCCGTCAGTCTATATCCCTTGCAATACATGGAAGACAGAAAGCCAGGCAGTCATACCCTTATGCTCACTCATGATGACCTCATATCAGATTTATTACGCGCCCTGGATATCATCGACAGCAAAAGCGAACCAGGAGATCTCGCGGTTTATCCCCTCGACACAATCGTTTTTGCCTTCGGAAAAGACCACGTAAGCATAGTTCGCATGCGCCTAGAGGTTCGGGATCCCGATGGCTATATTCCAGGCCCCCTTGCCAACAAAATCCTATGGAAAGGTACGTTGGCAGAATGGAATCAGAAAGTTAAAAACATTAAAGACCGCGTAAAAACTTGGAAAATCAGTGCAGAAACACAATCTTGCTTAGATAATTTAAGTCAGAATGTCTGCCAAGCGGAAGCGGTGGATGTGCGGTTTTAAGTTTTGAGTCGATTGACCTAGGAAACAGGCTCTTATGCAAAACGGGTGGGTTGGGTGTAATCTTATGCCCCCCGCCGCCGTCATCCTGAACGGACGACCGCGAAGCGGGCGGGAGAGAAGGATCCAGTTGAATATGTGTCGCGAAGCGACTCTATTGATAAATATATCAGACAGACAAATGAAACAACCAGTTGTCTATATGACGATAAACAAAATGAGCGGAACCATCTGCGGCAGAGTCGCTTCGCGACGCATGTCTAACTGGATCCTTCTCTCCCGCCCGCTTTGCGGTCGTCCGTTCAGGATGACGGCGGCGGGGGGCATACCAATTACCCCACCTGTTTTACATTAGCGCCAGAAGACGCTCAGGTTCTTTCACTGCTTGGCTAAGGATAATACACAGCTTTCTGATTAATGCCGCTGATACGCACATGAATACCAGTGATACAAGAAAAAAGAGGGAGCTTCTTTGTCGCTCCCTCTCAATATTATAGATTATTAAGCATGTACAATAAGATGAGCGGCATTACCATGAACCAAATCTAGCAATGTCGCGCCCGTATGATAAGCAACACCTTCAAAATCGATCGAACCGCCATTGATGTTATGCACATCTCCAGGAGCGGTTGTGATACTGACTAATGTTCCTCCATGGCCATCACTAGATAGAGTTGCTCGGCTTTCAAGATCCGCCAAACTTATGGCATTGTTGAACTCGAGGATGTTCTTATTCACGTTCCAAGCATTAACAAGATTGACGCCGGCATCGATACCCACATCAAATACAAGGGTGTCTACCCCTCTGCCAAGATCAAAAGTATTCTCTCCACTAATGACTGTGTTGTTGGTCAAAAACTCGGGTAGGGTGTATCCGTCGCCAAGGATAACATCTTCAAGCTCGCCGACCAGGGTTGTAGCGCCGTTACCTGCGTGAATAGTATCCACGCCAAAAGTGATGGTGACGCCGCCAATGAAGCTCCCACTCTCTTGGGTAAGCTGTAATTGATCAACAGCACCTACGAGCAGGTCGCCGTTGCCATTACCCGCTGCAACGTAGTTGTTGCCAAAGGTGAAACTGACAAAGTTGCTTGTGGAGGGAGAAGTAACTTCACCAATCAAGCTACCTGCCGTTGCAGACAACTCCAGAGTTTGCAAGGATCCAAACAGAGAGTCATCATTACCATTTCCTGCAATGAGGGTATTGCCGTCTAGGTTGCCACAATCCATGGTGCCAAAGATAAAACTGTCGTTCCCACCTAATGCGCCACCAATATAGCTGCTTTGGGAAATAGCCGTGGCTATTAGCTCTATAGATTGCGCTGTGCCAAACAGTTCATCGCCACTGCCACAACCGGTGAGTAGGAAATTCGCACCCATGTCAAAGCTGTTGCTGCCACCAATATAGCCGCCGATAAGATCACCCGCCAGCGCACTCAAATCAATAGCTTGCATTGTACCAAATAGCTGATCACCGCAACCATTGCCTGCTTCAAGCCAGTTACCACCGAAATTAAAGGTATTAGACCCACCATCGGATCCACCAATAACTGAAGTAGGGACATTAGCATTCAGGTTGAGAACACCGAGCGTTCCGAACACCTCATCATCATTTCCATTGCCGGCAATGACTGTGTTACCCTCCAGTTGACCACAAATCATGCTGCCAATGGTAAAGGTGTTACCTCCGCTACCGTTATATCCCCCGACTGTCGCGAAAGTAGTTTGCCCTTGGTTGCCATTGCCGCCGCCTATAGCGTCAAGCTCAAGCGTTTCCATGGTACCATAAAGCTGATCTCCGTTCCCGTGACCAGCAAGGATCAAGTTGCCGGCAATTTTGACATCACAATCTGTCACAAGACTTCCCAGATCACTGCCGTTTATTCCACTAGCGGACATAACAAATGAATTCATCGTCCCGAAGACCTTATCTTCACCGTTACCCACAAGAATGGTATTACCGACAAATTCACCACAGTGGGTACTGCCAAAGGTAAAGTCATCCGCTAATTAAGCCGCCATTGTTTGCCGACAAATCTACACTGTTCAGCGTCCCATAGATTGTGTCCGCACCGCTGCCAGCAATGATAAGGTTGGCTAGAAAGGTGAAAGTATCATCCTGAACGGCAGCAACAGACATAGTAGGATCTGCTGCCAAAGTGAGCCCATTAAGAGCCGGGTAGAGAATCGTACTGCTATTGCCTAGGAAAAAGAAATGAGACCCATACGAAGGTCCAGGCGACACAGGGGGATTTGCCAAACTCCCGCCTGGATTTGTCAGGCCAGACGCCGTAAACGTATAACTATTTTGATTACCTACTATATTAACCATCACAACCTCCAAGTAATAAGCGATGAAATGAAGACGCATACTCGTCTCTTAACAAAAGATGCCGATTCCTCAGGATTAACAAAAACAGCAAGCAGTAATTAGATACAAGACCGAAGCAAGGTATATAATAACGATCCTCACCTCATATTGACAATCTCTCATACTTGGGTAAATGTTCCGTTAATTATGCCTATAATTTGTAATATCTTTTCAAGCGCTTATACAAATTGTTCCGCGGCAAGGCTATCCGTCAGTTTAGGTGGAGATTTTCAGGGGTTGATAAAAGGGTGTCGATAATGAAGTGCACATATCTTAAACTCTAGGCAGACTTCGGCCCGTCTTTATTATTTCAAATACTCTTTAAACTCCTTAATAACCTCCAGATACACACCCCGCTTAAAGTGCACCACAAGATCCAACAGTTCCTCCAAAGGAGCCCAGCGCCAGGCGGAGAATTCTGGTGTGTGGGTTCCCAGATCGATATCCTCATCGCTGCCTTCAAAGCGCATCAGATACCATTGCTGCCGCTGGCCACGGTATCGGCCTTGCCAAATTTTGTTGTTGAGTGGGGCAGGGATGTCATAGGTATACTGTTTCTTGGCGGTGGCGATGAGTGTGGCCTGATTCGTCCCGATCTCTTCTTTAAGCTCGCGAAAGGCTGCGTCCAGGGGATCTTCGTCAGGATTAATTCCCCCTTGGGGCATCTGCCAGGCGTTGGATGGATGGTCAAGCCGTTGGGCTACAAACACTTGGTTGTCATGGTTGATTAACATAATACCGACACACGGACGATAGGGACGATTCAGTCGAGGCGGCCATCTCATAAGGTACCTCCATGATGGGGAGTCGATAGAGCTGCTACCTGAGAGATGGGCAAGAACACATAGTTTTGCTCCTGCGCCTTTTTAATCCATGTCAGCAGTATCGGCACATTAAGCGGACTCGTATGGGCAACAACGGTGACCAGTCCTGTCTCCTGGGCCATTTGCTCAATGCGGATCATAATGGTGTGAAGCTCGTCAGGTGTCAGGGATTCGCTTAATTCAAACTGAGATTTAATAGGGGGCAGATGGCCATTTTTCGATGATTCAAGTACCTGACTGCGATAGCAAGCCTCCGACTCTACAAACAGCAAACCACGCTTGTCTATCTCATGCAAGATGGGGGTTAGATCCTGAATTGAGGACAAAAAAAGAGAACCCTGAAGGTTCATCACGCCGATATATTCATGTCCTTGGGCCATAACCCAGTGGAGTCTCTCCACGTTTTGATCCCGAGTCAGCCCCGTAAGTAATGTATTGGGCCCCGGATCTGTATGGGGGTAATCGGTGGGCTCCATGGGCAAATTCATCAACACCTCGTGTCCTTTACTTCTCGCCGAAGACATTTTGGTTTTAAGATTGGGTCCGTAAGGAAGATAGGCCAACGTCACGCCAGAGGGCGTACTTTCCAGGATCTTATCATGGAGAGGGTCGTTCCTCCCGAGGTCACTAAAAACGAAAGCGACTTTGATTTTGCCTTCAGGAACCGCAACCGGCTGGCCCGCATAAAGCTGCGCGGCGCCCTTACCATGGGTGTCCAAGTTTGGTATCTCTCCGAACTTAGTGTTTTCTAGATGATTGTCCGCCAATTGTATCCGAGGTTCCGCAGCAGCAGATCCACCCGTATCTTCGGTTTTTTCTTTATCCTTCAGAATATATTTGTCCACGGGCATCGCATCCGGCAGTTGCAGATCCACCGCGGTGGGTATGTCATCGCCGAGGGACACATGGGAAGAAGGCATAATGGCGATCCATGTAAGAATCCCAAGAATGAAAATCAACAAAGCCGCCCAGGCCATTATCAACGATCGAGAGATGTTCTTTTGCATTCGATTCACACCCTTTTTTTTAAACATTCTTCTTAACAACTCAGATAGTGCGTTAGCTACGTGTGAAAGTCGAGCACCGGAGCGGAGCGTACTTTTGGGTACGTGAGCACCGGAGCGCAGGCTTTCGCACGTAGATGACGTGCTAGGTTAGTTGTTTCACCCTTTTTTAATATTAAGTTGCATCCACCCTGGGTAGTTAGGTCAGTAAACGTCTCCAGCTTGTCAACCTCTCTGTGACAGCAACTACTACGAGGCTTTCTTATAAAAGTTAATCGCCCGTAAAGTATCAATCGCACGCAACAGCTGATAGTCCACAATCTCTTCCTTACCGGTCTTATCCTTCTTAATAGGTTTCACCGATGCTGCAGCTGGGGCTGACGTAGCCTTCTTATTCCCATTCTCCAAGGCCGAGTGGAAGTCTGATTCCTTAAGGCGATCGCTCTCATCCAGCAGTTTCAGGTCCATGGCCTGCTCGATCTTAATGTCGGGCTCAATGCCTGTCTTCTGGATCGACCTACCATTTGGCGTGTAATACAAAGCCGTGGTCAGCTTAATCGCCCCGCCATTGCTCAACGGAATGACCGTCTGGACAGAGCCCTTACCAAAGGAACGGGTGCCCACAATAATGGCGCGTTTTTGATCCTGCAAAGCGCCCGCCACAATTTCTGAAGAACTCGCCGAGCCTGAGTTAATAAGCACCGCCATAGGCAGCCCCTTTAGCATATCCTGAGGATTAGCCTCCACATTTTGAGCCTGCACCCCATCGTTACGACTCTTGATCGCAACAATTCGGCCCCCATCTAGGAACAGATTCGACACGGAAATAGCCTGATTAAACAGACCGCCCGCATTGTTCCGCAGATCCAATACCACACCTTGGAGTTTATCGCCAATCTGGTCTTTGATCTCGTGCACGGCCTTAATGACTTCTTGGGTGGTATCTTCATTAAAGGTCAGGATCCTTATGACGCCGATGTCACCTTCGATCTTAACTTTCACGGGATGAACATGAATGATCGCGCGAGTGATGGTCACATCAGTGTCCGTCGCATTGTTTCGACGGATCGTGAAAGTAACGCTCGTGCCGGGTTTACCTTGCAGCTTCTCCACCGCATTAAATAGAGTCATGCCATACACAGGCTCGCCTTCGATACGGATAATCAAATCACCAGGCTGCAGCCCTGCTTGATAAGCAGGCGTGTCTTCCATGGGAGAGACAACCTTAATGAAGCCATCTTCCATGGTCACTTCGATACCAAGACCACCAAATTCACCTTGGGTCTGGCTCTTCAATTCTTGATATTTGGCAGGGGTGAAATAGCCCGAGTGAGGATCCAGTGAGCTCAACATGCCATTGAGCGCGCCCTCCAACAGCTTATTATAGCTGGTAGGTTCCACATAATTTTCCTGCACATGCTTAGCGACGCTCGCAAAGAATATGGCGGCGTTACGTAAAGTGATATCTTCCGATGGATTTATCTCTTCGGCAGTCTTCGCATCAATCTCCAGCACCTCCGGCTTGTCCTGACCAGAACATGACGTGGCTGACACCATCAGCACGCTGAGCGCGATATACCGACTTAACTTTAACAAACCCTGTTTCCTCATAATTCGTCCTGAACTCAGTGTAGACGATACATAGCTCTTAGCCAAGCATAGAATGCGACTGACTTAAAAAATATCATTTAAACGTTTTTCTTGAAATTCATGTTGGATCTGGTTATGTTACCCCCATGCCATCGTGGCTCAGAGGTAGAGCACACCCTTGGTAAGGGTGGGGTCGGGAGTTCGATTCTCCCCGATGGCACCATTTTTCTTTTATCTTAAAGGACCATGTCCCCGAAATTAAGGAACGCAAATGACTAAACCAATCGTCTTGTGTGTTTTAGATGGCTGGGGCTATCGCCCTGATGGTCTTGGCAATGCTATTCACGAGGCTCACACGCCTTGTATGGATCGGCTCTTCAAAACATATCCTCATTCATTGTTGCAAGCATCAGAAGGCTACGTGGGCCTGCCTGAAGGTCAGATGGGTAACTCCGAAGTTGGTCACACCAATCTAGGGGCGGGCAGGGCAGTCCTCCAGGATCTTCCTCGCATCAACAAAGCGATTGAAACGAATGAGCTTTCCCAGAACCCAGCGTTACTAGATCTTATAGCTAAGTTAGACGCTACCGGCGGCGCTTGCCATGTGATGGGGTTGATCTCACCAGGCGGTGTCCATTCCATGCAAATACATTTTGAGTATTTGGTTAAAGTCCTGGCCGAGCGGGTGCCTGTGAATATCCACGCTTTTCTGGATGGTCGCGATACACCCCCGAAAAGCGCCAAGTCGTTTGTGTCTGAATTTGTTCAGAATCTCCCGAAAAAAGCTCATATGGCGACAATCAGTGGACGCTATTACGCCATGGATCGTGATAAACGTTGGGATCGGGTGCAGCTGGCATACGAGGCAATGGTTATGGCTCAGGGCCAACACGCTGTCGACAGTATCGAGGCCATTCAATCTAGCTATGACCACGGACTTACGGACGAGTTCGTCCTGCCAACGGTCATCGGCACATACCATGGCATGAAAGATGGTGATGCGCTCCTGTTCGTCAATTACCGGGCCGATCGCGCCCGAGAGATTCTAATCGCATTGGTAGATCCAGCCTTCCAGGAATTTCCCCGAGAGAAGGTTCCGCAATTAATCACCTGCGTGGGCATGGTTTCCTATAGTGAGCAATTGGATACCTTCATGCCAGCGTTATTTGCACCTCAGGAACTGACCCAGACCTTGGGAGAAATTGTAGCTGATGCGGGCTTGACGCAACTGCGTATCGCTGAAACTGAAAAGTACGCCCATGTGACCTTTTTCTTTAACGGCGGCGAGGAAAAGATGTTCGAGAATGAAGACCGTATTCTGGTGCCATCACCAAAAATAGCAACCTATGACCTGCAGCCAGAGATGTCAGCCGTGGAAGTAACCGACCGTTTAATCGAGGCCATCAAGTCTGAACAATATGACTTCATTGTCGTGAACTACGCCAACACCGACATGGTGGGACATACGGGTGATGAGGCAGCTGCCATTAAGTCCGTAGAGGCAGTGGATCAATGTATGAAGCGACTGTCCAAAACAGTCCTGGAAGCTGGCGGCGCCTTATTAATCACCGCAGATCACGGCAACGTGGAAGTCATGATCGACGAGACCACCGGCCAACCCCATACGGCCCACACTCTTAATCCGGTACCGTTTATAGTCGTTTCCGAAAACCACCGTAATGCCAAACTCAAAGACGGCCTGCTGTCCGATGTGGCACCAACGATTCTATCTATTATGGGCCTTCCACAGCCGAAAGAAATGACGGGGAAGAATTTGCTGGCGTGATGATGTACATCGAGCGGGTAAGCGATATGCCAGAATGATAATAGGTTAGTATATAGTAACCTCTCACCAAATATTGCCAGGGATGGTAACATCTCCCCGCTTGTCATCCCCGCGAAGGCGGGGATCCAGCGCAAAATGCGTCGCGGAGCGACTCTTTAATTTCTACGCAGAGCTGCTTCGCAGCACATTATTAGAGCTGGATCCCCGCCTTCGCGGGGATGACAAGCGGGAGGCTTGCGCCATCTTATCAACCATTATGGTGAGTGGTTACAATACTGAAAAGCACCAACGAAGGGGAAATCGCAACGAGAACCCTCGCTTAGTCTTCTCTCCCAAGTCCCGTCCAGGCCACAAATTCTTTACGATCTGCTTCAGACTTAATATCCCGATAATGAACATCCCCCATTGCCTCATAGAGATCCTCGTAGCTTCGTTTTCTGGGAATAGTTGGCCACGGGGCGGTCCCGAGATCATTGTTTGATCTGCTCAAACCCATGTCGGCTGTCACAAGCTTCATGAGATTGTCTTTATCGGAAAACACAAACTGATAACCGCCCAGTTTATGGTCCTGGGATCGGGATTCACGGGTAAGGCCCATCATGACCGCGCCCAGCGCAGCCTTAACGCGTCTTAAATACTCAGGTGAAAGTGTTTCAGTTAACGTATAGACCTTCAAATCAGCAAACTTCACATCGGATGCTTTTAACAAGACGCCCACATAAGTGACTGGCAGCTCCACCTCTCCGACAGGCTGCATACGCCAGCACAGAAAGTTTGGATGCTTTAAAAGGTCAACACTAGGGATCATTTTGTTCTTTTTTCTCAACTCCCTAACAAAGAAAAAGAAGTCTCTAATTTCATTTTCAGTGATGACGGCAGTAAGATCAAATCCCAGGGCATTAAGGTAGGAATCCGCATGATCCCCCCGACGTAGCTGGGATGAATAGGTAAGGTCCAATAAGCTTGTTAAGACATCGTCTCCCGAAGACTCAAGGCTAATATCGGTATCTCTCGATTCCTTCCGAATCCCCCCAGATTTCCTAAAAAAAAGGGGCTCCTGCTCATCCTCAGGTGGTGAACCGGGTGTGGTTATTTTGCTTGGACCACTTTCAAAAAGTGTCTTATCCGTCAGCGACGACCACAAAAGATCGATTTGCTCTTGTGACGTCCTACATGTCTGAAAACCCTCAAGACTGCACTTAAGAGTAAGGACGTCGCCATCAAATCCGTATTCATTGCAAGCCACACATGGCTGTGCCAGAGCCAAAAGCAAGGCAAAAAGAGATCTTGTTATTGTCATTTGATTCCCCGTTGTGACGATCGATCCGTTGACCGATTGCTCTCTTGTATACACCCAATAAGATTTCAATTCAAGATGAGTGTTAAGAGAGCGGCAATGGATGGGTTTACAGACTCCCTCGTTTTTTATATTACTCCGGCAATGAACTGTTGATGTTTTGGTACTCGAGGGGGGTCGTCATCCTCGAGCGAAGCGGAGCCTTCTTAGGCTCCGTCGGAGCGAAGGATCCAGTAAAAAATGTGCGGCGTAGCCGCTCTGTATCCCCTTTAAGAATAAAGAATCGCTTCGCGATGCATGTTTGACTGGATCCTTCGCTCCGACAGAGCCCCAAGGGGCTCTGCTCCGCTCGAGGATGACGACCCCCCTCGAGTTCTAAAACATCAACTGCTTCATTGCCTGAATAATAGTACAAGGGTGAGTCTACATAACAGTGCAGTTAGAATTTCTAGCGCAATGCTTGCATCCGGGTTCATGCCATTGAGTGCTCCCCTTATACCCTGTGATAGTAAAGTTTTGCTGATTAAGCAAGCATACGGGAAGGCTGCAAGGGTTATTCCAAATTTCTATAGCTAATTGGCCTTTGATCTCAAATATCGTTTTTGGGATCTCACGGACTTGGTTATTACTTAGGCCGAGATGCACAAGTTTTCTCAGCAGGCCAATTTTGAGAGAAATCATCAGCAGATTATTGTCGCTCAGATCTATAACTTCTAAATTTGCAAGCTGACACAAGGCACCCGGCAATTTAATGAGTTGATTTTCTCTAGCTGAGAATCTTCTAAGCTTCTTTAACTTTGTTATCTCTCGGGGAATGGTTGTGATGCGGTTTTTGTCTAGCTGCAACACTTCTAGGTTGGTGAGCAGAAAGAGTTGGGGTTGAAGGCATGGAATATCATTGCTTGCCAGGGATAGAGAGGTAAGGGTCCATAGGCCGCCTATCTCAGGAAAAACCACAACGAAGCGGCATGGATTGACAGTACCCTCTCCAAACGTCTCACTCAGGACTAACTCTGTTTTTGCAAGCTCGGGTCTTTGTTCCAAACGATGAGCGAGTAACCTTGCGGCCTCATAAAAAGCTCCCTCAAAGCAATTCCTAAAAGTACCTTTAAGATAAATCTTCATCATTGAGCCATTAGCTGCTTTAAAGCGCCCAAGAGCTTTGGGATTAGCTTGTCCTTCGGTTAGCAAATTGAAAATGCCACTGATGGTATATTGCGTGAATTCGTCGCGAAACAGAGGATGAGTTGCTTCTTCGTCAATAAGTCGTAAGTAGTCTAGCTCACGATTTAGTTCTAAAGAGTCGAGAAGTGCTAAGGTGCCCTTAGATGCGAGTCCAAAATTTAAATAAGCTTGAGGCGTGTCGATAGCACGAAAGGCGATTTGTCGCTGAACGCCGGGAGGCAGTTCAAGGAACCTTTCAAACTTGCAATCAACCTCACCATCAACGGCTTCGAGGTCCATTCCTTCTTCTTCAGAGGATGAGTCTTGAGAGTACGTACATGGCCAGCAACCATATTTGGCTCGTTTAACGACGCGACCATCTTCCGATCCCTCATCTGAGGAGCTGCCATAAACAGAGGGCAGGCAGAGCAAGGTTAGCAAGAGCACTATTATCGAGCTGGATGACTTCATTTTTATCGACCTTATGAAATATACAGGTGGGCTATCAGGAGATTATATATATGTGATCTTTAGACAGATGGTCAAGAAATAGTTCAGGAACAAGGAAGCAATCATAGCCCTTAAAGGTATAACCACCAAAAGTCGCTATTATGCAAAACGGGCGAGTTAGATGTAACCATCTGCCCCCGGCAGACGTCATCCTGAACGGACGACCGCGAAGCGGGTGAGTTAGATGTAACCATCTGCCCCCGGCAGACGTCATCCTGAACGGACGACCGCGAAGCGGGCGGTAGTGAAGGATCCAGTTAAAGATGTGTCGCGTAGCGACTCTGCTAATAAATATTCCAAACATACAAATAAAACAACAAGCGGTCTAGATGAAATCAAACAAGATGAATGGGACCATTTACAGCAGAGTCGCTTCGCGACGCTTG
>Ga0182030_10007560_pt1 | contig 22658 bp, 20 predicted proteins | sample 812S3MmetaG_FD_121299 | JGI IMG/M metagenome (GOLD analysis project Ga0182030, IMG submission 121299) | Permafrost microbial communities from Stordalen Mire, Sweden - 812S3M metaG (Illumina Assembly) | ecosystem: Environmental > Terrestrial > Soil > Wetlands > Permafrost | place: Sweden...
AAGCCAGCTTTTGCGTTTGCACGTCCTGCCCGATTTCCATCCGGGCTAAGCTGACCTTAATAAACTCCTCCGTTACTCTTTTGGAGGAAAACGCCCCATTTAAACTGCCTACCAAGCACTGTCCCGATATGGCTTCCCCGTAGGGTTCCATACCGGTTAGACGTTAAAGTTTTAAAAATGGCTGTTTCATTGTCGGATCCACACCGCCCGAGAGCGGTGCTTCAAATCCTCACCACTACGCTACGTAGTAAAACTCTAAAATCAATACCAAGCTGCAGTAAAGCTTCCGGGGTCTTTTCGTCCCGCTGCAGGTATCCCGCATCTTCACGGGAATTGCATTTTCACCGAGCTCATCGTTGAGACAGTTCTCCGGTCGTTACGCCTTTCGTGCGCTTCGGAACTTACCCGAAAAGGAATTGCGCTCAATTGTGTTACAACCTATGTTGGCCAAAACATTTCTGCTTGGCTCTCTATGTCGCCATAGAGTTCGGACTATATCTTATTCAGCTCGCGCTGAATTTCGGCATATAGTCTCTGAGGATTTTCGCTTGCGCGAATCTTTCCTGCTGATTGACCGCACCGAACGCATTGTTACTCTCTTGAGTAGCGTCGGATACTGACGGTTATTCCAGCATTTAGCCGAATTTTACTAAGGCAGTTTCAATTCCACCTTAGAACGATTCTTTTACGTTATCACCCGCTCGTTTTTTAATTTAAGCGGGATCCTCATGGTCGCCCATGAGATCGGACTATATCATCTCTAAATTATTTTAGAGTCTGGCGTATAGTCTCTGAGGATTCCTTGATAGTTTATATCTACGTCGTCTCCATTATATTTACGCCTTCTTCCTCTGCCTTCATTCAAACTTTCTCTGATAGCAATAATTTCTTGCAATCCTTTTGGGTCAAGGTGTTTGCCTTGTTCCATCAAAAATGCAACTTGCTTGAACAGGAAAAAGTTTTTCTGTTTCGATGAAGAAAAGAAAGAAAACTTTTCAAAAAACGGTAGGACGCGATTTATGATCGAACGATAATCGCCAACGACGAAATAATTTACTCCGTCCTTACGATTCTGTAATCGCCCGCAACCTAAATGTCTTTTTAATAATTCCAAATTGACGATATCACGCTGGGCCACGTTAAAGGTCATTTGCACCTGCCATCCAAGGCGATGCCCATTCCCTTTTCGAAGAGAGACATTAAAACTTCCCTCTCCATCCGTGAAACCAGAAAGATACCAGCCAATATTGTCTGGAATTTTCTCAAGCCATTCGCGGTTATACCAAGGCCTTTCCTGCTGATTGTCTGCACCGATCATATTGTCACGATAACGCTCGAAAAATCAAAAGTAAAATTTGTTTTAATCTTTTTTTAACAAATGCAAAGCATTTGTTCTTTTGGTTCACTCGTCAAAAATGAAAATGAATTTTCATTTTTGTCTCGTTGCCAAAAGTAATTTTCGCGAATTACCGTAATGTCGGATACTCAGGGTTTCCAGCATTTGGCCAGATTTTATAACTACAATCGTTATGTCTATAGTTATCGCTGACATTGACGAGGGCTTGACTCAGTGAGCAAACGTATTGCTACGTCCACCCCCAAGCTTGACCTTCTCGCATCGGTCAGGCGTCACCCCCTATACCTCCTCTTGCGAGTTAGCAGGGAGCTGTGTTTTTGGTAAACAGTCGCCAGAGATTCTTTAGCTGCGGCCCTTCTTTAACAAAGGGCAGGCCTTATTGCTAACTTACGGCCGCTATTTTGCCTAGTTCCTTAACGATGAATTACTCGTTCCCCTTGGGCTACTCGCCCTATACACCTGTGTCGGTTTCCGGTACGGAGGCCTCACGCTCGTTTTACGAGATTTTTCTCGGAAAGCGCTTCACAACTGTCGGCCAGGTAAATTCCTGACCTTCTCTCGGTACACGCTTGCGCTTAGTACAAAGAATGCCAAACCAATAAGGCATAGTTGCTTATCTCCTTCGTCCTCTCGATATGATCGTGCGGCCGGGCTGGAATATTAACCAGCTTCCCATCGACTGCCCCTTTCGGGATTGCCTTAGGACCGCCTAACCCGTGGATGATTGCCAGTGCCACGGAAACCTTGTATTTTCGGGGTTCCAATTTCTCATTGGGATTGTGGTTACTCATTCCAACATTCTCTCTTCCGGCCGCTCCAGGCGCCCTCGCGGGTCGTCCTTCACTGCAGGCCGAAATGCTCTCCTACCACTCGTATATCCCGAGGGACATACGAATCCATATCTTCGGTATCATGCTTAGCCCCGGTACATTTTCGGCGCCACGACCCGTCGAATAGTGAGTTGTTACACACTCTTTAAAGGATGGCTACCTCTAAGCCAACCTCCTATCTGTCTATGGGTTATGACTACCTTTTACACTTAGCATGAATTTAGGGACCTTAGATGATGGTCTGGGCTCTTCCCCTCGCGACCACGGAGCTTAGCCCCCGCAGTCTAACTAGCGAACTCTTGACCTACGGTATTCGGAGTTTGATTGATCGTCCGGAGTTTCCCCCTGTAACGATCATCCAGTGCTCTACCCCCATAGGGAACGTTCGCCGCCAGTCCTAAAACTGTTTCGGAGAGAACCAGCTATTACGTTATTCGATTAGCTTTTCACTCCTTACCTCAGCTCATCCGAAGATTTTGAACAATCAACCGGTTCGGGCCTCCCCCCGCCTTTCGGCGGGGTTCACCCTGGCCAAGGCAAGCTCATAACGCTTCGGGTCTATCTTGTGCTGCACAAATTGCGCCCTATTAAGACTCGCTTTCGCTACGCCTTCGCGCTATTCGCGCTTAGACAAGCAACACAAAATAAGTCGTTGGATCATTCTTCAATAGGCACATTGTTGTCCCCAACGCTTCGCGTTGGGGACAACAATGTGCAGGTCTACCAAACATTTTTTAAAATAAGCATTTTAAAAAATGTGGTGACCAAACACTGTCGTAACCAACGCGAAGCATTGTAACGGACTTCAATTCCTTGTAGACAAATGGTTTCAGGTTCTATTTCATCGGCCTCACCGGCCTGCTTTTCACCTTTCCCTCACGGTACTTGTTCACTATCGATCTAGAAAAGTATTTAGCCTTACCTGATAGTACAGGCAAATTCATTCGGAACTGTTTTACTCCGAATTACTCAAGTTAAAAAACTAAGGAGACCATCGGTTTTCGTCTACGGGGCTATCACCCGCTCTGGCGCTGCTTTCCAGACAGCTTCAACTAACCAACGATTTTTTTACTCCTCCACCAATCAGCAAATAACGAAACGCACGGTTTAAAGCGCGCGCTACGTTATTCACTAAAAGAGAGTTTTCTTCTTATTACCCTAAAGCTCTGATAAATCAGAACCTTAGTTTGGGCTCTTCCCGTTTCTCTCGCCGATACTAAGGGAATAACTGATTTGTTCTTTTTTCCTCCGCTTACTAGAATGTTTTACTTCAGCGGGTACGCGAATCGACTTGCGTCGAAACAATTGAGGTTTACTCAACTAGGTTTCCCCATTCGGACATCCCCGGATCATAGATTGCTACGCATCTCCCCGAGGCATTTCGTTGCTACGCCACGTCCTTCATCGCCTTTTCTAGTCTAGGCATCCACCATTCGCCCTTATTTGCCAACCATCCCAATGCTGACTTGCGTGTGCTGTGCACATATTAATTTTTTTGACGGAAATGCCAGGTAAGAACCTGACCGTCAAAAAAACTAATATGTGCACAGCACTTGCCATCATCAAAAATAAATTTTTAATGATGTTCGACTCTGACCTGTCACGAGAAATTGCGCATGTATGCATAACACGCGGATCCGTCTTGCGACGAACCTAATAGTGACACAGAGTCTCCTTATTATGACCCCGACTCAACAATTCGGAGTTCTGCCAAACGAGGCAGACGATTGAAAATAACGAGACACAGAAAGCCCAAAAGAAAAAAATCGCCGCTCACGGCGGCTGGTACTACGCGTCAAAACGCCAGTTTCAGCCGAGGTGTTGGAGAAATTGAGTGTTATTGGACATCCGTATCTTAGGGATAAGTATACTCATGCCGCCGGTGCTGTCAATAGCCCCGTGGACGCGCCGAGCGGCAGGGTCAAGCAAAAGACACTCCCCTTCCCCGCCTCACTTTTTTCGAGAACCAGATCGCCACCCATGAGATGGGCAATGAAGCGCGAGATATAGAGTCCAAGGCCACTACCATATTCTTTGCTTTGCATGAACACACGGCCAGTCTCGAACTTTTTAAAAAGCCGTCCCTGTTCTTCGGAGTCAATACCTATCCCCGTGTCCTCAAAACGAATCTTCAAAAACTCCTCTTCTTTTTGAAGCGTGACCGTGATCCCTCCGTGTTCGGTATAGTGGATCGCGTTACTGATGAGGTTCGTCAAAACCTGCTGAAGGCGATACTTGTCCGCATTGAGCGTAAGCGTGCCGAGATCAGGAGGAGCGTTGAAGGTGAGCGACAGCCCTTTCTGGTCGGAAAGCGTCGAAAGGTCTCGCACCGTTTCCGTAAGGAGCGCGCCGATGTCGATGGGCTCGGCGTTAAGGGTGATCCTGCTGCTCTCCAAATTCTGGACGTCAAGAAACTCGTTCACAATATTCAAAAGACGGATCGCGCTTCGCAAAATACTTTCGATCCGTTCTTTAAGTTCCGCGGATGCATTGATGGCCGCCTCGTCCGACAGCAATTCGGTATTCCCGCGAATGATCGTAAGCGGCGTCCTCATCTCGTGCGCGGCAATGGAAAGGAATGTGTCTTTTGATTTTTCGAGGGTCTTCTCCTGGGTAATATCCTCGACGAGAACAACCGATCCTATGACGTCATCCTCCTTACCGGGCTGTGGGAGGACAACGGGCACCACGGTGACATGGAACGACCTCTCCCCCATTTTCGCTTCTGGAATGTCATAAGGTTGCTTTGTTAAAACGAGACGATTGATCTCCGAAATATTAAGAACCGGATCGAAGGCATTACTGAACGAGGCGAGGGTAAATTCCCCGGAAGGAAAGAGTCCTTGTACCATGCGGTTTGAAAGTAAAATTGTGTCCGTGGTATCCAAAAGAAGAAAGCCGAGCGGCAGACCGTTAATGGAAGCCAAAAGCTGGGCGCGTTCTTCAACGAGCTCCCGGGTTCTCATCTTGACCTTCTCCTCAACCACCTTCTTCTCACTGTCGAGCGCGTAAATATTTTCACGGAGGGACTGCACCATAACATTGAAGGAATTGGCGAGGCTTCCTACTTCGTCCGTAGCGGCAAGAAGATCGGAATCCACAGCCGCACCAAGATTGCCACCGGCAATGTTTTCCGCAAGCGTCGCCAAATTGATAAGCGGTGCAGTCAGCTTCTTTGAAAAGATGATGGAATAGAGAAGCGCGGCTATGCTCAGGAGGAGTATCAACAGCCCGCCGATGATCTCGCTCAGAAGCTCGTCGTGGGCGATGTCTGCCTGGATCTGTTCGGTATAGCCCAACTCGTCGAAAATAAGGGTCGCATCATTCTGACGCACGAAATCCTCTTTTTGCAGAGCGCCATCGTAATCGACGGATGTGGCTGAAATATTTCCTGCCTGCGCTTCTCCAATGCCTGAGTTCAATTGGGCGATGAGGTTCTGTACGGTATTCTTTAGCCCCGCATAAGCAGCCTTGCTCTGCGCGCTTGTGATGGTCGTGTCAAGCTTGGCAAACACGGCATTGATCTGCCCGACGATGGCGTTGTACTTCGCCGCTTGATGCGGATCTTGTATCAACTTCACCGTCTCGTTATATGAATTCACCAGATTGTCCGAGGTCGTTACAACCTGGTACTCGGTGATCATGTTGTTGGTCACGTCCTGATACTGCTTGATCAGGGCGATGTGCACGAAAAAGAAGAGCACGTCGAGCGCGAACATGGTCGCAATGACGATAAAAAACGAGACGATGAGTCGGTTTCTAATGCCCTTACCTTTTGTGATGGCCATTAATTCGAAGAAGACGATGCCTGCTGGTACACCTCCGCATAGGTATGGAACCCGTCCTTGATGATCGTATCCATCATATTATCTTTGGTGACCGCCTCTGGCGAAAGCAGATCGGAAGGCACGGCCATCTGCCCATTACTGGTCGTGGCATTGGTAAACGTATCCAATGGCTGTCCCGTCGCCATCGCAAACGCTACCTCGGCCGCCGCATAGGCCTCGTTCTTTATCGGCTTATATACCGTCATAGTTTGCGTCCCTTGCACGATCTGCTGGCACGCAGAGAGTTCTGCATCCTGCCCGGAAATCGGGATCTTTCCGGCAAGGCCTCTCTCTTCCAACGCTTGGATAACACCGTATGCCGTCCCATCGTTCGCAGCCACCACTGCATCGAGTGGCCCGTTGGTCGCCAGATACGCCTTCATGGTCTGGTACGCAATGGTAGGATCCCAGTTCGGGGTAAGCTGGTTCAAGACCAATTTGATATCACCGCTCTTTATCTTCGGACCAAGAACCGACATTGACCCCTGCTGCACCAAAAGGGCGTTATTGTCCGTCGGCGCACCGCCGATATAAGCGAAATTGCCCTTGCTTTGAACCGCAAGGACTCCCTGTGCCTCAAGTTCCCCCACTTTTACATTGTCGTATGAAACATAAAAATCGATATTGGTATTGTTTATCAATCGGTCGTAGGCGATCACCTTCACTCCCGCCTTTTCCGCGTCCACAACGGCGGGGGCTATTGCATCCGAATCCGCAGGCACGATGACAAGCACTTTGATACCCTGCGTGATCAAATTCTCTATCTGTGAAATCTGGGTCGGCACATCATAATCAGTGGAAGCGTCAACCACGGTGGCGCCAAGTTGTTGCGCTTTTTCAATGAAATCCGCGCGGTCCGTGGCCCATCGATCCTCACGAAGAGATCCCAACGAAAATCCAATGAGTGGCTTATCCCCTCCCGACGTTGCTACCGACGGAGCCGAAGCCTTTGGTGACGTAGAATGCGTGTAATAAAGAAAAGCACCCACTGCGGCAAACAATATGACGACAACGACAACAATGATGACAACGATCTTTTTCATTATTTATTATTATTTTAAGATTTTCCCGTGTACCCCCTGATTTTTGCAACAAACTCATCAAGGCCAATACCCTTCTTGATAAAATCGAGCGCACCGATCTTCGCAAACTGCTTTACATCCATTTCGGGGTTTGCAGAATCACTGAACGCTGTAAGGAACACCACTTTTATGTCCTTTGTCATGGGATCCTCCTTGAGCTTTACCGTCGCGGCGATGCCATCCATCACCGGCATCTTCATGTCCATCAAGATAAGATCGGGACGCTGCTTGGCGACGATCTGCATCGCCTGCTCACCGTCTCCCGCTGTTATGACACGAAACCCGACCTTTTCAAGCTTTGTTCTATAAACAGAGAGGATATCCTCCTCGTCGTCGACTAACAGGATAAGCGGTGATCCGTTGTTAGTATCCATATGAATATTGTATCACATCGTCATTGGCGCTAGAGAGCGCTATCCCCAATTCCCAGACATCAAATCAACAAGAAAGAGGCCTTCGTATTAGTGAAGGTCTCTTTCTTGTTGTCGGGCCGCAGGGAATCGAACCCTGTCTTTACGAACCCGAATCGCACGTACTACCGGTATACTACGGCCCGATTCGACAACTCCACTATATTAACCTGTTTCGGTGAGAAATTTCAATCACCGCCGCCGCGACTTGCCAAGAAGCCCCTATTTTTCATGTTTGCGCTGATGCAATTTTTTTGACTTTTGCGTCAACGCGAACACCGAAAGCACCATAATATAATCCGCAATCGCTTCGGAAGAAACTTGATACTTAGAGCCGAAGATGACTTGCGCAATGAAAAGTGCGACGATGACGATTGTCCATAACGCGATAAATATTTCTCCCGGATGGCGGCCGTCATGAAGTTCGTACCAACGATCAAACTCTTTTGTGCTGACATAAAGACCAAGCACGGCGGTGTAAATAATGCTGAGGGGAGCCGTCAGGTAGTCGTACTTATTTTGCGAGGCGAGATTGAACACTAAAAATCCCATAAGAACCCCCGTCCAAAAATCGGTGATATACCTCCAAACGCGTTCGGTGCGAAAGACGGACATTGGAGATATAATAACGCAGAAGATTATTTATTTCCAGTCGAGCCGAAGCCGCCACGGTCTTTGTTTGAAAGCTCATCAACCTCGTCCCATTCGAACGCGGGCACCGGGAGAAAGATCCCTTGCGCAATGCGAAAACCTTTTTCAACTACTACTGGTTGGTCGGTGAAGTTATGGCAGACAACCTTGATCTCGTCGTTGTCCCCCGAAAAATCAGAGTCGATGATGCCGATGCCATTCCCTAGCATAAGCCCTTTTTTGTGAGTGCTGCTGCGCGCGGCTACCAGCAGAAAGTAGCCCAGCGGTGTTTCAAGCGCGATGTTCGCAGGAACATAACCAACCTTCCCCGGCGCGATAATCACCTCCTCGCGCGCGGTCAGGTCGAACGCCGCGGCGCCGACGGTTTGCTTGCTCGGCAGCGGCAATGCCTTATCGAAACGTTTTATCTTGATCTTCATGTTTTTTATCTTGGGTGTTGGCCGTAGGGCACTGGCCCGCTCCTGCGACCAATCCTTATTGCACGTGAAATTTTTTCTTCATATCTTCCTCCATCTCGCCCTGCACCTCGCTCTTTTTTTCACGTGCGCTTACGAAAAGTTTTTGCAGCTCGGCGTCGCTTAACTTCCCCAGCTCTTTTGCACGCACCGTCAAGTGTTCTTTAATATTTTTTTGAGGATCATCGAGCACCTCTTCGAGGAGCGCGTTCAGGATCCAACCGACACGCGGACTTTGCGGCAACTGCAAAAGCTCCATGATCTCGTCGCCCTTCAGTTTGAGCATCTTCGGCGACAGCGGATCGCTCTTCACTTTTTCGATCATAAAGAGCAGGTGGCGAAGCCGGTACGGTACCGCCTTCTTTACGCCGGAGCCGATACGGTCGGCCTCGCGAACCTTCAAAAGGTCATCGATATATTCCGGACCGACGCGCGCGACGAACCGCCGCACGCCCGCCGGTGAGATTACGCCCGTGTCGTAATAGAACATGTGCGAACGGACAAGATGCGCGACGTCTTCTATAAAGCCGCGCGGGAAGCGCAGGCGATCAAGCATCGTCACAACCATCTTCGCGCCGATGTGTTCGTGGTTATAGAACGTCGAATCCGGCCCGTCGCCACCTTTCGCGCGCGGCTTGCCGACATCGTGCAACAGCGACGCCATGCGCACCACGAGCGAATAATCTTGCTTGGCGGCATAATCAAGCGATCGGATGTTGTGTTCAAAAATGCCGTAGATATGATGCTTGTTCTGCCCGACGCCGAGGCCTTCGCGCAGCTCCGGCAAAACATTTTCCAAAAGCCCGAGTTCTTCGAGTAATAAAATTCCCTTCGCCGCGCGCGGCGTCATTATTATTTTCGCGAGTTCGTCGCGCACGCGTTCCTTTGCGATCAATTCCAACTCGCGCGACTTGGCCACAATGGCGCGGCGCGTATTGAACTCGATCTCGAAATCCAGCTGGACGGAAAAACGGACCGCGCGCATCAAGCGCAAGGCGTCTTCAGAAAATCGCTCTTCGGCGTTGCCGACGGTGCGGATGATTCCCTCGCGAAGATCACCTTCGCCGCCGTGCGGATCGATGACCGCGCCGTCCATACCCATCGCCATCGCGTTCACCGTAAAGTCGCGGCGCGAAAGATCCTCCTCTATTGTTTTCGCGAACTTCACGTCGTCCGGATGGCGTTTGTCGGTATATTTTCCTTCGATGCGATACGTCGTCACCTCAATGATCCCAACCTTCGAACCCTCAATATCGTTCTTGATCCCGACCGTGCCGAAGTCGTTCTCATACACCGTTTCCGCGAAAAGCCCCTGGATCTCGGGCGGCGTTGCGTTCGTCGCGACATCCCAATCCTTCGGTTCGCGGCTGAGCATCATGTCGCGAACGCAGCCACCAACGAGGTACGCCTCAAAACCCGCGCCTGCGAGCGTTTTGCACACCGCCACCACTTCTTCCGGAACGTCTCCTTTAAATCTTGCCTTTGCCATTGATTTCATTGTATGCGATTCGCGGAGAGATTGAAAAGCGGCGGCGGCGCGGTTGAAACCCTTGACTATCGGCCTGATTGAGCGCAAATTAAAGGCAGTAATCCCGCATTTTTGACAACTCGCCCGATCCAACAACCCGCAGCACAGCTGAAGCCTCAAGAAAGGAGGTAGGACGTGGAAGATTTTCCGATTTACAGCAACGAAGACCGCGTGACCTACCTCGCATATTACTACGAGCGGCTCGCGTGGCATCTGTTAGGGATACCACCAATATCTCCCGATGAATGGCTAATCCATCGCGGGACCAACCCTTTCGACATAGACTGCGATGGTCTGGACTGTATGGTCGAAGTGAAGGCTATGAGCAACAACGATCAGCTCAAACTCTTTAAAAATCAACTCGAAGCACAACTTGAAAGACTGGTGTTCCCAAGAGAGCACGGAGTCGAGTTGATCTTCACCTACAACAACAAATCCAAGGACGCGACCAGTAAGTCGAAAAAGAAAGGAAAGATGTACCGGCCTCGTCTCCTTAAGGGGGAAAGCGGGAAATCGTGGAATAGCCTGTCTCAATTTCTTGCGGAACAAACCGTCGAAGCCATCGTGATCGATATGGTCCCGCTCGAGATGCTCTATCGGCAAAACGGAACCTGCCCCTATCTTCGGGACCAATTTCACCCGCGAGAGAGGGTGCACATAAACCGCACCGCCCTCAAGCTCCTCGCGGAAAACGCAAGAGCATCGCTCATCGCACTCGGCATGCCTCCGGAAGAAATGGCTGGCTGGCTTCCTCCGCGAGCAAAACGATTTCTGCCACGAACCGTCGAGACGGAATTCGACGGACGGAAGATTTCGTTCAAGCTCATTATCATTACTCCCAACGGGTTCAAGAACCGCCTCCTGCGCCGACTGAACGGCACCGTGAAGCGGGACAGAACCTCCTAGCCCCCGACGCGAACTTCTGCGTCGGGGCGTTTCATTTTTGTAAACAGACAAACAAAGACGCGCCGGAGGAATGTTCCCCTGCGGCGCGTCAGCTGATGATCGGAAAGAGCGGCTGCGTGCACCCCGGCGGTGCATCGCGCTCTCCACGAAGGACGATACGGCCGCCGACGTAATATTCGGCGGATGGGACGCACCAACGGCACGTATCTTGGATCACACAGAAAGCGCACGTCTTTTTGTATGCCCTTGTCTGTGCCGCTGAAACCCATCGAGGAATCGGGACAATTTTCGTCTTTCTCCCTTTTCTCTTTTTTTTCTTCTTCCCTTTCCCCTTCTCGCCAACGATACTGATGTTGCCAGGGTGCTTGTCGCACATGAGGCCCGAGTAGAGCCACACCGCCTCGCAAAGCACCACCGGGTCGACGTTGTTGTTCGCGGAATAGTCCTGAAAAAGCTTCCGCGCGGCGGCAAGGATCGGCTTGGTGTAATATCCGTTTTTACCCGACTCGTTCCAATCGGCGATCATAATTTCATGCGCGAATAAAGTGCGCAGCGCATGAAAATCGACCGGGATCGGAAAATTCCACCTGTCGACGATGCCGGCGTCCATATAGAAGTAGATCAACATGCTGACCATTTTCTCCTGGAAACCGCGGAATCCCCTTCGTTTTTTGTTCTGGACGCGACAGCACGCCTCCTCGTACGTGATGACGCTTGAAAAGATAGTACGCGGATCGCCGTTCCAGCGAGCGGAAATTCTCGCAAGGTTATCTTTCCAAAGCTCGCCGATCTGCTTGGAGTTAAAGCCAAGCCCCACAGCCTTGAATCTTTCGGTAAGCTCTGCGGCAACAAGGTTCGGCTCCGACTCCGGGAGAAAAATGGAGTGGTCGGCCTCGTACAGCCGGGTAAGTTGATGGGCCGCAGTGGTGCTTTCAATGCCGCCGCGCATCCAGTAGCAGAGAGTGAAAAGAAACAGCGCGTGCTCTCTCGACCCCCACACCAAGGACGCGGGAAGGTTTTTGGGTGCCTGTGGCGGGATGGCCTCCGGCAAGTTGTAGGGGTACTCTTTGCGTCGGTACGCATCGAGTAGTCGGCCCAGAATCTGGTCTGCTTTCGCATAATCGACGAACATCGATACGCCTCCGTTGTGAATTTGACTGCTGCTGGGGGTAGTCTATAACGTTGGAATCACAAAAGGCAAGACAAGGCCCCTACCTCACCGTCGCGCCGAATTCCTCCGCCGTCTTTTTCTCCAGTGTGTGATGCAAAACATCCACTTCCTCGTTCGTCAGCGTGCGGTCGCCGCTGCGATACGTCACCCGATACGCATAGCTCTTTTTGTCGGCGCCGAATTTTTCATCATTGGAATATTCATCGATCAGCGCGACCTCCTCAACCAAATCCCCCGCGATGTCGCGCACGAGATCGAAATAATTGTTTGGCGCGAATGTTTTTGGCACGATAAAGGAAATGTCGCGAACGACCGGCGGGTATTTGCTCACCTCGACGAACTTCGTGCCCATGTGCAGCTGTTTCTTCACGCGCTCGTCGGTTGACCAGAGCAATCGGATGTCCGGCAGTTCCATGCTGATGATGGCCAATCGCTCCAACCCGAAGCCGAACGCCCACGCGTTGTATCCCTCGACGCCAAATTTTTTGAACACGCTCTGCTTCGTCATGCCGCCGCCCAAGATCTCGATCCACTGGTCGCCAACTTTCACCTCCACCTGAAGCGACGGGTCGGTATATGGGAAGGTATCATCCAAGAAACGATATTCCGCGTTCTCGCCGAAAAGTCCTTTCACGATCTGCGAGAGCGCGTCGCGCAAGTCGTCGATGGTGAGCGGGTCCGTTGCCGCCGGCGTAAGATACCAGCCGCCAAACTGGTGGAAAATATTCATATGCCGTCGGTCGATCTCGTCTTTGCGGTAGACCTTGCCGTAGCACACCACGCCAAGCTTCTCGCCGCGCGCGATGCGCGCCTTCACCTCCGGCAACTGGGTGTAGTAATACCACATCACCGTGTCGTGGGTGCGCAAAATATTCTTGTCATCCGTATAATAGGTATCCGATGTGCTGCGCGCTGGATGATCCGGGGCGAAATCGAACAGGTCGAAACTTATCGAGGCCGGCACGATCTCCGGAATGATGACGTTATCAAAACCCTTCATCACGGGAACGTCGCACGCACGCTGGACGATCTCGTAGAGCGGGCTGCCCGGCGTACGCGAAAGGTCCGGCATCGCGAGATAACGCTTAATGCGCATCGCTTCCGCGTCCGTCCGCGTTTTGAGCTGCTCTATTATTTTGTCCTGCTCGTCCGTCGGGATGGTGTATTCCATAAGATTGATAATAACAAGAAGAAGGCGAAAATGGAAAACAATACTTCCCCTTATAAAAGAACATGGCCCAGCAGTTACCCGCTGGGCCATTTCATTGTTTGAAGGAGAAGGGTTTGGTCTTTCACTCCCCCCTTCCCTTCATTTTTGCGTAGGCGTCGAGTTCGCTTCCCTCGGCCGAGCACCAGTAAATCTCTACCCAGCCCGGACCGTTGAGTTGAAGCTCTTCGGCCTTCGCCTTAAACGCAACGAGGGCGTCGCCCTCTACTCGGTACTCCGCCGCGATATCAATAAGATCAGCGGCGTCTTTTGCCGCGCTGATCCTGTTCATAAGCTCGGTGTTTGCGCTGCTCTCGGTACTACAGAAACCGGCCATAGTAACCTTCCTTTCGGTGATTTGGTTGAGGGTGTGAGGGAATAGTGGGACCGCACAAGCTTCCCGTAGAATAACAAAAGCTATGACGTTTATCAATATTGAATCAAGAGGATGAAACGCCGTGCGACGGCAGGGATCGCCCGCGAGTCTCGCGCTCGCCGCCGCTCGCGCGAGCTCTGGGCACGTACGGCCTGCTGGCCTTTAGTATTCCCTCGCTCATGACGAGCACAAAATAAGAGGGTGGGATACAAAAGGGCGTCACGGAAGCGCGGAGGCGCTGAGTGCCGAGGCGCGCGGCGAGCACGCCGCGACGCCGTACCTTTTGTATCCCACCCTCTTATTTTGTGCCGACGGCAGGGATCGAACCTGCGACCTTGGCCTTATGAAAGCCCTGCTCTACCACTGAGCTACGTCGGCGTCGGCCACGCGCGAGGGCGCGCGGGACGTCATAAAAACAAAATAACTATATTCTAAATGGCGAAGTTTTTCAAAGCGCACCCACGGAGCCCGTTATTGCGCTGTTGAGGTTGTTGATGTCGCCGGCGAAACCACCGCCGTTACCGTCGGCAACGCGAGCGCCGCATCGAGCACCTTCTTGAACCCTGCGTAATCCGCCGGATTTGGAATCTGCTTGAGGTTCACAAAGAACGTCGGCGTATGATCGATGCTCGCCGCGTTACCGCTTGTCACATCGGCCGCGATCTTGTTCGCAACCTGCGCGGAGCTCATGTCGGCATCGAACTTCGCGACATCAAGGCCGAGCGACTGCGCGTAGCCATTGAAGTATTTCGCGGCGACCGCGCTCGGATCGGTAGTGACCCAATCGTTCTGTTTTGAGTAAAGCAGATCGTGCATCTCCCAATATTTGCCCTGCAGCCCTGCCGCCTCGGCCGCCTGCGCGGAAACGCCCGCATCCGGGTGGATCGTGTAGAGCGGGAAGTTGCGGAATGCGAAGAGCACGCGGTTGCCGTAATCGGTAATCAATTGTTTTACGATCGGAGAATATTCCGCGCACGCAGGACATTCATAGTCGCCGTACTCGACGAATGAAACGGTCGCGCTCGCGTTGCCCATCGTCCAATCGGCGCTTGTGATGGCGGGAACGGTCGTTGCCACGAAGCCGGCCGGAGTGGTGGTATTCGATGAAGAAGAATTGGAATACGCACCCGCGATGACCACGCCCACTGCCACAAGGACGAGAAAGCCGATAATGAACCAAATTGTTATTTTTTGAGTGTTGGAATCGGTTGCCATCGCTCTATAATAAACCGTGCGTTACTCCTTCGCAAGCAGGGGTGATATCTCAAGCAGCGCAAGGAATAATCCCAGCGCGAGCGGGCCGAGCAACAGGCCGATGGGCCCGAAGAATGAAAGGCCGCCGAGCACGCTGAAAAGAACAAGGAGCGGATGGATGCCCGCCGTGCGGCCGACGAACCACGGGCGCAGGAAATTTTCAATGGCGATGGAAACGAGCACCATCCACACAAGCAAGCCGATCGCCTGAGCGAAGCTACCCATGGCAAGCAACCAGAGCACGCCGGGGAGCACGACCATCCACACGCCGATCACCGGGACGAATGCGGCGACCGCGCCGACGGCGCCCCACAAGATCGCGCTCGGGATCCCGAAGATAAAGAATCCAAGCCCGATGACGATCCCGTAGACCGCCGCGCCGAGGAGCGACCCGCGGATGATCGACGCCATCACGACCTGAAGTTTTTGTGACAATATCTCGGTGTGTTCGCGCGGGAACGGACTTTTCTTGAGCACCGAAGCATAGAATTTTCCGCCGTCCTTCAAAAAGTAAAAGAGGGCAAAGAGCGAAAGGAAGAACGTGATGACGACAGAAGCGATCCCCGAAAAGATCCTGCCGATGTTGTTCACAAAAATTCCCGCGGCCTGTTGGAGATAAAAGTTGAGATTAAGCCCGAGTGATGGCGAGATACTTTGTAAGCGCGCGGCAAGATACTGCACGACCGGGAAGCTTGTTCCGGATGCAATACTCGTATAGAAACCCTGCGCCTCGGCAAAAAGCTGGAAGCCGAAAAACACGAACGGGCCAAGGATGAGAATAATGGAGACGAGCACCACCAAGAGCGCCGCGAGCGTTTCCCAACGTGGCATCAATCTCAACAGCAACCGGTAGAGCGGCTCGAAGAGAACGGCGAACGTGATGCCGAGCGCGATGACATTCAATTCGGGGAGGAAGACCAAAACGACGAGTGCTGCGACGAGGATAATGGACGTGAAGAAAAAATAGTTTTCGGCCTGCGAACGGTGCATGCTTCTATAATACCACGAATTATCATCGGATTCCTCTGGAATCCCCGGCGCGGCAATGGTAAACTCTAGGCAATGGAAAACATCGTCACCATCGGCGGCGGAACCGGCAGCTTTACCGTGCTTTCCGCCCTTAAAGGCCATCCTGTCAACCTTACCGCGATCATCTCGATGTCGGACGACGGCGGCTCGACCGGGCTCCTGCGCGACCAGTACGGCGTCCTGCCGCCAGGCGATGTGCGCCGCGCGCTCGTGGCGCTGTCCGAATCGTCCGAAGTCATGCGCGATCTTTTCAACTATCGTTTTAAGGAGGGCGGTCTGAACGGCCACAGCTTCGGCAACCTTTTCATCGCCGCGCTCGAGAAGGTCACCGGCAACTTTTCTTCGGCGCTCCAGGAGGCATCGAAAATCTTGAACATCGAAGGCGAGGTCGCGCCGGTGACGCTCGACAACGTGCGCCTATGCGCTCGGCTCGCCGACGGCACCATCATCCGCGGCGAGACGAACATCGACATCCCCCGCGACCGCGCGCGGGCGCCAATCGAAGAAGTATGGCTGGAGCCGGAAGCGCGGATCAACCCGAGCCTGCGCCGCATCCTGCACAGCGCCGACCTCATCGTCATCTGCCCCGGCGATCTTTACACGAGCATCATCCCAAATCTCCTCGTAAAAGGCGTGCGCGAGGAGATAAAGAAATCGAAGGCGAAAAAAGTGTTCCTATGCAACCTGATGACCAAGCGCGGCGAGACGGACCATTTCACGGCGAACGACTTCTTGAACACGATGGAGAAATATCTTGGCGAGGGCGTTTTGGATTACGCCGTGTTCAACAACAAAAAACCGCCAGAACGGCTGGCGAAGAAATATAAAAAAGAAGGCGCGGAGTTCGTGGACATTTCCACGCTTCCCAAAAAGCACGGCTCGCTGCAATATGTCTTCGCCGACCTCATCGACACGGATAAATTCGTCCGACACGGCCCGGCACGCAAGCTTGCGAAAGTGCTCCTCTCCCTCACCAAGATCAATGGCAAAGTTCAGTAAGCGGACAAAAGATCTCGTCAAGATCGTCGGCCCGGGACTTATCACCGGCGCGGCCGATGACGATCCGTCCGGCATCGCCACCTACACCCAGACCGGCGCGCAGTTCGGCTACGGCCAGCTGTGGACGGCAGTGCTGCTGCTCCCCTTCATGACCGCGATCCAGGAAGCATGCGCCCGCATCGGCGCGGTGACGGGCACCGGCATCGCTGCCGTCATCAAGAGAAACTATAACAAGAAGATTTTGTACGGCGTGACGGCGCTCGTGCTCGTCGCAAACACCATCAACATCGGCGCCGACCTCGGCGCGATGGGCGCGGCCGCGCATCTTATCATCCCCGTCAATTTCACGCTCCTCACGCTCTTCTTCACCGCGCTTATTTTATGCCTGGAAATTTATACCTCTTACAGGACGTACGCAAAAATATTGAAGTGGTTCGCGCTCGCATTGCTTTCCTACCCGCTCACCGTTTTCCTTGTGCACGAACCATGGGGCACGCTTTTCCGCGCCACGTTCGTCCCGCATGTCCAGCTCAGCTTCGCGTTCCTCTTTATTATCACCGGCGTGCTCGGCACTACCATCTCGCCGTACATGTTCTTCTGGGAAGCGTCGGAGGAAACGGAAGAGGAAAAAGAAAAACATTTGATACGAAAAGGCGAGGCGCACGTCACGAAAAAATTTATCCGCGCAATGCGCATCGATAATTTCCTTGGCATGCTCTCTTCCGAAGTCGCGACATGGTGCATCATCGTCGTCGCGGCAACGGTTTTGAACGCGCACGGCCTCACAAACATCGCGACCACTGCCGACGCCGCGAAGGCGCTCGAGCCGCTCGTGCACACCTTCCCGAACGCCGGTTTTCTCGCAAAGCTCATCTTCTCGATCGGTGTCATCGGTTTGGGGTTGCTCGGCGTACCGGTGCTTTCGGCATCGGCGTCGTATGCCATCGCCGAAGCGTTCAGCTGGAAAGAGGGCCTCAATTTGAAGCTCAAGCGCGCGCACGGATTCTATGGCGTCATCACTGTCGCCACCATTATCGGATTGATGATCAACTTCATCGGCATCAATCCTATCAAGGCGCTCGTCTTCACCGCCGTCTTCAATGGCGTGGCCGCCGTGCCGCTCATCTTCATCATCGCGAAGATCGCGCGCGACGAAAAGATCATGGGCGAGCACAAGAGCGGCTGGCTCTCGAACGGTTTTGTGTGGGCCACGTTCGCTTTGATGACCGCATCGGCGATCGCCATGTTCGCGACGCTGTAGAACGCAGCTGAATTTTTTTGACTTAAACGACGGTTTGTTCTATTGTAAGCAGGCAGTTAGATCATGGGAGGGCAATAAATGGCAAGGAAGGCACCCGACATAGTGTTGTTGTTCTCCGAGGAACGGATCACATTCCTCGAGAGTTTCCACTGGCGCGCGGAAAACTATCCCGGCGGCGGCGAGAACGCACAAGAGCATGAGCGGCTCGAGCGCCGCTATAGCGAGCTGTTCCATCTCGCGTTGTGGCAGGCGAGAAAGAGTTTGCCCGCGCTCAGGCAGCTACAAGCTCTCGCCGCCCCCAACAAAGACACGGAGATCAGTCTCCGCAACCGGATCACGCGGCTTGAGCAGATCGCCGCAAAGCGGGCGAAGAAACAAGCGCTGGAAGCAACCGCTCCGCGGAAGGGCTGGTCCGTAACGAAGTGGCTCCTCCAACTCGTCGAGCCGTAAGCGGCTTCAATCTCCATCATCGACGCGGGAGGCAGAGGGTTCTATCCCCTCCGCCTCCCCGTTTTTTTATTTTCCCCCACGGCGATGTGGTATGCTCACGATATGGAGAGGAAGAAAATCGTCATTTGGCTGAAATCATCGCAAAAGGAAACATTCACTACGGTGTATCATAAGGGCGCCTCCTACCGACAATTTGCCGATCGCTTGGCGGCGCGGAACCATCTTTTTTTCGCATACGACGCTGGCAGCTATCGCGGCGATGATATATTTTACCCCCTGTATAGATACGCGCATGGCGAGATCGCGGTGGACGGCGAGAAAATAAAAGCTGATGTCATTTATAATCTTGGAAACATCCCCGGCGAAGATTTTTCGACGGACACGGCGCGCATCAGCAATACGCCGGCATTCAAAAAATTCTTTGCGTTAAAATTCAATGTCTACAATTTATTGCCGGAGTTTTTCCCAAAAATGTTTTTCGTTGATAACGAAGCTCATTTTCGTGAAGCGCTAGAAAAGATTGCGACGTCGAAAGTCGTGCTCAAGCCGAACACTGGCACCGGCGGCGTGGGCGTGAAAATTTTTGAGAAAGCCGCCACGCCAGTGCTCGACGAGGCGATGAAGAAAACCATCGCAAATGGCGCACTACTCCAGGAATTTATGGATACCAAAAACGGCATCACGGGAATCTGCGAGTCGTATCACGACCTGCGCCTTGCCGTCGTAAACGGCACCATTGCGCTCACCCATGTGCGCATCCCCGAATCGGGAAGCCTCATCGCCAACTATCAACAAGGCGCGACCATTAAGGAGCTGGCGCGCGAGGACTTACCCGAAAAGATCATTACCCTCCGCGAGAAGGTCCACGCAAAAATAGCTGGGCGCTTCCCGAACCCGATGTACACCATGGACGTCGGTGTTAACGCCGACGGCGATCCCCTACTTTTCGAGATCAACGGCACCACCGCGTTCCCATGGCCGGAATTCGAGAGCAGAGACTTCTTTATAGAGCAGCTCGCGGTGCACTTGGAGAATTCCTAATTTGGCGTCGCGCACTATATAAAAAAGAGGCCCGTCCATCGCATAATGATCAATGCGACAAACGGGACCCTGATGTTTACTTTTCCGGCGGAAGCAGACCCGCCGACGGCGATCCTTCCCAATCGGGAACTCTCTTGCCCCTGGCCCACAGGACGGCTAATTTTCCGACCGTCATCTGGTCCGTAGAAAAGTGTCCTACTCGCCGAAGCCTATCCCTTCTCGTCAACATGATAAGAGTGTTGGCGACCTGGAGAGGACCAAGTGGCGTAGTATGGGAGATTTCCTTGGGTGGAAGCTCTGTTGCCCTGGCTACGAAATATAAAAAAGAATCCGTGATGGTGCGCGCAGGTACCGTCACTTGAGTTGGTTTGGTAGCTTCTTTCAAAGCATCCCACTTCGCCATGCACGAGGAGCAGTCCTCGATATGGTTGGTGGCAGACGCAAAGGCGTTTTCGTCAAAGGCCTCGCCGCGTTGGGCAAGTTCCATTTCTTTCAAAAAGACGCCCCATGCGGCGTCACAAACAGCTGCATCCACGTTCACGTTCACGAGAAACCACCTCCCTTTCTTTTCAAAGATCGACTTCTGCTTACCCCTCCTATATACCGTAAATCCCGCGGGCTGTAAAGATAACTGGGGGGGGTCCGGCGCGCCAACGATCTTTCGTTGGCCCTTTTTCTCATTTGACCGATATCTAGAATTCGAATCTGAATCGGATTAAAATATAGGGGTGAACACAGAAACCAAAATCTGCCAGAACTGCGAAAATCCTTTTACGATCGAGTCGGGAGATTTTGATTTTTACAAAAAGATCGGGGTTCCGCCGCCAACGCTATGTTTCGATTGCCGCCTCACGCGGCGCTTGATCTGGCGCAACGAGCGGACGCTCCACCGGCGGAAATGCGACGCGCCGGGCCATAGCGAGACGCTCATTTCCATGTATTCCCCCAATGCACCTGTCACCGTTTACGACCACAAATATTGGTGGAGCGACGAATGGGACCCGATGCAATATGGAAAGGACTACGATTTCTCGCGTCCGTTCTTTGAGCAGTGGAAGGATCTTCTTTACAAAACGCCCACTCCCGCGCTCATCAATATCGACGCGGTGAACAGCGACTACTGCAACTTCACCTATCAATCCAAAAATTGCTATTTGAATTTCGCGAGCGACATGAACGAGGATTCGGCCTACCTGTACCACTCCATCCACAACCGAAATTGCTGTGACATGCTCGGTTCGGCAAAAAGCGAGAACTGCAACGAGATGACCGACTGCGAGGGATGTTACGACAGCAGCCATCTTGTGCTTTCCGAAGCGTGCCTGCACTGCAAATATTGTTACGACTGCCGCAACTGTCAAAATTGCGTTGGGTGCGTGGGATTGCGGAGCGCAAAATATTGCATCTTGAACGAAAAACTCTCCGAGGCAGAATACAAGATCAAACTCGAAAGCCTGGCACTACACACGCGGGCGGGACGGCGGAAATTCGAGGAACAGTTTGCGACATTAATGCTCGCGCATCCAAGAAAATTCTCCAACTCGCGCCATACCGTGAATTCCACGGGTGATTATCTGAAAGAAGTGAAGAACTCAAAAGATTGCTTCGACATCGAAGGCCCCATGGAAGATTCTCGTTTTGTGATCTACGGCGTTACGGACATGAGAAACGTCTACGACGCCTTCGCCATCGGCGTGAACATAGAGAATTGTTACGAAGTGATGGATGCTGGAAGCAATCTGCAAGATGCTGCGTTCTGCGGGAATGTCTGGGACGGTTTCGCGCTTCGTTATTGCTACTTTATGAGAAATTGCTCGAACTGCTTCGGTTGCGTGGGACTCCGCAACAAGCAATATTGCATCCTCAACAAACAATACACCAAAGAAGAATACGGCCTTTTGTTTGACCAGATCGTGGCGCACATGGACAAAACGCCGTATAAAGATGCGAGTGGAAGGGCACACGCGTACGGCGAGTTTTTCCCTGCGGAATTTTCCCCGTTCGCATACAACGAATCCGCAGTCCAGGATTATTTCCCGTTAACAAAGAACGAAACCGTGCGCCAGGGTTTTGTTTGGCGGGATGCGGAAGAGCGCGACTACCGGATAACCATGAAAACGGAGGATGTTCCCGAAGGTATCGCGGATGTTCAGGATTCGATAACCACAGAGATCATCGCTTGCAGGCACGAGGGAACGTGTAACGACCAATGTACCGTCGCTTTCAAGATCATCCCTCAAGAACTTCAACTCTACAAAAAGATCGGCGCACCGCTTCCCGATCTCTGCCCAAACTGCAGGCACCACGAACGCCTCAGGCTAAGGAATCCTCTCAGGCTATGGAGCCGAGCGTGCCAATGCGAGGGATCGGAAGAGGAAAACAAAAACGGCGCGTACAAAAATTCTGCGACACATTCTCATGGCGCCGGTCATTGCACGAACGAATTCAAAACCACCTACGCGCCGAATCGGCCGGAGATCGTCTATTGCGAGCAGTGCTATCAGGCGGAGGTGGCGTGAAGTGCGCTAAAACCTCTCTCCCATGGAAACGCATAATAAAAAAGAAATGCCCCACAGGGCATTCCACGACAACTTGTGCTTCGGTGACGGACAACGCCACTTACTTGCAATAAGCTCCACACAAGATTTATGTCCTTATCATTATACCCAGGATTGTTCGACCTTGTCAAAATCTAGATATCCCCAGCCATATTCTTAGATTTTTGGTGCCTTAGAAATAGATGGTGGCTGGTTAAATTTTGCAAAAGGAAATTCGATGGATTGGCTTATTGTGAGCATATTGTAGAAATGCATTTTCCCATACG
>Ga0182030_10007561_pt1 | contig 22656 bp, 23 predicted proteins | sample 812S3MmetaG_FD_121299 | JGI IMG/M metagenome (GOLD analysis project Ga0182030, IMG submission 121299) | Permafrost microbial communities from Stordalen Mire, Sweden - 812S3M metaG (Illumina Assembly) | ecosystem: Environmental > Terrestrial > Soil > Wetlands > Permafrost | place: Sweden...
AAACCGCCGTGACGTCGACCCGCTGCCGCCCGACGAGCTGCTGCCGACATTGCTGGCCAAGGTGAACTGGCGGCGGCGCCGGTCCCGCATCGTGACATGGACGGCTGGTGCCGCCGCAGCCGCGGTACTGGCGATCGGTGTCTTCGTCGGCGTTGCGGGCCCTTCTCCGACATCCGCGCCTACGCCGCAGGCGAGCGTGGCGGTTCAGCCGATGGCGCAGGTCGGGACGAACAGGCTGGCCTCGACCGTCTCACTCAGCAGCCAGCAGTGGGGCACGTTCATCTCGATGAACTGCGTCTGCCTGGCGCCGGTGAACTCCGATCACGACAAGCTAGCAATGGTCGCGGTAGGTCGCGACGGTAGCCACACTCGGTTGGCAACCTGGGTGGCGAACCCGGGCCATACGGCGACGCCAGCTGGCAGCATTTCGACGCCCGTCGATGAAATCGCCTCTGTCCAGGTGGTTTCCGCCGACAGCGGCCAGGTGCTCCTGGAACGTTCGCTGTAAGTTTCACCGAGCGACTGGACCTATCACCGTCATCGCGCTTGCCAACCCCGACGCAGGGTTACTAGGATATGCAAGTAATCTGGGCGTAGCCCGTCCGCGATCAACATGAGGACAGTCATGACCACTCAAATCCCGCACTTCATCGACGGGAAGCGCACCCTCGGCAAGTCCGGCCGTACCGCGGACGTCTTCAACCCCAGCACCGGCGAGGTGCAGGCGAAAGTCTCGATGGCCTCAACGGCCGACGTCGACGCGGCGGTGGCCTCAGCCGTCGAGGCGCAAAAAGGCTGGGCCGCGTGGAATCCGCAGCGCCGCGCCCGGGTGTTGATGCGATTCATCGACCTGGTCAATGCCAACATCGACGAGCTGGCCGAGCTGCTGTCTCTCGAGCACGGCAAGACCGTGCCCGACGCGCGCGGTGACATTCAGCGCGGCATCGAGGTGATCGAGTTCTGCCTGGGCATCCCGCATCTGCTCAAGGGTGAATACAGCGAGGGCGCCGGCCCGGGCATCGACGTCTACTCGCTGCGTCAGCCGTTGGGCGTGGTCGCGGGCATCACCCCGTTCAACTTCCCGGCAATGATCCCGTTGTGGAAGGCCGGGCCCGCCCTGGCTTGCGGAAATGCGTTCGTGCTCAAGCCAAGTGAGCGGGATCCGTCAGTTCCGCTGCGGTTTGGTGAGTTGTTCCTCGAAGCCGGTCTGCCGCCTGGCGTATTCCAGGTCGTCCATGGCGATAAGGAAGCCGTTGACGCGATCCTGCACCACCCCGACATCAAAGCCGTCGGTTTCGTCGGCAGCTCCGACATTGCCCACTACATCTATGCGACCGCCGCGGCCAACGACAAGCGGTCGCAGTGCTTCGGCGGCGCCAAAAACCACATGATCGTGATGCCAGATGCGGATCTCGACCAGGCCGTCGATGCACTGATCGGCGCGGGGTATGGGAGCGCCGGCGAGCGGTGCATGGCGATCAGCGTCGCGGTGCCCGTCGGTGATCAGACCGCGGACAGGCTGCGCGCCAGACTGGTCGAGCGGATCAACAACCTGCGGGTGGGACACAGCCTGGACCCGAAGGCCGACTACGGTCCATTGGTCACCGAGGCCGCGGTGGCCCGGGTGCGCAATTACATCGATCAGGGCGTATCCGCCGGCGCCGAAATCGTGATCGACGGCCGCGACCGCCGCAGCGACGAGCTGGCGTATGGCGACGCCAACCTCGAAGGCGGCTTCTTCATCGGCCCGACCCTGTTCGATCACGTCACCACCGACATGTCGATCTACACCGACGAGATCTTTGGACCGGTGTTGTGCATCGTGCGGGCCCACGATTACGAGGAGGCGTTGCGGTTGCCGTCGGAGCACGAATATGGCAACGGCGTAGCGGTCTTCACCCGCGACGGTGACGCCGCTCGCGATTTCGTGTCTCGGGTGGAGGTGGGCATGGTCGGCGTCAACGTGCCGATCCCGGTCCCGGTGGCCTATCACACCTTCGGCGGCTGGAAGCGTTCCGGCTTCGGCGACCTCAACCAGCACGGCCCGGCATCGATCCAGTTCTACACCAAGGTGAAGACCGTGACGTCACGGTGGCCGTCCGGCATCAAAGAAGGCGCCGAATTCTCGATCCCGACAATGGATTAGAGCCATGTTCGCCCTGGACGACGACGAACGGGTCATCACCGAGACGGCAGCCGCATTCGCCGCCAAACGGCTGGCTCCGTACGCCCTGGAATGGGATGCGGCCCAGCATTTTCCGACAGACGTATTGCGTGAGGCCGCCGAGCTCGGCATGGCGGCGATCTATTGCCGCGACGACGTCGGCGGCAGCGGGCTACGTCGACTCGACGGAGTCCGGATTTTCGAGCAATTGGCGACCGCCGACCCGACCATCGCTGCCTTCCTGTCCATCCACAACATGTGCTCGTGGATGATCGACACCTTCGGCACCGATGAGCAACGCAAGCAATGGATTCCACGCCTGGCGCCGATGGATCTCATCGCCAGCTATTGCCTGACCGAGCCCGGCGCCGGATCCGACGCCAGCGCGTTGAGCACCCGCGCGGTCAAACAAGGTGACGACTACATACTCGACGGCGTCAAGCAGTTCATTTCCGGTGCGGGAGCCTCCGACGTCTACGTGGTGATGGCTCGCACCGGTGGTGAGGGCCCGCGCGGGATCTCAGCGTTCATCATCGAAAAAGACACCCCTGGACTGAGTTTCGGCCCGCCCGAGGAGAAGATGGGTTGGCATGCGCAGCCCACCGCGCAGGTGATCTTGGAGGGCGTGCGGGTGCCCGCCGACGCGATGCTGGGCGGGGCGGACGGCGAAGGCACCGGCTTCGGGATCGCGATGAAGGGCCTCAACGGCGGTCGGCTCAACATCGCGGCGTGCTCGCTCGGCGGCGCCCAGGCGGCCTTCGACAAAGCCGGAGCCTATGTGCGCGAACGCCAAGCGTTCGGATCTTCCCTGCTCGACGAGCCCACTATCCGGTTCGCCTTGGCTGACATGGCTACTGGGCTGCAGACCTCGCGAATGTTGTTGTGGCGGGCCGCGAGTGCCCTAGACGCTGACGACGCCGACAAGGTCGAGCTGTGTGCGATGGCCAAACGCTACGTCACCGACACTTGCTTCGACGTCGCAGACAAGGCCCTGCAGCTGCACGGTGGCTACGGCTACCTGCGCGAGTACGGTCTGGAAAAGATCGTCCGCGACCTTCGGGTGCATCGAATCCTGGAAGGCACCAACGAAATCATGCGGGTGGTCATCGGCCGGGCCGAGGCCGCGCGGTTCAGAGCTTCTTAAGCCACCGTCTAGAAAGGGCTCCACGATGACCCAGATTGCGTTCCTGGGATTGGGCAACATGGGTGGCCCGATGTCGGCGAACCTGGTCAACGCCGGCCACAGCGTGCGCGGGTTCGACCCGGTATCCGCCGCGGTGGCAGCGGCAACCTCCAGCGGCATCGAGGTGTTCGACAAGGCAGCCGACGCGGTGGCCAAAGCTGACGTGGTCATCACCATGCTGCCGAACGGGGACATCGTCAAACGCTGCTACGCCGACGTGCTGCCTGTCGCACAGCCGGGTGCGTTGTTTATCGACAGCTCCACGATCTCGGTCAACGACGCCCGCGAGGTGCACTCGCTGGCCGAATCGCACGGTGTCTCCCAGCTGGACGCTCCGGTCTCCGGCGGGGTGAAGGGTGCCGTCGCAGGGACACTCGCGTTCATGGTCGGCGGCGACGAACTCGCGGTGCAACGAGCGCGTCCGGTGCTGGAACCCATGGCGGGCAAGATCATTCACTGCGGGGCGGCCGGCGCTGGGCAGGCCGCCAAGGTGTGCAACAACATGGTGCTTGCGGTGCAACAGATCGCGATCGGTGAGGCGTTCGTGCTGGCCGAAAAACTCGGGCTGTCGGCGCAGGCTTTGTTCGACGTCATCACCGGCGCGACTGGCAATTGCTGGGCGGTGCACACCAATTGCCCGGTCCCGGGCCCGGTTCCGACGTCGCCGGCGAACAACGACTTCAAACCGGGCTTCGCCACCGCGCTGATGAACAAAGACCTGGGCCTGGCGATGGATGCGGTGACCTCAACCGGTTCGTCGGCGCCGCTGGGCACGCACGCCGCCGAGATCTATGCCAAGTTCGCGGCCGACCACGCGGACAAGGATTTCAGCGCGGTGATCGAAGCACTGCGCTCGAGTTGATTCAACCCTGAATCAGAAGTCGCCGGCGTTGCGCCGCAAGGTGTCAATGGACGACACCAGGGCCTGCGCTTCACCGGTCGCCATCCCGATGTCGGCGAAGACCTGCTCGTTGAGCGTGACGGTGGCGTCCTCGACGGTGGAGCGGCCGAGGTCGGTGATCTGAACCAACGTGGTGCGCCCATCGGTCGGATGCGGTACCCGCGCAACCAGCCCGTCGGCCTCCAGCCGGCGGATCGCGTGGGTGACGCTGGTGACGTGCACCTGCAGCCGGTCGGAGGCCTTGGTGATCGGCAATGCTCCGGTCCTGCTGAACGCCAGCAGTCGCAGCAACTCGTAGCGGGAAAAACTCAAGTCGTAGGGGCGTAGCGCGGTCTCGACGCGGCCCAGCAGGATCTGATGGGCACGCATTACCGACGTCACCGCGACCATGCCCTGCGAAACATCCCCCCACCCGGCACGCTCCCAGTTAGTCCGTGCCGCGGCGATCGGGTCGCGTTTCTGAGAGGCAGCCACGCCTTTGATTACCGCAGTTGCGGCCCAAGCGCGTCAACCCGGACGGATTATTGGGCGCCGGGCGTTACAGCGATCGCTGCAGCAGGACCTGGCCGCTGTCGGCGGCGACCACTTGCACGGCGGCAATCTGGTCGACCGGGGTCGAGATGCTGCCGGCCGGCGTGGCGGTGTGACCGGGTTCGGCCACCCAGGTCGCCAACCGGGTCTGGCTGCCGTCGCGACCCACCACCACCATTGCCAGCGTGTCGTGGTGCGCGTACAGCGGCGCCAGGCAGACGCACTTCAGGTTGATGGATGTCCCCCAGTGCTGGCCGGACAGCTGGACCGTGGAGGTCAGCAGCGTGGTACCGACCTGTGACATCGGCTCCGCGGACGCGGTCACCTGCTGCGCAGGCGCCGTGGAATGCCCCTGGACACCGACGAACACGCCGACCCCGAGCACCACGGCCGCGGCAGCCGAGGCCACCCAGGTCGCGACGCGGGTGCGGCGCCGCCGCCAGCGCACTTGTGCCATTAACGACGGCAATAGCTCCGGTGTCACCGATGGAATCGGGCCGGACCGGTCGATCGCGGCCACTTCTTCCCGGCCAAGCTGCGAAAGCAGGGCCGGGACTCCGCTGAGCTCGACGACGGCCTCCCGGCATGCCGGGCAACTCGCCATGTGCAGCTCGAATTCGCGGCGGTCGCTAGCGGACAACGACCCCAACACGTATGCGGCATCCCACATCGCGTACCGGTGGTTGTCTCCCATGATCAGACCTAGTACCTCGTTGTCGCCGGGTGGGCCGATACCCCTCAGCGGTGTCTTCATTTCATCCATCTCCTTCACCCTTCAAGCATTCGGAGCCGATGACCACACGGATTGGTGGTTGGGCTGTCATCGGGTTACTCCAAGTTCCTGCAGAGTGAGCCGCAACGCGCGCACGGCATAGTGTAGTCGCGATTTCACTGTTCCCTCGGCTATCTCGAGGTCGGCAGCAATCTGTGCGGTGGTCCATCCGCGGTAGTAGGACCGCTCGATCACGGCCCGGTGTTCGTCCGATAACTGTGCCATGGCATCGGCGATCAACAGCCGGTCCAGCGCCGCATTCACCTCGTCCGGCGTGGCCTGCTCGGGCGCACCGTCTACGTCAGTCGAAGCGACCACATTGCGGTACCGTGCGCTGCGTCGATCGTCGATGATCATGTTGCGGGCCACGGTGAACAACCACGCGCGCGCTGAGCGCTCGGTGTCGCCAATGACCTCCGGATGCTGCCAGGCCCGCAACAACGTCTCTTGTACCACGTCTTCGGCATGGCTGGCGTCGCCGGTCAGCCGCAGCGCGTAACGCCACAACACGGCGGCATGCTCGTCGAAGAGCGCCTTCATCAGAGCGGCTTCCGCAGCCGCGGTGCTGGCCACACGAGCCACTCGATCACCTCCCGTCTACTAGATACGAGTCGAGTAGGTGTTTAGTTCAGACTTTAATTCACTGTCAGGATGCGCGGCCCGGACTCGGTGACCGCGACGGTGTGCTCCCAATGCGCCGCGCGTGACCCATCGGTGGTGGTCACGGTCCAGTCATCGTCGAGCACGACCGTTTTACCCCGTCCCAGAGTCAGCATTGGTTCGATGGCCAGCACCGAGCCGGGCGCAAGCAGCGGGCCCCGGCCAGGCGAGCCCTCGTTGGGCAAAAACGGGTCCATGTGCATTGCCCGGCCGATGCCGTGCCCGCCGTAGCCCTCCACGATTCCGAATGCGCGCCCGTAGCGGACCTCGGCGGCACGCGTGCCCGTTTCGATGGCATGCGCGACGTCGGTCAGCCGATTGCCCGGGATCATCGCCGCGATTCCGGCCTCCAGCGATTCCCTGGTCGCCGCGCAGAGCGCTTCGTCGGCCGCATTCAGTGCGTCGACCCCGAAGGTGATCGCGGCGTCACCATGCCACCCGTCCAGCACCGCGCCGCAGTCAATGGACACCAGGTCGCCGGGAGCAAGAATTTCCGCGGCGGAGGGGATGCCGTGCACCACCCGGTCGTTCACCGAGGCGCAGATCGACGCCGGATACCCGTGGTAGCCCAGGAAGGACGGCGTCGCGCCGGCTTCGCGGATCACCGACTCGGCGATTTGGTCGAGGCTCAGGGTCGACGCCCCGGCGACCGCGGCCGCATGGACCGCTTGCAGCGCGCTGGCGACCACAGCGCCGGCCGCGGCCATTGCGTCGAGTTCTGCCGCGCTGCGCTGCGGCACGACTCTACGAGTCCGCAGCCGCGCCAGGGGGCGCATCGTTACTTACCCAGTGCGTGCAGCGCGCGGGCGAAAACCTCGTCCAGCGTGCCAACCGCGTCGACGGTCTTCAGTTCGTCGCGGTAGTACTCCAGCAGCGGCGCGGTCTCGTCGCGGTAGACCTTCATCCGGTTGCGGATGACGTCGTCGGTGTCATCGGCCCGCCCACGCCCCTTGAGCCGCTGAAATAACTCGTCTTCGGACACCCGCAACTCCAGCACGGCGTCGAGGTTCAGGCCCCGGCGGTCCAACATGGTGTGCAGCGCTTTGGCTTGCTCGACGGAGCGTGGGTACCCGTCCAGGATGAAACCCTTGGCCACGTCGGCATCGTTCAACCGGTCGTCAACGAGTTGGTTGGTCAGCTCCGAGGGCACCAGGTCACCGGCATCGAGGTAGCGCTTGGCCTCCAGGCCGAGTTTGGTGCCCTCGCCAATGTTGTGCCGGAACAGGTCGCCGGTGGAAATCTGCGGGATGCCGAGCTTTTCTTCGAGTTTCTCGGCCTGCGTGCCCTTGCCCGCTCCGGGCGGTCCCAGCAATACCACTCTCACTTGAGAAACCCTTCGTAGTTGCGCTGCATGAGCTGGCTCTCGATCTGTTTGACGGTATCCAAACCGACGCCAATCATGATCAGAACCGCTGTGCCGCCAAACGGCAAGTTCTGGACCCCTCCACCGCTGGCCCCAAGGAACAGATTGGGCAGCACCGCGATCGCGCCCAGGTAGATCGAGCCCGGCAGCGTGATCCTGCTCAGCACATAACGCAAATAGTCAGCGGTCGGCTTTCCCGGCCGAATACCGGGAATGAAGCCGCCGAATTTCTTCATTTCGTCGGCACGCTCGTCGGGATTGAAAGTGATCGACACGTAGAAATACGTGAAGAAGATGATCAACCCGAAGTAGATGGCGATGTAGACCGGGTCACTCGGGTCGGACAGGTAAGTTCCGACGACCTTGTCCCACCAGCTGTTGCCCACACCGCCGCTGCCGCTACGGACCAGCTGGGTGATCAGGTGCGGAATGTAGATCAGCGACGACGCGAAGATGACCGGGATAACGCCGGCCTGGTTGACCTTGAGCGGCAGGTACGTCGAGGTTCCGCCATACATGCGCCGGCCCACCATGCGCTTGGCGTATTGCACCGGGATACGGCGCTGGCCCTGCTCGACGAAGACCACGCCGACGACGATGGCTAGCGCGGCCGCGCAGACGGCGGCGAAGATGATGCCGCCGCGGCTGTCCAGGATGGACTTGCCTTCGGACGGAATCCGCGCGGCGATGCCCACGAAGATCAGCATCGACATGCCGTTGCCGACGCCGCGTTCGGTGATCAGTTCACCCATCCACATCACCAGCGCCGCACCTGAGGTCATCACCAGCACGATGACGACCAGGGTGAAGATGCTCTGGTCGGCGATGATTTCCAGCGAGCAGCCCTGCAGCAACCCGCCGTTGGCCGCCAGCGCGACGATGCTGGTGGCTTGCAGGACGGCCAGCGCGACAGCCAGGTAACGCGTGTACTGCGTCATCTTGGCCTGACCCGACTGACCCTCCTTGCGCAGTTCCTCAAACCGCGGGATGACCACGGTGAGCAGCTGCACGATGATGCTGGCGGTGATGTAGGGCATCACCCCGACCGCGAACACCGTGAGCTTCAGCAGCGCGCCACCGGAGAACAGGTTGATCAGCGAGTAGATCTGGCCCGCCTCGCCCCCGCTGGCCTCTTTGATGCATTGCTGCACGTTGGGGAAATTGACACCAGGGGACGGCAGTGCGGCACCGAGTCGGTAGAGAACGACGATTCCGAGCGTGAAAAGAATCTTCCGTCTCAGGTCGACCGTCCGCAGCGACGAGATGAAAGCCGAAAGCACTCTTCCTCCTGCGCAACCGTGGGGCATCCTGCGTCACGCGCCCAACTCCCGCAGGCCAGGACGAACGGCGTCGCGCGTCAAATCGTGTTCGAGACTAACAGCTGGTCCGGCCAGCTCCTTAATAAGGGCGTCATCCAAGCTTCCCGAAACGACCCCAAAAAGACACAGCAAGCCAACAGCCGCGAGGCGTAGAGTTCTGATAGCTCATTGCATTTGCTAAGTATCGAAAGCTGGCGCCGACGGCAGGGAGCGCAGATGACGCAGGTAGGCAGCGCACGGTTCCACGGCGCCACCTGGGCCATGAAGGCTCCCAGCGCTACCCAGCGACTGATTCCCCGAGCCAAGCGCCCAACTCACCGAGGAGCACGATGACACGCACTGACGAAGACAGCTGGGATCTGGCCTCCAGCGTCGGCGCCACGGCCACCATGGTCGCCGCCGCCCGCGCAGTCGCCAGCGACGACGCCAATCCGATCATCAACGACCAGTTCGCCGCGCCCTTGGTGCGCGCGGTCGGGCTTGATTTCTTCCGCCGCGTGGTCGACGGCGAACTTCCCGAACCCGCCGACGGCGGCGAACGTGACCTGCAGCTGGAGACCGATTCCATCGCGGTACGCACCCGCTTCTTCGACGATTTTTTCCTCAACGCGGCCCGCGACGGTGTCCGCCAGTCGGTGATTCTGGCCGCCGGCCTCGATGCGCGCGCCTACCGGCTGTCCTGGCCCAGCGGCAGCGTGGTGTACGAAGTCGATCAGCCACAAGTCATTGAGTTCAAGACCACCACCATGTCGGGCCTGGGCGCTGCCCCCGCCGCCGAACGGCGGACCGTCAGCATCGATCTGCGGGAAGACTGGCCGGCGGCACTGCGCGGCAGCGGATTTGACGTGACGCAACCGACCGCGTGGAGCGCCGAAGGCTTGCTCATGTACCTGCCGCCCGAAGCGCAGGACCGCCTCTTCGACAACATCACCGAGCTGTCCGCCACCGGGAGCCAGCTGGCCACCGAATACCACCCCGAGTCCGACACGACGATGTCGGAACGCGCGAAGCAGTTCAACGACCGATGGTCCAACATCGGCTGCGACATCGACCTGTCCGGACTGTTCTTCGACGGCGAACGCAGCAATGTCGTCGACTACCTGACCGGTCGCGGCTGGCACGTGCACACCCGGCCACGGCGCGAACTGTTCGCCGACTACGGCCGGGCTTTCCCGGACGACGATTCACTGGCTCAACTGCGCAACATCGTCACCGTGACCGCAACGCTTGGATAGGAGTGCTTCCATGACCGAGGCGTCCGATACCACCGACAGCAAGCGTTTTGATGGCGACAGCTGGGATTTGGCGTCCAGCGTGGGAGCCACCGCAACCGCGGTAGCGGCCCGGCGGGCGATGGCGTCCAAGGGGCCGAACGCATTGATCGACGACCCGTTCGCCGAACCGTTGGTCAACGCGGTCGGCGTCGACGCCTTCATCCGGATGATGAACGGCGAAGTCGAGGTGTCCGAGGACGATCCGGCCTTCACCGCGCAACGGCTCAGCGAAGGAATGGCGGTCCGCACCCGGTTCTTCGACACCTTCTTTCTGGAGGCCGCCGAAGCCGGTGTGCGCCAGGCGGTCATCCTGGCGTCGGGCCTGGATACCCGCGCCTACCGGCTGCCGTGGCCGGCCGGTACCGTCCTCTACGAGATCGACCAGCCGCAGGTGATCGAGTTCAAGACCCGCACGCTGGCCGACCTCGGTGCGGCCCCGACCGTCGATCGCCGGGCGGTCGCGGTCGATCTGCGCGATGACTGGGTGGATGCGTTGCGCGGCAGCGGATTCGACTCGACGCAGCCGACGGCCTGGATTGCCGAAGGACTGCTCGGGTACTTGCCCCCGGACGCCCAGGATCGCCTGTTCGACAACATCACCGCGCTGTCGGCTCCCGGCAGCCGCATCGGCACGGGCTATGTCCCCGACATGCGCGACCGCGTCGAAAAGCGGGGCCGCGAGATGAGCGAACGCTGGCGGCGAATGGGGCTGAATCTCAACTGGTCAGAACTCGTCTACACCGGCGAGCGCAACGACGTGGTCGACTACCTCACCGAACGGAGCTGGCAGACGACGGTGCGCAGCACACCGGAGATGTACGCGCACAATGGTTTTGAGTTCCCCACCGAACCATCCATGGTTGCCTTCGGCGACATCAAATACGTATCCGCGACATTGGCCCGATAGGTCAGAGGAGATCTTGAGCATGACGCGTACCGACCAAGACACTTGGGATCTGGCGTCCAGCGTGGGGGCGACCGCAACCTGGGTCGCGGCCTGCCGTGCTCTTGCCGGCAAGCAAGCAGGCGCCCTGATCGACGATCAATTCGCCGACCCACTGGTTCGTGCGGTGGGTGCGGATTTCTTCATCAGAGTGCTCGACGGCGAAATCACGGATGAGAGCGGCGGTCTCGACCCCGAAGCGGACCCCGACGTGGAGTTCAACCTGCAGCGGATGGTCAACATGATGGCGGTACGCACCCGGTATTTCGACGACTTCTTCACCGACGCGACCGCAGCCGGTGTCCGCCAGGTCGTGATCCTGGCCTCCGGCTTGGACTCGCGCCCCTACCGGCTGGCCTGGCCGCAGGGCACCGTCGTGTACGAAGTCGACCAACCCGCGGTCATCGAGTTCAAGACCACCGCGTTGACGGAGCTGGGCGCCCAGCCCACCGCGGAGCGCCGGACCGTTGCGGTTGATCTGCGCGACGACTGGCTAAACGCGTTGCGGCAAGCCGGTTTTGACGAGACGAAGCCCGCGGCGTGGAGTGCTGAAGGCCTGCTGATGTACCTGCCCCCGGAGGCGCAGGACCGCTTGTTCGACGCCATCACCACGCTGAGCGCACCGGGCAGCCGGCTCGCCACCGAATACCACCGCGACGGCATGCCCCTTCTCGAGAAACGCGCCAAGGCGATGGCCAAGCGCTGGGGGCAATTCGGCTTTGACACCGACGTGTCCGCGCTCGTCTATCACGGTGAACGCACCCCGGCCGCGGAGTACCTGAGCACCCACGGCTGGCAGATTACCGCGCGTACCCGGGCTGACCAGTTCGCCAAGGCCGGGCTGCCCGTGCCGCCGGGCGAAGGCCTCAAGGCGCTGGAGAACCACGTTTCGGTGATTGCTGTCTTGCAGTAGCGCTTAGCTGCTGGGTTTGGCCGCCGGGGTTCGGACGACCAACGGCGCGGCGGGAAAACACCACGCCATCTCCGTGCGCGACTTGCGCAGGGCGCCGGTGCCATAACCCCTCTTGCGGTGATCGGGGTGGATCCAGATGCGTACCTGCACCTCGCCATGGAGCAGTTCGCCGAACACCATCCCGACCTTCTCGCCCGAATCGATGGCCACAAACCACGCGGCCTCTTCGTCGTCGACACGTCCCAGCGCCGACCGGATCTCGTCGTCGAGGTTGCCCGCCGGTCCCCCGGATCCATCGCCGGCAGCTCCGATGTCCTCGGTGCGGACGGCGAAGATATCGCGGTCTTCGTCGGCGGAAAATGCCCGCAGCTCCAGGCTGTCGCCCGAACTCGCCGGCCGCTCCCCGAGGGTGAAGCTGAGTTGCTTGTTCAAGTCCTCGAGCTCGGCCTGGATGATCTTGCGCGAATCCTTGGTGAGCCGGTCGAAGGACATGTTCATCACCGCTTCGGCGCCCTCGTGCGATATGTCGAGCAGACCGACGATCGCCTCGACCGCGGCCGGTTTGTTGTCGGACTCCACCATGAGGTCGAGTACTTCATGCCGGCGTTCGAGAGCTTTCAACAGAGCGTCGGCGATCTCTCTGCGGGCAGCGTTGCGGTCGTGGTCAGTCATCGCACAAGCCTAGAACGCCGCGCTCGGTAGCGCGCTAGATACCCGGACCGGATGCCCGCGACGGCTGATCTTTCAGTTCCAGAAAACGCCGATAGCGTTCCTCGACCGCACCGGCCCAGGCCGGATCGGGATCGATGATGCCCTCGGTGCGGGCCCAGCGCGCGGCGTCGTCGATCGATGTCTCCAGGCCGACCGCCATCCGGGCCAGGAAAGCCGCTCCCAGTGCCGCGCCCTCGGCGACCGCGGACACCTCGACCGGTCGGCCGGTGGCGTCGGCAATGGCCTGCATCCATGGCCGCAGCCGGGTGCCGCCACCGGTGGCCACGATGCGCGACACCGGTCCACCACTGGACTCGATGAGCTGACGGACGACGAAGCCGGATGCTTCGTAGGCGGCCCGCCGCAGCGCCGCGGCATCGTGGGTGAGGTTCAGTCCGTCCAGCACGGCCCGACGATCCGGGTCGTGAAACGGCGTGCGTTCGCCGCGAATGTAGGGCGACCATACCGGCACCCGGCGTGGATCGACCGATGCCGGGTCGCCCGGCCCGATCACGCGGTCCACCCAGCCGAGGAACAGGCCGCCGGCGTTGCTGGCGCCGCCGATCTGGCTGTTGGGCGCCTTGGTGTGCGGAATGGTCCACAGGCCGGGGACCTGCCGGGGCTCGGCGATGGTGGTCCACACGATCAGGGTGGTGCCACACATCACCAGCACGTCGCCCTCGCGGTCGGCGCCCGCCACCATCTGCTCGCACAACGCGTCGATGGTGCCGATTGCCAGTACAGCGTCGGTCTGGTGCACCTGCCCCACGCCGGCCCCGATGGCCTGAACCCGAGGCATCTGCTCGACGGTCGCGCCATGGCCGGCGCACGCCGCGGGGTCCCAGCCGGTTCCGTCGTAGACGGGATACGCCGTGGCGGCCGTGCCGAAGTCGATCACCGCCTCGCCCGCCAGGGCGTGGTTGGCCACGGCAGGCGCTGGCCAGTATCCGGCGGCGCCGGGCGCCGCGTTGGCGGTCCAGCGCAGAAACTCGGCGGCCTCACCCAGCGTGGGGATCGGTTGATCGCCGGTGACCCGGCCGCGCTCGTCGCCGTAGAGCAATCCGGGCGTGCTGGCTTCGCCGGTGGCGTCGACGGCGGTCAGCGAGGGAACCATCGCCGAAACCGCCACCGCGCGGACCTCGGGCCCGGCGGCCAGCTGGCGCAGGGCCGTCAACGGCCCCCGCCGCCACGCCTCGTCGGCGTCGTGTTCCAACCGGCCGGGGGTGGGCACGCGCAGCTGATGAGGAATCCGGACTCGTGCCGTCACGTCCCCGTCGTCGGCGACGGCGACCGCTTTGACCGCGGTGGTGCCGATGTCGATGCCGATTGTGACGTCCTTACGTGACACGCGCGTCACCGTACGCCAGCATTGGGGATCGTGACGTCAAGACCGCGTGCCCTGGTGACCGCTCCGTTGCGTGGACCGGGGTTCGCCAAACTTCGCGAGTTGACCGACGTGGTGTACGACCCATGGATCGATCAGAGTCCGCTGCGGATCTACAGCGCCGAACAGTTGGCCGAACGGATCAGCGCCGAAGCGGCCGACGTCATTGTGGTGGAGAGCGATTCGGTGCGGGGTCCGGTGTTCGACCTTGGCCTGCGCGCGATCGCGTCCACCCGCGGCGACCCGAACAACGTCGACATCGGCGCAGCCACCGCGGCAGGCATCCCGGTGCTGAACACACCGGCCCGCAACGCCGACGCGGTGGCCGAGATGGCGGTTGCGCTGCTGTTAGCGGCCACCCGCCATCTGGTGGCCGCGGACGCCGATGTGCGCAGCGGCAACATGTTTCGCGACGGCAGCATTCCGTATCAGCGGTTCCGCGGCGCCGAGATCGCCGGGCGTACCGCCGGACTGGTGGGCCTGGGCGCCGTCGGGCGCGCCTTGCGCTGGCGGCTGTCCGGACTCGGCCTGCGGGTCATCGCCTACGACCCGTATCACGACGAAGCGCAGCACAGCCTTGACGACCTGCTGGCCGAGGCTGACGTCGTCTCCCTGCACGCTCCGGTCACCGAGGACACCACGGGAATGATCGGCGCCAAACAGTTCGCGGCGATGCGCGACGGCGTGGTCTTTCTCAATACCGCGCGGGCTCAGCTGCACGACACCGACGCGCTCGTCGACGCCTTGCGCGCCGGCAAGGTCGCCGCCGCCGGCCTGGACCACTTCGCCGGCGAATGGCTGGCCACCGACCACCCGCTGACGGGGATGTCCAATGTCGTGCTGACTCCGCATATCGGCGGGGCGACGTGGGACACTGAGGCCCGGCAGGCGCAGATGGTCGCCGACGACCTGGAAGCGCTGCTGGGCGGCGGCACGCCCACCCATATCGTCAACCCGGAGGTGCTGGCCTCATGAAGTTCGTGGACAACGCGGAAGCCGCGGTGCTGAACGCGGCCAAAGAGATGCTGCGCCGCGGACTGGTCGAGGGAACCGCAGGCAATATCTCGGCGCGGCGTTCCGACGGCAGCATCGTCATCACGCCGTCGTCGGTCGACTATCGCGATATGGAACTCGACGACCTCGTCTTGGTCGACCCGGAAGGCACTGTGCTGCAGGCCAAGGACCGCCGGCACCCGTCGTCGGAGATGCAGCTGCACCTGGCGTGCTTTTCCGCGTTCGACGACATCGGCAGCGTCATCCACAGCCACCCCGTGTGGGCGACCATGTTCGCCATCTCGCACCAGCCCATCCCGGCCTGCATCGACGAGTTCGCCGTCTACTGCGGTGGCGACATCCGGTGCGCCGACTACGCGGCGTCCGGCACGCCCGACGTCGGAGCCAATGCGGTCAAGGCGCTGGAAGGCCGGGGCGCCGCTTTGATCGCCAACCACGGCCTGGTTGCGGTCGGTCCCCGCCCGGACAAGGTCCTGCACATCACCGCGCTGGTCGAGCGCACCGCTCAAATCGTTTGGGGTGCAAGGGCTCTCGGCGGTCCGGTACCCATCCCCGAGAACGTGAACCGAAACTTCGCCGGCGTCTACAGCTATCTGCGCACCAACCCTATGTAGCCGATGGGCAAGGTCCAGCTTGGTCGCGCGAGCGTGGCGCGTGTGGTCGAGTTTCAATTCAACCTGGGGACCAGATTCTTCCCTGCCACCCCGGCGTCGGGGTGGCACGACAATGCCGACCTGCTGGTGCCGGATTTCCACGACCCCGACAAAGACGAGTGGCGCATCGCGGTGCAGAGCTGGGTCATCGAGGTCGATGGGCTGACGGTCGTCGTGGACACCGGCGTCGGTAACGATCGCGAACGACCGCACATGCCGGCGCTGGATCACCTGGATACCGGTTATCTGAGCGCGCTGCAGTCGGCGGGCGTCGACCGCGAAGCCGTGGACGTGGTCGTCAACACCCACATCCACTCCGACCACGTCGGCTGGAACACCATGCTGGCAGAGGGCGCCTGGATCCCGACGTTTCCCAACGCGCGATACGTGTTGCCCGCCGCCGACTACCAGCATTTCCAGCCCGATGGACCGGCCGCGACGCGCGCGCCGCGCACCGAGGAAGAAGCGGCACAACAGCACGGCGACCAGTTGGTGTTCGCCGACAGCGTGACGCCCGTCCAGGAGGCCGGCCAGTTAGTCCAGTGGTCGGACGACTATCGGATCAGCGACTCGCTGCGCCTGCGGCCCGCCGCCGGGCACACACCGGGTTCCTCGGTGCTGTGGCTGGATGCGGGTGAGCCTGCGGTCTTCGTTGGCGATCTCACCCACAGCCCGCTGCAGCTGCGCCGACCCGCCGAGCCCTGTGCCTTCGACGTGGACGCCGACGCCGCCGCGTTCACCCGCCGCCGGATCTTCACCGAGGCCGCCCACACCAGGGCCGCCGTCATCCCCGCGCACTACCCTGGCCACGGCGGCGCGACGATCCGCGCCGATTCCGACCGATTCGACGTCGAGCGCTGGTTAGCTATCGAACGCCTCTAGTTGAGTGTGACGGGCAGTGATTCGTAGACCGTCATGTTGTTGCCGAGGTGAGGCAGCATCATCGTCGGCTCGCCGATCTCGATGGCACCGGTGTTCAGCAGAATCTCGTCGAGCGCGGCCCGGACCTCCGCGCGGGCGAGCATGGCTCCCAGACAGTGATGCGCCCCTCCCCCGCCGAAGGATTGATGGGGATTGGGGTCACGGCGAATGTCGAACCGGTAGGGGTCTTCGAAGACCTCTTCGTCGCGGTTGGCCGAGCGCAACATCGTCACCACACGCGCGCCCTCGGGGATCAGCTCGCCGCCCAGCCGCACGTCTCGGGTCGCCCCACGCACCCAGAATATGATGGGCGTGGAGTAGCGGATCACCTCTTCGACCGCCGTGCGCCGCGCGTCCGGGTCGGATCGATACGCCGCGATCTGGTCCGGGTTGGCGACGAAGGCACGGATCCCGTCGCACAACGCATTTCGCGTCGTGTCGGCACCGGCGAGCCCGAGAACGAAGAAGAAAATCTCGAGCTCGTTCGACGGCAGCAGGAAACTCTCCCCCGACTCCCCCGTGATCTCCGCGGTGCACAACGCACTCCAGATGTCGTCGACGGGATGTTCCCGTTTGTCCGCGGTCAGCGATCTGGCGTACTGAAACAGCTCCAGGAACGGCAGCACGTCATCGCCGTCGGGCACCGACAGCTGCGCACCGGGCGTTTTCAATACCTTGTCGATCAGCCCGAATACATGCGGCCGGTCACTGTCAGGGATCCCGACGATGTCGCCGATCACCGAGATCGGCAACCCCGCGGCCAGGTCGACGAATTCACCGCCGCCGGATTCCAGCAGCGCGCCGGCCATCGATTTGGCCCGGTCGCGAATTCCGTCTTCCAGCTTCGCGACCGCGCGCGGGGTGAACGCGCGCGTGATGAGCCTGCGACGCACCGTGTGGTCAGGCGGATCCAGACTCACGATCGCGGGATAGGCGTCGAACAGCGCTACGTTCTGAATCAACGGCCCGCGAGTCGCCGTGAACGTCACGTAGTCGCGATGGACCCGCGCAACGTCCTCGTGTTTGGTGCACACCCAAAACTCCCGGCCCACAACAGACTTCACCTCTTGGGTGAGCCGCTGATGAAATACCGGCGTGCGAGCACGCAGCTCGGCGAACAGGTCGTCGGGAAACCGCGACGCCCACAGCGTCGGCTCGGCAAGATCGATCGTGGTGTCGGTCATGATGCCTCCCTGATTTCCTGAAGCAGACCGGCCAGGATCAGGCGCAGCCCGTATGCGAAGGCCTTGTCGCTCGGGCCGCTGGCCTTCGTGCTGGTGGGCGGCAGGTGCGCGAGCCGTACCGAACCCAGCAGATGGATGTAGAGCGCCGCATGCGCCGCGTCGAAATGCTCCTTCCGCAAGCCGGATTCGCGCAGGATGCCGCGACTGGCACGATCCATCTCCGTGGCCGCGGTGGTGTGTGGGTGCTCTTGGAGTAGGCCCGCGATCCCGGGCACGGCGACCAGCACCCTCCATGCGTTCATGTAGAGCTCGATGAGGCGCGATTCCCAGCTGCCCGCTACAGGCACCTCGATTTGTGCGAGCACCGATTCGATGAGCAGATCGAGCAATTCGCGCTTGTCCCGGACGTGGTAGTACACCGACGAGGCCGCCGTCCCCGCCTCGGCGGCTAGCTCACGCATCGTCACCCGGCTGACGCCCACGCGTTTGGCCAGCTGCAACAGGTGCTTCGTCAGGTGCGCACGGTCCAGCCCCCCGTATCGCAGCACCGGCGGACTGGCCACAGACCCCACCCCCAGCCTCACGTTTCGAACGACAATCGAATTCGAACAGGGTTCTAATTCAAACAGCGTTCGTCGTAGACTGTCAAACCTCGGGGCAGCCGAAAGGTGGTGAAGCGCATGGAGCGCTACCGGGTGGTGCAGTGGTCAACCGGCAACATCGGCAAGAAGGCGCTCGGCATCCTCTGTGACCGCGACGCCTTTGAAGTCGTGGGCGTCCACGCCTTCGGGCCGGACAAGGTGGGGCAGGACGCGGGCGCGCTGGTCGGCCGGCCCCCGATCGGGGTGGCCGCGACCGACGATGTCATCGCGCTGATCGACCTGGCACCGGACTGCGTGAACTACATGCCGCGCGCTATCGATTTCGAACTGGTGGCCCGGCTGCTGCGCAGCGGCATCAACGTGGTCACCACCGGTGACTTCGTGACCGGCAGCCACCGCCAGGCCGAACGCGAGGCGCTGGAGGCCGCGGCACGCGAGGGCGGCGCGACCTTTCTGGGGACGGGATTCGAGCCGGGCTTCGCCAACGTCGTCGCAGGCTTCCTCACCGGCGCCTGCGCACAGGTGCACAGTGTCAAGCTTGTCGAAACATTGGACTGCACAACCTATCCCGTAGAGGACGTGTGGAAGGTGCTAGGGTTCGGCAAACCACCCCGCCAGCGGGTCACCCAAATTGACCCGGAGACGCAACGATACGGCCTCGGCTACTTCGAGACGCTGGACATGATCGCCACCATGCTCGGGACCGAACTCGACTCCAAGGATGCGTTCGTCGAGGCCGCCGTGTTGACCAGGGATGTGGATCTGGGCTGGGTGGACTACGCGGCCGGCACCGTTGGGGGCCAGCGCCGCACCTATCGCGGTCACCGCAACGGTCGCCCGGTGGTCGAGTTGGCCATCTGCTGGACCATGAGTGACGACGCATTGGACCCGCAGTGGACCGACCCCAAAGGGTTCAGCGTGGTGATCGAAGGCGAACCACGCGTCGACGCAACGATCCGGTTCGGTGAACCCGGACAAGACGTCATGACCGTGCTGATGGCCAGCACGGCCGTCGCCGCGGTCAACGCCATACCGTTCCTCTGCCACGCGCCACCGGGCGTCATCACCCCGATTGACTTGCCCATCACCGGATCCCCTGGTGCTTTGACCGCCTGACTTCGATGGTGCCTACCGGGCCGGTCGACGCCTCCAGACGCGCGGCGAGGTGCCGTGCGCGCGGCTGAACAGCCTGGTGAAATACCCCGGGTCGGTCACGCCCACCCGCCTGGCGACCTCGGCGACCGGGAGGTCCGTTTCAGCGAGCAACGCCCGCGCTTCGGCCATGCGGCGTTCGATGATCCACTCCTGCAACGTGCGTCCGGTGCGGCGGCGCACCACGGTGGTCAGGTGCCCGGGCGTCATGCCGACTTCACGCGCCACGTCGCGCAGCGACAGCGACTGGCCGTGACGCCGCTCGATCACCGCGAAAACATCGGCCAGCAGTGGTTCCCCGCTGCGCCGCAGGTCGGCGACAACGTCGCGGGCCAGCCGGGCGAGCTCGATGAGCAGCAGCGTCAAGTGCGCCAGGACCGCCTGCCGGTAGCCCTCGCGCCCCGCGGTCAGCTCCGTTTCGATCGAGCGAATCGCGTTGCCCCATATCGGTTGTCGGTCCGCGGGTACCTTCAGGCGCAGCACGCCTCCGGAGTGCCCGTGCAGGAACGGAAACAGCAGGGGGTGCGCGCGCCACGCGGGCCAGGGCGATCGCGCGTCCTCGCCGAGCGCGCCCGGATCGAAGAACACCGCGACCCCGTCCGCGAGGTACTCCATCTGGCGTGGGTCGAGCACCTCGCCCGCGGCCGCGACATACGCCAGGCCCGCCTCGGGCACATACCAAAGTGCCGGGAAATCGTGAATGTGACGACCCAGGTCACGGGGGTCGCCGAGCCCGGGTTGGCGGTGCCGGTGCACCGATACGGGAAAGGTGTCCGGATCGCTCCGGTACTGATAGATGGGCACGCCGTCGCGGTGGCTGATAACCCGGGCTGTTCGTGTCACGTCAAGTCGCTAACGGGTAGCCGGATCGCCGGCGTGCGGGTAGATGGCCAAAGATCATCCTAGTTTTGACGAGGATCACCCAATTATGAAGTGGTAACTGCCTGCAGTATGGACCCTATGCTCAAACATCGTCCACATGACTACATTCCCGCCGCCGGCCGCGACGCATTCCTGCCCGGCTACGATCTGCTAACCCGCCTGTCCGGTTTCCATCGGGTCCATGACCGGCTCATCCGGCAGGCCGAACTGATCGATGACCATCGAGTGCTGGAAATTGGCTGCGGCACAGGTACTCTCATCACCCGCGCCAAGAGAGCCCATCCGTCGATCGAGATGGTGGGGTCCGACCCCGACCCGCTGGCGCTCAAGCGTGCTCAGCGAAAGGCGGCCGGGCTGAATGGGATTCGCTTCGAACCTGGCTATGCACAGCGTCTCCCGTACGCGGACGGCGAATTCGACCGCGTCCTGTCATCGATGATGCTGCATCACCTGGACAGCGAGGCGAAGGCCGCCGCGGCGGCCGAGGTGTTTCGCGTCCTGCGACCCGGCGGCCGGCTGCACGTGGTCGACATGGGTGGCCACATGACCGCGCACGACGGCCTGTCCGCCCGACTCACGCTGCAGAGCCCGCTGGCGGCCGGCAACCTGGGCGATGCCATTCCGAAGCTGCTGCGTGCGGCGGGCTTCGACTGCGTCGAGGTAACCACGCACCGGCAACGCTTCGTGGGAAGACTGACCTACTACCGCGCCACCCGTCCGGCTAGCGCTGATCGATAGCCACCTTGACGGCGCCACTGTCGCCCTGGTTGGCGATCGCCAGAAAGGCGTCACGCCACTGCGCTAACCCGAACGTGTGGGTCAGCATGGGACGCAAGTCCACCCGGTGAGCGGCGGCCAGATCGAGGTAGTGGGCGATGGCGTGCTTGCGCTCGCCGTCGACCTCCTCGAACCCGAAGGCATTGGAGCCGACGAGGGCGATTTCCTTGAAGTACAGCGGGCTCCACTCCCAGCGGCCGGGCGCATGGACACCGGCCTTCACCAGCGTTCCGCGGGAGGTGAGAACCCGCACCCCCACCTCGAACGTCTCCGGCTTGCCGACGGTGTCGTAGACGACGTCGACCGCCCCGGGGTGCGCCATCGGCAGCCCTTGCAGCGGTTGGCGCAGCCGGCCACCACCCCAAGCGACGAGCTCTTCGATGATGGCCAGCCGCGGTTCGTGTGCCAGCACGGTGGCGGCCCCGAACCGCCGGGCCAGCTGCGCCTGGGCGTCGAAGCGGGCCACGACGGCCACGGCGACGTCGGGATACAGCGCCCGCAGGATCGCCACCGCGCACAACCCCAGCGACCCGGCGCCGTAGACCAGGACCCGCCCCGAGCGGGGCGGCGGGTGACGGGTGACCGCGTGCAGGGACACCGAGAACGGGTCGGCGAACACGGCCATCTCGTCGGGAATCGAGTCGGGAACACCGAACAGCATGCTGTCGTGCGCGGGCATCAATTCGGCGTATCCCCCGGTCACGTCGGCCGATACCCCGGTGTGGATGCCCGGCTTGATGTCGCCGTCGGTGAAACTCCAGCACAGGCTGTAGTCACCGCTTTCACACGCCGGACAGGCCGGCTCGATGCCGCGCGGCCCGCAGGACAGCCACGGGTTGAGCACCACCCGCTGGCCGACCTCGAGCCCGCGGGCCTTCGGCCCCAGCGCCACCACGTCGGCGACGACCTCATGACCCATGACCTGTGGGAAAGAACAGAAGCCGCCCATGGCGTTGTCGGCGTCGTCGGCTCCGAAGTCCATCAGGATCTGCTTGGAGTCCGACCCGCAGATGCCGGTCAGCCGCGGCCGGGTGATTACCCAATCCTGATGTGGCAGTGGCGGATCCGGCAGTTCCCGGAGCGCGGTCGGGGTGCGTGACAGGTTCTCGGTCAGCGGGTTGGCGTCCTCGGCGACCGCGAACGGCTCCGGACGCACGCCGTACACCAGCGCCTTCATCGCGGTGCCATCCTCGCCACCCCGGCGATGAACGCGTCCAGGTTGGCGTTCTTGGCGTCGACGACCGCTTTCATGTCCGGGACGTAGTGCTCGAATCGATCGCTGCCGATGGCCTCGATGATGCCTTCGGCCACTTCGGCGGCGGGGACTTTCGGCCCCTGGTAAATCGGTTCCTC